>Ga0265593_1001445_pt1 | contig 11039 bp, 6 predicted proteins | sample saktaG_8_FD_190136 | JGI IMG/M metagenome (GOLD analysis project Ga0265593, IMG submission 190136) | Saline water microbial communities from Sakinaw Lake, British Columbia, Canada - sak_2011_5_24_36m | ecosystem: Environmental > Aquatic > Non-marine Saline and Alkaline > Saline ...
TGAATAATGAACATACCATGCCCCTAATTCTGTTGCCGCCTCAGCCATCACTTGACAGGCTAAGGCATTGATAGCTCTAGCCAACACCACCTCTGTTTGAGCTTTATCAACCGAGGTATACGCGGCCGCATTAACAATAATATCAGGTTTGATAGTAAAAATTGTTGCCTTTAGACCGGCAAGATTAGATAAATCGCCGGTTAAGCCATGGGCGGTAAACTGACGATCTAAGGCAATCAGCTCACCCAACGGCGCTAAAGCACGTTGTAATTCCCAGCCCACTTGACCATTTTTACCTAATAATAAAATCTTCATTCGTCGCGCTCTGCATAATTAGTGATTAACCAATCACGATAAAAACCTGACTGAACATTATCAATCCATTCGACATTTTCTAAATACCATAAAATAGTTTTACGAATACCGGTAGCAAAGGTTTCTTTAGGTTGCCAGCCAAGTTCTCGCTCAATTTTACTGGCATCAATCGCATAACGACGATCATGACCAGGTCGATCCGTCACAAAGGCGATTTGTTCACGGTAAGACTTGCCATCTTCACGCGGCCGCGCTTCGTCTAATAAATCACAAATGGTGTGCACAATGTCTAAATTAGCCATCTCATTCCAGCCACCAATATTGTATGTTTCGCCCACAACACCCTGCTCAAGTACACAACGAATCCCCGCACAATGATCGCCAACATAAAGCCAATCGCGGATTTGTTGACCATCGCCATACACCGGCAAGACCTCTCCTGCTAAGGCATTAACTATAATTAAGGGAATTAATTTTTCTGGGAATTGATAAGGACCATAATTGTTTGAGCAATTTGTCGTTAACACTGGCAAACCATAGGTATGGTGATAAGCGCGAACTAAATGATCACTTGCCGCTTTACTAGCAGAATAGGGACTATTGGGTTCGTAGCGATTATCTTCGCGAAACGCAGGCTCTTCTTTTTTTAATGACCCATACACTTCATCCGTGGACACATGTAAAAATTTAAACTGCGTTTTGTGCGCGTCGCTCAAACTGCTCCAATACCCACGCGCCGCCTCTAACAACCGAAAAGTTCCCACAATATTAGTCTGAATAAACTCTTCTGGAGCATGAATCGATCTATCCACATGAGACTCAGCAGCAAAATTAATCACCGCAGAAGGCCGATAACGGGTAAACAATGCATTAACCAATTCTGAATCGGTGATACTGCCTTGTACAAAAATATGATTAGAATCGTTGTGTACTGAGGCTAAATTTTCCATATTGCCTGCATACGTTAAACAATCGAGATTGATCACGGGAGTATTTTTTGTTGCCAACCAATCTAAAACAAAATTAGCACCAATAAAACCTGCGCCACCCGTAACAAGTAAAATTTCTTTCATAAATAACCCTTAAATGTCTGATTTATATAATTTGTAATAAATAGTCTCCTCTTAATAGCGCGGTAATAGCTCTTCTGCAACCTCTGCTAATAAGGTGCCTTGAGCATCTTTTGCTGACAACTCAGGATGCGGGGCTGGCCAAGGAATTGCCAGAGTCGGATCATTCCATAACACCGTGTATTCCGCTTGTGGGTTATAAACATCCGTGCATTTATAAGCAAATAATGCCGTCTCCGAGGTCACACAAAAGCCATGAGCAAAGCCAGCAGGAACAAAGAATTGTTTTTTATTTTCAGCTGATAACAGCACACTCGTCCATTGCCCAAAAGTAGGCGACCCCCATCGCACATCAACCGCGACATCAAAAACCTCCCCCAATAACACATACACTAATTTAGCTTGAGTATTGACCCGCTGATAATGCAAACCACGCAACACGCCTCGCCTAGAAAAAGACACATTATCTTGCACAAAAAAATCGGTGGTGACCTGTTCAGCATAACGAGGCTGACTCCATGTTTCCATAAAATAACCACGCTCATCACCAAAGACTTTAGGCTCAACAATTAACACGCCAGGTAACTCTGTTTTATGAACTTGCATACCTTCCTCATTAAAATAAAAAATTGTAAACAGACAATCCCCCCTCTATTATTGAGAAAGATTAAGGGGAGATTTTATCAGATTCCCCCGCCCCCAACTATCCAATACTGCTAACCAACACCAGACAAAGCTAACGAGCAGACTTAACCTCACAGGCCACCGTGTGCGCCTACTTGGGAACGAACCTAAATGACAAGCGATAAAACCTGTGTAAAGACTCGTGCTATGTGGATGAACAAGGGTTAACCGTATCCCTCTTTAAGTTGGTAGCCCGATTCATTAAGGCTATCTGTTCAGAAATCGCCTATTTTTAAACAATTTCTGAGCTTTTTTTACACATTTATTTTCTGTCCAACTAGATATAATAGTCTAATGAGAACAATCAGGTTCCAGATGAATTGATTTATCTGAATTGTAATTTTTAATGGCAAAGGGGAAAATTAAAATGTCTATTTTCAAAGAAAAACAAATAGTTGCCTTAAAATCAAATCCAAATAAAAACTTTCCAATTTTTGAAGTTTTACTAATGCAACATGGTGAAACTCGTTACAAAGTATTTGTCGATAATGCTTTTGCTACCTATTATCAAAGTCAGCTTATCGCTATTGAAAATAAAGCTGAAAGTAGACGTAATTTAACTGCCCACGAATTGAAAGCAAAAATCACTGCGTTGCAATTACAAACTCCGTCCAACTCCCGTATTTATTCTTTGAACTCTGGACGCATTCAATTTGTCCCCTACCAGTATCGTCCCGTTTTAAAGCTCATTCGTGCAGACAGACCACGTTTACTAATTGCCGACGAAGTTGGCGTGGGTAAAACAATCGAATCGGGTTTAATTATCAAAGAACTCAAAGCCCGAATGGACATAAACTCGGTGCTGATTATTTGTCCAAAGGCTCTCGTTGCAGAACAGAAATGGCATAAGGAAATGAAACGTTTTGATGAGGATTTTCGTGCGCTGGATGGTCAACGCTTACGTCATTGTCTTAAAGAAACAGATTTAGAGGGACAGTGGCCACGAAAAGATAACTACTCAATTCTGCCATTTTCATTATTTGACAGTGAATTGGTTGAAGGAAAGATAGGTAAACACGCTTATAAAGGTTTATCAACGTTAGACGCACCACCAAAATTTGACTTAATTATCGTTGACGAAGCCCATCATTTACGAAACAGTGAAACGTGGCTGCATAAAGGTGTAAGTTTATTATGTGAACACGCTCAAGCGGTTGTTTTCTTAACTGCAACGCCTATTCAATTAGGACAAGCCGATTTATACACACTGCTTAATTTATTACGTCCCGATTTAATTATTGATGGTGAAAGTTTTAAGGCGATGACGGCTCCGAATCCGCATCTCAATACCGCGATTTATCACTGTCGAAAAAAGTCTGAAGATTGGCAACATCAAGCAACTGAAGCGTTACAGAATGCGGCCAATGGTACTGAGTGGGGGCTACGATTTTTACGAAATGATCCTGACTTCAAAGCAATTCAATCGAAATTAAAAGAAACCGATTTCACCGAAATTGAACGGGTAAAACTCATCCGTAGCATCGAATCTTTTTACACGTTTAATGATTTGATTAACCGAACTCGCCGTCGTGATATTGGCAATTTTACGCAACGTAAGCCACAAACGGTTGAAGTAGATTTCACTGCGTCACAACGTCAATTACACAATTATCTACTAGACGTTATGGCAGGTATTTACGCGCATTGTCATGGTGAAAAAAGTGTCAATTTCATGCTGACTACGATTCGCCGACAAGCAGCCAGTTGTTTGCATGGTCTCGCGCCATTACTAAAAGATATGCTCGAAAATAAGCTAAACGTTTTGCAATTTTCAGAGCTTTCTGACGACGAAGAAAATAATTATGTCGAGCTTCCTGAAAATCTCAAAAACGATATTTATAGCGTAATTGAATTGGCAGAACATCTACCTGATGAAGACCCAAAAATAGAACAATTGTTAATTTTAATCACCGATAAACAACATCAAACTAATAATAAAATCCTGTTGTTTTCGAGCTTTCGGCACACGTTACGTTACTTGGTTAGCAATATGCCTGAAAATGCCTTCCGTTTTGGGCTGATTCATGGCGAAGTTAGCCACGAAGAACGTGCTGATTTACGCCGTCGCTTTTCATTACCACGAGAAAATGAAGACGCGATTGATCTGCTACTTTCTTCCGAAGTAGGCTGTGAAGGCTTAGATTTTCAATTCTGCGATTATTTAGTGAATTATGATTTGCCGTGGAATCCCATGCGAATTGAACAACGTATTGGACGAATTGACCGTTACGGACAAAAAAGCGAAACCGTCGCGATTGTTAATTTCATCACGCCCGACACGGTAGATGCGGATATTTATCACCGTTGTTTATGGCGTATTGGTGTATTTGAATCGGCGATTGGTGGTTGTGAAGCGATATTAGGTGAGATTACTCAACAAATTCACAGCATCAGCGAGCAATTTACTTTAACCGACGCTGACCGCCAAGAACGTTTGCAACAACTCGCCGATAACGATATTCGGATTTTGCACGAACAAGAAGAATTGGAAAGTCGTGAATCTGAATTGTTCGGCATCGATATAGCGCAAGCCTCCTGGAATGAAACGTTAAAACAAGCTACGAGTCCATTTTTATCTGCCGAAGCATTGCAAGATTTGGTTTCGCATTATCTTCAACAACGACTAGAAAAAGAGCAAGCCTTCATATTGGGCGATAAACCAATTAAAACATTACGGTTAAGTCAGGAAGCGCGGCAACTTCTTTTACAGGATTTACAAAAGCTAGGGCGTAGTAGAGAAACTGTAGTGAAAGAATGGGAAAATTGGCTAAAAGGAAATGAACCAAATTTAGCCATCAGTTTTAGTCAGGAAGGCGCGGCTGAAAACAATCATGTGACTCATATTGACACATTACATCCGTTGATTCGTTTGGCAACGCAAGCCGTAGCGACTGAAGAACAGGCTTTTGCTTCGGTAATCGCTACCAGCAATGAGGCTGCCGCTGGGCTTTATCCGTTTGCGATTTACCGTTGGGACAGCAAAGGCGTAAAAGCTGATCAAGAATTTATTGCTGTAACTGAAAATGCGATGTTACGCGAACAATTGATGCCCTTGTTAGCAAGTTCAGAAACAGGAACAGAGGATTTACCCGAACAAGCTGTATTTGATAATTTGGAACAGCATCATTATCAACTGTGGCAACAAACCCAAGCCGAACATCAAGCTAAAAATCGTCAGCGCGTTGAACATCGATTACAAAGTTTGCGTAGCAGTCACGCGGCACGAGTAGCGATATTGGAAGATATAATTCGACGCAATACCAATCCGAAAATCAAGACCATGAAAGAATCGCAATTACATAATGCCGAGGCGGATTTTCAACAACGTGTTAAACAGCTAGAAGTTGACCGTGATTCGGGTGATATACTCGCGCAAGCGGTGTTATTTGGGATATTAGAAATTAGGAATTGAGCGTATGAAAAGTAATGATTTAATAGACCTCAAACAAAAACGTCTTAAATGGGTTGAAGCAAACCGTGAAAATGGTTTTGACGAAGGTATCAATCGTTTATTAACTGAGCTTTACCCTGACAACGCGCATTTTATCTACGAATTGCTACAAAATGCCGAAGACCCTCAAGCAACTGAAGTTACCTTTAAACTGTCTGAGTCGGCGGTAGAATTTACGCATAACGGCAAACGGTTGTTTGAATTCAAAGATGTTGAATCTATTACCAGTATTGGCAACAGTACCAAACGTGACGATGCAACCAGCATTGGTAAATTCGGCGTGGGTTTCAAAGCGGTTTTTGCTTACACCAAAACGCCAGAAATTCATTCGGGCGATTTTCATTTTCAGATTCATGATTTAGTTGTGCCTGAAACTAAAAAGGTGAAGCAAACATCTATCGGTAAAAATAAAACCCGCTTTGTATTTCCTTTTGATAATCCTAAAAAATCATCTGTCCTTGCTGCAAACGAAGTTGAAAAAGGGCTTTGTGCGTTGGGCGACAATGCACTTCTATTTCTTAGTCATATTCGCAAAATCAATTATTCATTACCTGATGGTTCGCAAGGCTCCTTAGAACGCATTGACTACGAAAACGGACGCATTGAAATTCGCGCTAAACATCCACACAGTGAATCAACGATTTCACATTGGTTGCATTTTCATAAAGACGTAGAAGTGACTGACGCGGACGGCAATATCAAAAACTGCCGCGTGGCGATGGCTTACCAACTTGAAAAAGTAGCGAACAAAAACAAAGATTCTGAAACGTGGAAAATCATTCCTGTTCACGGTGGCGGACAAGTTTCTATTTATTTCCCTGCTGAAAAAGAAACCTCAAAATTGCGCTTTCATATTCACGCGCCTTTTGCGTCAACGGTCGCGCGTGACAGCGTGCGGGATTGCGACGATAATCAACAATTGCGTGACTATCTTGCCGAATTGATTGTTGAATCATTTACTGCGATTCGTGACCAAGAAATGTTGGTGATGAGTTTCTTAGCCGTGTTGCCTACGCCCAAAGATGAATTGGCTGAATTTTACGAACCGATACGCACCAAGATTGTTGAAGCGTTCAAGACAGAATTGCTCACACCAACAAAAAGCGGAAGTCATGCAGCTGCTGGTGCGCTGTATCGTGGTTCGGCTAAAATTTCAGACGTGATTGAAGATGAAGATTTATTGGTTCTAACGGGTTATGAAATCCCATTGTGGGCATCTAATGCGCCGCAACGGAATAGCCGCGAAGATAACTTTTTGGAGAGTTTAGGAATTGATAAATGGGATTTTGAGCAATTATCAGAAATTTTTACAACGGAAAATAAAGAAAAAACCAAATCTTGGCTTGAAACGAAAGATGATAACTGGCTAAGACGTTTTTATGTCCTGCTTAAAGATGCTAAACAACATCACGAAAAAAAAAATCATTACGACACTTGGTCAGGCAAAAAATTCCCACTTGTTCGCATTAATTCCGAAGATGGTGTGAAACACGTTGTTGGCAATCAGGCCTATTTTAAACCATTGCACGGTCAGATTTCTACAGATGGCATTCATATTATTAAGCGCAAAGTTTATACCAAAGACAATGAAGAACGTGACATAGATGAACATGCTGAAAGTTTTTTGAAAAGTATTGGAGTCAGACCTTTTGATGAAAAAGCGGTAATCGAATTACGATTGAAATTTTATCAATCAACGCCGCCTACACAGATAACCGACGAATACTACGACGACATCAGACGATTTGTAAGCTATTGGAAAGAAAACGCAAAGGAACTTTTGCACTATCAGCTTAAACCAGTAAAGTTTTTGTTAGGTGTTTCAAACGGCAGAAATGATTGGAAAAACGTAACAGAGATTTGTTTAGACAGTCCAATTATGGAAACAGGCTTAGGGGAGTTAGCCAAAATTCATGGTAGAAGCAGAATTTATGGCGAATACGCAAAAAAATTAACCAAAGACGAATTAAAAGACTTTGTTGAATGTTTAAAGGCAATGGATGTGTTGCACACTTTGAAAATTGTCACAATGACAAGGGATGACGCACGGTATAACGAAAAGAACCCACTTGGTAGATTCACATTAACCCGTTACTCTACTTCAATAGATTACAAATTTGATGGATATGCGCAAGAACTATTTTTTACTGCCTTCAGAGATAAAAACTCTTTAGCAAGCAAACTTGTGTGGAACGTTATTATTAACGCGCCTAGTTATGTTGCAACAGCACAATTTAGCCTAAATAGTCATCACCCTATAAAAGAAGTTGAATCTAGCCTGATTCAAAAACTAAAAAGTCACGCTTGGATACTAACAAAATCAGGTGAGTTTCGTAAGCCACAGGCAGTAACTCGTGATGAATTACCCGATGATTTCTTTTTTGATAATAGAAATGGTTTATTAACGTCTATTGAATTTGGGAAAGATTCTGTTAATAGTTTCAAACAACGCGATATGTTTGCAAAAGAAAACGGTTTTGAGTCTTTAGATGGAATGGAAGATTTGGCGGCGTTAGGAAAAGAACTAAAAGCTCAAGGCAAAACGACTGCTGAAATTCGTGACATTTTGAACCCTAAAAAACCAAATTTTGAAGATGATTATTCATCAAATCCCGAACGTCGAGCAGAGAAAGTTCAAGAAGCGGCGGCTGATGCACCTGAGAAACGAACTGAAATGCGTGAACGCAGTGTTGGCGTTGATAATACCGAAACTAAAAAAGCCGCGAAATCGTATTTACGCGATCGCTACACAGACGATGACAAGGTTTTATATTGCCAAATCTGCCAACAAGAAATGCCGTTTAAATTATCCGATGGCAGCTATTATTTTGAAGTCGTTCAGTTAATTGGCGATACGCAAAAAAGATACAAAGAAAACTACATCGCGCTCTGCCCAACCGATGCCGCCAAATTTCAATATGCAAATCCATCAAAAGACAATATTTCTGATTTGGTGAATGCGTTACTTGATGACCGTTCGCCAGACGACATTAACGACAGCGACGAAAACGAGAATTGTTTTGACGTTGTATTGGCGGGGAATACCGAAACAGTGCAGTTTAGACGTGTGCATTTAATAGATTTGAAAGCAGTTTTGTCGTGATTATCCGTATTCAATGTAACGACCCAGCCCCTTGGGAAAAAGCAAAAATTCAAGCACATTACCCTGCATGAAAAAACTCTCTGATTTGACTGAAGCAGAAAAAGATAAGCTCATTACTGACGTGTATGAGCTTATAGCGGAGTTACGTCTGATTATCAAACGTTGTACTCGCTTACGATTAACAGCATATATAACCGAACGTATAACAGCGAGAAGACTGCATTGCGTAGATAACGCAAGGCACTCAACAAGGCTTGACTGTTCTTCCTACGTTTATCGAACGGGATGGACAATTAAGCCGCTCATTATTCAGTCATTCGGCACGCTTATGACTCATGACTACCACGAACGGCTTAACCTTTATCTGTGTCCCGTGTTAAATTGGTAGCCCAATTTACAAAGTGCTCACAGTTATACGTTTATAGTCTCTTACGCCTTACCTCGCTCACTTGAGTTAAAGAACGTGTATTCGATTACTTACCCACGGTGCTGTGCTTTTCTACCTAGCCATTACGTTTTTTAACGATAAAAATTACCCATGAACCATCACATTGCTCGCAAACGCTTTGGTCAAAATTTTTTACAAGATCAAAGCATCATTTCTCAATTAATCGCCAGTGTGCAAACCCAGCCACATCAACATTGGGTTGAAATTGGCCCAGGTTTAGGGGCGTTAACTGCGCCTTTATTACGCACGGGTGTTCGTTTGGATGTGGTTGAATTAGATCGGGATTTAGTCAGTTTATTGCATACTGCTTTTCATGGTCATCCGCAGCTTACTATTCATAGTGCTGATGCGTTACATTTTGATTTTACGGCACTTGCTACTGACGCTGAAAAACTGCGCGTTATTGGCAATTTACCTTATAACATTTCCACTCCGTTGTTATTTCATTTGCTTAGCAATGCACACTGCATTCAAGATATGCACTTTATGCTGCAAAAAGAAGTTGTTAATCGTATGTGTGCGGCACCTGGCAGTAAACAATACGGTCGTTTGAGTGTGATGGTGCAATATTATTGTGCGACTGAATGGTTATTTGATGTTCCTCCAGAAAGCTTTGATCCTATTCCAAAAGTAATGTCCGCCATTATTCGCTTAACACCCCATCTTACGCCGCCTGTGGTTATTAATGATATTGAGCATTTAAATCGCGTGGTAACGGAAGCATTTTCTCAACGTCGCAAAACCTTACGCAATTGTTTAAAAAAATTATTCGATGAAGAGGCCTTAATACACTTAAATATTGACCCTAATGCACGCGCTGAAACCATATCTTTGGCCGATTTTGCCAAATTAAGCTGCTTGCTTTAAGCTGAGCTACGCATAATCGTCGCGCAGCGTCCATGCTGCGCCCTTTCGAATTAATCTCAATCTGAACATAAGGTGCTCATTGCACTGTCTGCTCCTAAAAACATTCGCTAACATAACAAGAACATGCTTGTTATGTTAGGCACGCTACAGAATTAGCTGTTAACGAACATAATGCAACCTTTGCCCCAGCATTTCAGGGGTCACTAAGACCACTCCGCCTGGGCTGACATGGAAGCGTTTTTCATCTTCAGCTCGATCTACTCCAATAATGGTGCCTTCCGGTAGTTCACATTGACGCTCAATGATCGCTTTGTGGATTTGGCAATGTCTGCCAATGGTTACGTCGGGCAGGACGATGCTGTCTTGTAAGGTGCTGTAAGAGTTAACGCGTACGTTGGTGAATAATAACGAGTGCCTTACGGTTGCGCCTGAGACGATGCAGCCGCCTGAGATCATTGAGTCTAGGGCTTGGCCGCGACGGTCGTCGTCGTCAAAGACAAATTTTGCAGGCGGGGTTTGGATTTGGTATGTCCATATCGGCCAGCTTTTGTCGTAGATGTTCATCACTGGGTTGACGCCGATTAGTTCCATGTTGGCAGCCCAGTAGGCGTCAATGGTGCCCACATCGCGCCAGTAGCTTTGTTGGCCACTTTGTAAGTCTAAAAAGGGGTAGGCGTTGACGTTGTATTTGTCTATTACGCTGGGGATGATGTCTTTGCCAAAGTCGTGGCTGGAGCCTTTGGTGTCGGCGTCTTTTAATAGTTGTTCAAATAAGAAGCCGGCATTGAAGATGTAGATGCCCATCGAGGCTAAGGCGCTGTCGGTGCGTCCTGGCATTAAGGGCGGCTGGGCTGGTTTTTCGATGAAGGATTTTACGCGTCGATTGGCATCTACGTCCATTACGCCAAATGCGGTGGCTTCTTCTAGGCTGACTTCGATGCAGCCGATGGTTAGGTCGGCTTGTTTTTCTACGTGGTCGGCGAGCATTGGGCCGTAGTCCATTTTGTAGATGTGGTCGCCGGCTAGGACGAGGATGTGTTCTGGGTTGCGCGTGCGTAGGATGTCGATGTTTTGGAAGACCGCATCGGCGGTGCCTTGGTA
>Ga0265593_1001449_pt1 | contig 11022 bp, 6 predicted proteins | sample saktaG_8_FD_190136 | JGI IMG/M metagenome (GOLD analysis project Ga0265593, IMG submission 190136) | Saline water microbial communities from Sakinaw Lake, British Columbia, Canada - sak_2011_5_24_36m | ecosystem: Environmental > Aquatic > Non-marine Saline and Alkaline > Saline ...
CCTCTGCAGAATTATCGTAGCCAACTCTTACAGGCTCTGTACCAAGATATGACGATCTAAAGTCATAATCATCAAAGAATTTTGCATCATAATATGTTCCACTAATAAGCATCGTAATTGGAACATATATAAACGAATAATTTCCAGCATAATCGTATGAATATACCTTTAAAGTATAAATCCCAGGTTCATTGAAGTTTATCATATTTGTGCTGAAATGGCATGAGACGCCAACTGTTACGTTGTCAGTAGCTGTACAAGTAGGATAGACAAAATCTTCTTCACCGATTAAAAATTCGTCTTTGTTGACAGTAAGAGTCATAACGGGGGCAGTTGTATCAGTGGAAGTCCCTCCTCCATCTTCACCTTCTAAAAAAACGATTGCAGCATCTACATGACTTGTGAGTGCTGCTCCATAAAAAGCAAACAATGAAAGTAAAAGTAAAGCTAAAACTTTTTTCATACTTTTTTCTCCTTTTTCTTTTTTTATTTTATCACATTAAGTGTGATATCAAGATTCATTCTTCAATCAAGTACTTGAAGGGAATATATGAAACCTGGAAGTCAATTTTATGAAGAATATAGTATAAAGAAAAAACGGAATCAATTTAACATTCATTTTAACACGAACAGTAAATATATGATTCAAATTTACCGAATTTTTACATTAATATAAAAAGTGTGACGCTTATTATTCATTGCCAGAACCTAAACAAATAAAAGATTCCACGCTGTTTGCACATGGAATCTTTCTCTATTTTTGATAATATACTTTTCATCCTATAAATCTTTCGTAACATTTGAATGACCTTGTATGAAATACAGCGATATTTCGATCGGATTCAAAATCAAAAAAAAGCAAATATATCAATGGTCTATTTTTTTATAATGAATGTAGTGATATAATGATTCTAATATGGTTTTTGTTTATAAGTAAGCTTATTGGGGTTGCAAGATAAATTGAAATATAATCTTAATTGGTCGAAAATCAAAAAATCCATAACATTTCTTTAAGGAGAATTCTCAATGACAATCAAATCAGATTTCACTGAACAGAATACGGTTCCAAATAAACAGTTGGATCTTAAGTACTATTCTGTGTATCAATTTCTATTTCAAACATATAAAGGGAAGAGCGATACAATAAAATACTTGCTACAATACATTATTGCAGTATTGAAGGGACTTGAGGATCAACTGGAAACCTCTACTTCGAATTTCATCGATTTGGTTCAGACCAACACAAACGCTTCTAACACTCAAGAGATGCTTGAATCATTTATAAAAAATTTAAGAGATGAAAAACAGGATAACTATCGAAAGAAGAACTATGGAATCCGAATCAACTTGAACAAAAAAGAGCCACAAAATTCAAAGTATATTCTTAACGACATTTTAAACCAAATTACAATTCTTGTTGACGAAACCGTAAACTTCAGCCAACTTGTGCTTGAACTTGAGGGTTCCAATATCAACAGAAATGAAAATCAAGTGTTTTTGTCATATGCTCATATGGACAAACTTTACACTTTAGGACTGTATTTCCTGTTTCAGACACAAGGAGTTTATCTTTTCATTGACTGGATGCATAATGGTTTAATCGATAATGTCGCTGACTTAAAGAATCTGTTAGATATCGAAATGAAAAGAAGTAGGCAGTTTTTGTTTTTGAGAACTTCGAACAGCGAACTTGGCATCTTGGGTGCTGGCCAAATTAGACAATGGTGTGCATGGGAGATTGGAAATTACTACTGCAAAGATTTGACAAATAAATTTTATACTGTAATTTATTACGAAGACAAAATTACAACTGAAAACAAATTACTTCAGACTTTCCGGCCTTTAATAGGAATTCAAAAAGGATTGATGATCTGATTAATCACAAGGAGGCAACATGGCCACTATCAGTATTCTCTTAGTTATTTTATTTTCTGTCATTTTGGCATTAAGGGTATTACATTTATTTTTCAATCTCGATAAGTGTTTTTTGACTAGGATGAGTACACTTCATGGTGTATCTCTTTTACTTACAATCCTGCTATTTTACGCAGGATTACAATATGTCAATATTACACTTCAAACAACATTAGAACTTCTCTTTAAATCACTTGGATTTGCAATTGAAAACTTAACATTGAAGTTCAACAACGCTGAAGTTCAAACAGCGTTTGATGAAGTCGAGATATACCGTTTTGCATTTTACTTAAGTTTTGTAAGTTGTATTATCGTTTCAACAACTTTAGTATTGAAATTGTTTTTCAAGAGAGTCATTACCAAAGTTAGATTGTTATTTTCGAAAACAAGAAGACATGCAATTGTCATTGGAAACAATGTAGAAGCTCATATATTTATAAATAACTTAGAGAAACAAGTTATATTTTGGAATCATGTTCAAAGCCTAGATTACGGCATTTCCAAGAACTCCGTTATTCTCTTTGAAGAACCTCTAACATATAAGTCATTCAGTAAATTAGTAAAGAATGCATCAGGGGAGTTCATCAGTTTTTTAGATAGCGATGAATCAATCGTTCTCTTAAACTACATCGAAGAATTCTTAAAAGAGAATACAGAATGCAAAATCAAGTTCTACCTGAAATACAATCATATGAATGACAGGTTCTTTGATTCTGTAATGAATAATTTTTCCAATAAAGTCTTTATGTTTAATCCTTATGAAATGTCTGCCAGAAAACTTATTTTCGAACATCCCGCTTCTGCCTACATGAGTTCTAAACAAATTGATTATGGAACTGCTCTAATAAAACCAGATACGGACATCAATTTCTTTATCTTGGGGTATGGAAAAGTCAATCAGAAGTTTGTCGCACTGTCTATATTCAACCAACTATTTGCGACGAAGAAAGACGGAGAAATTGTTGACAAAGTAGTGAATTATTATGTCTATGACAAAACTGAAGAACCTGTCAACAAGGACATCTCAGATTTCTTGCACTACAACGAGTTACTTTTAGACAAAAATGACTATTTTGAGTTGCCTAAGAAAAATTCTCTTATTTCATATCAAAAAGCAGATCTTTACTCAAGTGAATTTTGCGATAACTTGTGCAAGACGTTCAAAACCAACAGTTATAATCAAATTATGATTTCTTTTGATGATGATAACGATAATATTGATATTGCTTTGAAAGTCTTAGAAGTAATCAAAAGAAACAAAATCGATTTCGATTACCAAGTTTTTGTCAGAATCAAACAAGATATTTATAGAAAATCTTCACATGTTGCGGATCTGTTGAAAAACAATCATTTAATTGCTTATGGAACAGAAGGAGAAATCTTATCGCCTGAAAACATCATTCAGGAAAATTTAGATTTGGTTGCTCAAACAAGAAATGCATATTATTATAAAACCAACGGTGTGAAAGGAAAGTCACCACTTGAACTATGGCAAACCCTCAATTATAACAAACAACTTTCTAATCGGTATTCTAGTAGCTCCTTACCATTTAAGCTTCATTTGATGGGCTTGCAATTAACAAATGAATTGGATAAAGGTATCAGCAAATCAGATTTTTTATTGAAATACGACCCGAAAAATACAATTTCCCGAAATGATCATGAAGATATTATTTACACATTAAACTCCATTAATATGTTCATTAATCCAAGACAAGTCCTTGCATTCATCGAACATGAACGTTGGAATTCATTTTATCTTTTTAGAGGGTATCTTCCTATGAAAAAAAATGAAATAAAACTATTAAAGGTCGCAAAGGGCTACAGGTTGTATAAAGATGATGACCAGAAAAGAGTTCATGCATGTTTGACAACGATGGCAGGACTTAATAAGTATAGAGAACTTCAAATTGATTTGTATAAGGCAAATGGCCAAATAGTCAATGAGATGGAATTGGATGTAATTAAGTATGACCTTCAATTAATGGATAATATTTTTGAAGAAATTAAAGATTCAAAGCTTGTTATTGCGCCATTCAATATAAAAAAATAGAAATTTATCTTTATGAATTGTCGCTTCAAAGTCTCGGATTTAACATGATTCTAATTTTATTTTTTGATGAGGTGAACCTATGATTTTATCGAAGAAGTATCTAAACGAATTGGTTGAAAAAAAAGTTATCAATGAAAAACTTTCCAAAAGTATTATAAACAAACAAGCGACTTTACCTCAGTTTGATGTTTTTATATCCTACTCATACAATGATGTCAGTTTTGCTGAAAAAATCGTGAACTTGCTTGAATAACTTGGGTACAGCACCTATATTGACCTTAATGACAAAACCCTGAACAGAAACCATGTAACAAAGAAAACTGCGTTGAGAATCGCTGAACAAATGGACAAATGCAAAGGATTGCTTTACATTCACTCCAGAAGTTCATCTGTGTCGAAATGGTGCCCATGGGAATTAGGCTATTTTTCGGGAAAAAAGAAATTTAGATGTGCAAGCCTCCCGCTCAATGATGCCGCTGAAAGTGATTTTCCAAATCAGGAATATTTGCAAATTTACCCTTATGTTGACTTTAAAAAGTCTAATCAAAGCCAAGACTATGAAGTTTGGATCAATGACCCTGAAACCAAAAAGAGCATCACTTTACACAAATGGATAAATGGACTCAAACTACAGTAATGTGTAATACACTCAATGGCAACATAAATGGAATCAGATTTTAATTTTACATTCTAAATTTAGGGGGATTTCACAATTGGAGTATGTCAAGTTTTATATTGGTTCTTCCATCAAATCGTTATCCGAAGAAAATGATATCTTTTATTCTTTCATATTTGAAATGAACAAAAGATTGAACAAAAACGTCAAGATTCATGTTACTGACCTGAGTATTTTTAAACGACCTAAAGACGGTCAAACCAATCATACTATAGGGCAAGTCTTCGCAGATAATTCCACCTCGTTTTTCCTTGTAAGTAAGGAACTCGATGATTTAACCCAAGCAGAATTTGGTATATGCGAGGATCAGTTTAGTAACTTTAAGACTCCTAGAATCATTGTCATGTTCAAATCCTTCAGTCAAACCGATGAATTAACCGATTCTGCGAAGTCGTTTGAAAAACATTTGCGAGAAGACTTAGGATACTATTATGAAAAATATGATAATCTAGACCAAATTAAATTACGATTAATATTTGAAATTGTCATCAATTCAAATGCGTTGGAAGTGAAATTCCTTGAAGGAAAGTTCTATATTAATGATAATGAAATTGAGGATTTTAGTGAAGCTGCATTCTATAAAAACCATTCAGTTCTAAATAGATACAAAAAAGATTTAAGTGTTTTAATGACGCAATTGGGAAAAGAACACGATCCAAAAAAAGAAGAAAAAGCCAAGGAACTGTCATCAAAAATTCAAGATTTGGAACTGAATTTAGTTAAAACATTCAGAAAATATTATGAGTCACTTGGAAAATGTAACATTTCATCAACCATGGAATTAGCGATGTATCACATTAACCGTGGCGATATCGAAAAAGCAAATGAGATTCTCAACGCTGAGACAATCTTAAATGAAGTTGAAATTGCAGCGGAAAAATACCGGATACAAAGTGATACCAACTTCAAAGAATTTGAAAAATACTTTAATACTTTATCGACTGCGCCATCGATTAAACTTCAGTCGTCAGATCCAAATCGATTTAAAGAAGTTGATAGGCTCTACAAGAAAGCAGTAGAACTTGAAAATGAATTCGAACTTGAACCGAAGATTCATTTTGAGTATGCACAGTTCCTTATGGCAATCGTAAAGATTAAAGAATCAATATTAGTCGCTGAAGAAGGATCTGAACTTGTAAATCGTAAAAACCCGAAATATTTTTATTATAAAGTACTGTTCTGTGATCTTTTAGCATTAGATTCGCTTTTCATTCAAAATATGCTTGATGCAGAGCATTATTGTGAACGAGGTATTAAATATATCGAAACTGCAAAAAGCCAAAATATATCGATACCTGAAGAAGCACATTATTCACTTAAAAACAATCTTGGTCTCATTTATATGAATACCCAACGATTCGATAAATCAGGCATGCTGTTTGCTGATCTAATAAACAATTTTAGTGAAAATCTTGATTTAAAGAATGATGCATTAATTTATTCTAGGACGATACTTTATATAAATTTGGGTATTGTTTACTTGCAATCATATCGTCTAGAAGATGCTCAAGGATTATTCAACAAGGCACTTGAAATGGGGAAACTCATTACAAGGAAAGACTTATCAATCAATTCAGACTTTATCTGCAAACAAAATCTTGCCGTCTTGTATCTTTCACAAGGATTGCTCGATCAATTTACAGAGACGTATCTTGAATTAAAGGTACTTTTGAAAGAAATAAACAAAATTGCCCCTCAAAGTACAGATGCACTTCAAATTAAATTTGGACTTCTTGAAGGAACTTACTTTTTAGCAAACGGAAAACCTCTGGAAGCGAAAAACACATATGAAAATATCGTTGTAATGGCTGAAAAATGCGCTGAAACAGATCCTTTGGTATATAATCCATTGTTGCTACAAATATACAATGCAGTTACACAACTTTATAGTTTGCCTGAAATGGGTAATAAGGATAAAGTCATAGAATATTTAAAAAAAACCACGAGTTTAATCGAAAAACTGGTTGAACTTAACCCTACCGTATACGAACCTGCACTTTCTGTGATGTATATGAATTTAGCAGCTTTGCAGGGCGAAGACGATGAGTTGTCAGATACTGAGAGTTTATTGCGGAAAGCAATCAAAAGTAACGAAAAAAATCTGGAAAGCACAATTGGCATATTTAAAACAAACGATATTGTAGCTCATAATGACTTGGGTTTTGTTCTCTATTCTGAAGAAAAATACGAGGAAGCCCTCGAAGAATTCCAGTTTACTTTCTTGAAGATCATGGAACTAGAAGGCGTTGACCCATCTTTAAACCCGATGACCTATATCAAAGGGTATAAAAATATACTGGATGACATTGGCGATACAAAAGACCTTGATTTGATTAAACGATATTTTGCTGTGCTCGTTGATTACCTTGAACTCGTTGGAGGACTTGACGAAATTGATATTGAAGAAGATAGTCAAGATGATGAAGATGGATTAGATAACGAAGTTGGCTTAGAGGATGAAGTGGAAGACTCCGAAACAGTTTCAGACGAATTTCTAATTTTCTTTCAAACCTTGATCGAAGTCTATGATACGTACCTTCAAAGTGTATGGAACCTTTTAGATTACGAAGAAATGCTGAGCGAAACCAAAAAGATTATATATAAACTTGAACAATTTGAAACCCTCGAAACATTTTCCAAAATCATTGATACGAGCATCATTCTATATATGCATACATATACACTTTATAAAGTTAAAAACTACAAAGAGTTAATCCATTTCTGTATTTTAACCATTCACTCTTTGAAAAACGAACAATTTAAAACACCGAGATCAAGATTGTCATTTGCTTATAAGATGCTCATTGAGGCTTATTACAAGTTGAAGGAACATCGAAACATCATCGATATTACCCCTACGCTTGAACAAGATTTTGAAACGCTGATTATACCTTCAAAATACGATGAGTATCATGAAGAATTGGCTTTCATCGAAGTTTATACCGCTAGGGCGTTTGATCATGAGGGAGAATCCTTCGAAGTGGTCATTCGTCATTTAACTAAGTCTATCGAAAATTTTGAAATCTTGAATGAAACTAAGGATTATAATTCTTCCTTAAGAGTTCTTTATAACGAATTAATTGAAGTTCTGAAAGACAATGATTTGGATGAGGATATGGAAATCTATAACGAAAAATTATCAAAGTTGCCTGAGCCCGAGGAGGAATAAATGGATAGTTATAAAGTGTTTGTTGGATCCTCTATCGTCGATTTAAAAGAGGAAAGGATAAAAATCTGTGTTGCTGCACAAAAAATCAATGATTATATGATTGATCATTCAGTCGATAAATTTGTTGACTTAGATTTGTGCGAATTCGAAGATCGAGCTATTGCAAATGAGGGTAGTCAATACTATATAAATGAAAGAATAATTAGAAGCAATTTAGCAATATTCATCGTCAAAAGTTACTTAGGCGAATTTACAAAAGCGGAAATTGTGCTAGCAAAGGCAAATAAGGATCTATACACAAAAACAAAGATATATTTATTCGTCCATCATCAACTAAATGAATTAACAAAAAATGAAATTGAGAATCTAATTTCTGGTTGTGATTTAAAGCGAATTGAGTATAAAGAAGTCAAAGAATTGCTGTACTTAATCTTAAATTCAATTAACGAAGAATATTTAGAAGAATCAATGGAATTTATAGAAAACAGAATTTTATTAAATGATCGTGATCTTGGACTATAATTAATCTCAAAATCCGATTTCTAATTAAAGTATAATAATATTCCTGTTCATTCTTGACAGCGAAGAAAGCATTACCAAGTTTTATATGGCTAATAAAAAGCCCGCAAAGTTTGTTCTCAACTTTACGGGCTTTATTTGGATTAATATAAATTTCCAATGACTTCTTTAAGACTATTAAAGGCTATATCAGATTAACTCTATATCTACAACTTTTTTTGCTATTTTTAAAACAAGCGCCACATATTGAAAATTCTGGTTTATAATTCAATAGGCTATGTGTATTGTTAAAACAGTATTTCTAAACAGTTTTTAAACTCTGAAAATTGTAAATTATACGTCTAATAGTAAGATAGAATTTATATACGAGGTATATTGGTCCTACTAGAAGACTGATAAAAATTCCAAATAGTAAGGATAAAAAGAATCCTGAAACACCTTGATGTTTGACATAGATTCGATTTCCTACAACCTCTCCATAGTATTGCTTACTACCAGCAGCATACCCTTCTTTTGCGGAGCGAAAAACAAAGATGATTATGTCAATAATGAGTGGAAATGCGCAAACAAATCCCCACAAAAACCACCTTCCAAAATAACTATCACTAAATGATGTCTCAGTTAAAAACAAACTAAGTCCTGCAAACCATAAAATCAGAGCAACAATCAACCAAATTATCCCAATTACTATTTTTGATATAATGATTGGTTTTGTAGAATCCATACATCTCATCCTTTCTATATTTTTTGTCTTAATTTTAGCACTGCTTAAAATCCAAGTCAACATGAAAAATAAATTTAAAATGAATAATTATGTGCGTAATTTTCAAAAATAGCAAAATAAAGCCAATGAATAAGAAAAAAGTTTATTCAAACCATTGAATAAATATGGAAACTAATAGATAATTGAATATATAATTACTACTAAGATTTGTTTATCATTTAATAACGCATCTTGTTTGTTTGTTTTTTTTATTGAAAAAAGCTCAAATTAACATGGCTTAACAAAGATATATCTATATTTTACATCTTATTGACGGAGGCTATTCAATGGAAAAAGAAATTACACTAAAATGGCAAGAAGAGATTAACTTGTACCGGAATTTTAAAACAACTTTTGTTTTGGAAGGCGAGATTTTGGATAAGCAACCCTATATTGATAAGGATGGAGATTTCGATTTAATGTCACTGGATGACTATTTTAATCGAATGCTTCATGAAATCGGATATCGAGTTGTCGTTTTTTTTAATCATGTAGACGGGTTCTATAGTTATGAAACAGACGATTTGTCAAGATTCAAAAAGATCATTGCAAAAGCAAAAAAAGAAGATTCGGATTCGGATACGATGTTGAACCGTCAGGGAAGAGATTCCAAGTTTGGTGATGCAACTCTAAACATCCGGTATGCCATGGCGAATATTGACGAGCCAGTGGCCATCATTCTCGATATGGCATCAAGGTACATTACGGCAGCTACGTCATTGCAAAATGATGAACAATATTTTTATTCAGAGTTGTTTCTTGCCAGCCAATCCCAGTGTAACCCGGCTTGTTATAAGGATTCAAAAATAAGGCTAAATAATTTAACTTTTATCTGCGCTGATAAACTGAATGATATTCCTGTATGGTTTTACCTTAACAACCCAATGGTCAAAACGCTCATTTTGACAAATCCTGACAGTGACATTAGGCAGAAATTTCTTGAGTCTACGATTGAGTATTTTTACGGTTACAACGAATTAAAAGAGAAACCGGACAATGAAGTTGAAAGAGTCAAGAGGAAATTTGTTGATCTCACTGATGGATTTAGAAATATAGATTTGAATTCATTACGCGAATTAATGACCAACGAAAAGATATCGATTGAAAACATCGATGAAGCCATTTCTCTGTATAAGTATGGAATAAAAGACAATCCATGGAACAAGGAAGAACTTATCGAAAGGTTAGACACAATCGAAAGCGATATCAAGAAATATGTCAAAGGACAAGACATTTGCGTAATGCAAGCTGCAGATATCATTACGAGAGCCGTTTTCGGAATGAGCGGACTTCAACACTCTTCATCCAAATCGAAACCTCGTGGAATCATGTTCCTTGCCGGACCTACCGGTACAGGAAAAACGGAACTAGCTAAATCAATTGCACGTTGGCTATTTGGAACTGAAGACGCCTGTATTCGCTTCGACATGAGTGAATATAGTCAGAGTCATTCAGATCAAAGATTATTGGGCGCACCTCCAGGATACATTGGATATGAATCAGGTGGACAACTGACTAATGCCGTTAAAAACAAGCCTTTTTCAATTTTGTTGTTTGATGAAATCGAAAAAGCAGACAAAACAATCTTAGATAAATTCTTACAGATCTTGGAAGATGGAAGAATGACAGATGGCAAAGGTGAAACGGTGTATTTTTCAGATACAGTCATCATTTTCACATCTAACCTAGGCGTTTCTAAAACAAATAGAATGACAGGAGAAAAAGTAGACATCATTTCATATTACGATGATAACTCGGATTACGAAAAATATAAAACAAAAGTAATGACCGGAATTGATGACTTCTTTCTCCATGAGGCAGGAAGGCCAGAAATCAAAAATAGAATTGGAGACAATTTTATAATATTTGAATATATAACAGAATCGGTTGGAGAGAAAATAGCAGATAGCCAAATATCCAAGATCGTC
>Ga0265593_1001450_pt1 | contig 11017 bp, 12 predicted proteins | sample saktaG_8_FD_190136 | JGI IMG/M metagenome (GOLD analysis project Ga0265593, IMG submission 190136) | Saline water microbial communities from Sakinaw Lake, British Columbia, Canada - sak_2011_5_24_36m | ecosystem: Environmental > Aquatic > Non-marine Saline and Alkaline > Saline ...
ACTATCAAACACTTGATAACGACCGCCAACTTGCCACGCGCCGTCTAAAGTAAAGCGTTTATTGCCACCACCAACTTGCCACGTGCTATTGAGTTTTAAACCATGAGTTAACTTGTGTAGCTTGGGTAAACGATGGTGAACCCCTAAACCGCTTAACGTTTTAAAGGCTTCTACTGTAGTCGCACCTTCAGCTAATACGCCAGTTTCTCTAAGTTTAAAGCCTAATGGTTTTTTACTTACCGCGCCCCCAACTTGCCAGGTGCTATTGAGTTTTTGATAGCCATTGAGCGTTACCACTTTGCCTAAACGTGTTTTATACGGATAAGCAAGGTCAATCTTCTCGATAAAGCTCGTTTCTAAGGTTTGTGGCTGTGTTATTTGCGTGCTTGAGGTGACAAGTGCATGACTATCAACCACTTGATAACGACCGCCAACTTGCCACGCGCCGTCTAAAGTAAAGCGTTTATTGCCACCACCAACTTGCCACGTGCTATTGAGTTTTAAACCATGAGTTAACTTGTTTAGCTTGGGTAAACGATAGTGAACCCCTAAACCGCTTAACGTTTTAAAGGCTTCTACTGTAGTCGCACCTTCAGCTAATACGCCAGTTTCTCTAAGTTTAAAGCCGTTTAATTTTCGTTTGCCAAGACTGTTTTTATACGGGTAAAAAATATTAATTTTTTTGCTATCAAGCAGGGTTGAGAGCAACGTTTGTGTGGCGGTAATTAGTGACGTTGACGTTATCAACGCTTTACTTACTATACGATCTGATACGCGCCACGCGCCGTTTAACGTTAAGCCTGGTTGATTTAAGTAAGGGTAAACGGTGCTGACAGTTGTTTTGTTTACTACCGCAGCACTGCTTATCTTGCATTGCGTAAGCTTTACCAGGCTGGAATAAGGATTTTTGATGCCTACTTTCCAAGTGCTGTTAAGTTTTGGCGGCGGCGGTATATAGACACCACCCACCAACTGCCCTAACTTCCAGCGTGCATCAATTTTTAATTTGGAAATTGAATTATAAGTATTTAATTTTACAACAGTTTGCCCAATCGTTACGCCTACTGTGCCACGCGCTAAGTCGTTACCAAGCTGAGTGTATTGGTTGTCATTACCAAGCTGCCACAGATAATTTTCTTTTTCAGAAATACGCAAGCCGCAAGGATTTACAAAAATGGCGGTATTTTTTTGCAGCAATAAGGAGGAATCAAGTAGACTTTTTTGCCATAACAAAAGCAATAATCTAAATTTAAAAAAAGGTGAAATTCTGGCCGGTAAAATCGTTCTAAACACTGACATTAATTTAGTAAAATTACTCATCTCAAGCGAGTAATCTAAAATTATTTCAACGCGGCTGGTTAAGTATTTGTCCGGGTCATCGGCATGTAACGATGCAGGGTACAGGCTTAAAGGGTAAGGCTGATGCTTGCTCTGCATCATCTGCTCTACGTCGCAGAGGTTTGGGAACAACATCTGCAAGTAAGTTTTTAAAAAATGTAAGCCGCGCCCGTCATTGTCACGAGACTTCCAAGCGCGGTATAAATAGCGCGTTGCGTCCTCTTCTGTTGAACCCGGTAATAATGCTAAACCATCTGTGTTGACATTGCGCCTTACTAAATCAAAAGTGCCTAAGTGCGGCATACCTAAAACGTTGGCATCGTGTACATCGCTGGCAATGCGCTCAAATAAGTCTATAAAAAGCTGTTTTAGTTCAGCTTCTAGGTCATCATTAGCAAAGCTAGCTGCTAGTGGCGCTGCGCTGGGTAACGTAATGTGTGGCTCAAGAGATGAGGTCATAGTAAGCCTAAAATATTAGGGGTTATCATCTAGCCTCTTCCTTGCTAAGTTAAAATAATATAGGTCAAGCTCACAACCAATAAAGTTTCTGCCTGTGTTCCTACAGGCCACAGCCGTAGAGCCGCTGCCTGAAAACCCATCAAAAACAGTTTCGCCTTCATTTGAATAGGTTTTTATAAGCCATTCACACGCCTCAAGCGGTTTTTGAGTAGAGTGCAGGGATTTGTAATTTTTATTGCTAAATTTCTGGACGCTGAGCGGGTGGCGTTCACCGCTGGCGTTTTCGGTGAGTACTGCCTTGTGGGTAATATAAATGGGTGCCCTACTTGCACTATTCTTCTTTTTGTAAGGCTCTCCCTCGGTCTTTTGTGGGTTATACGTGGATTTATTAATTCCTGAGACAAACACACCGATAAATTCATGCGCTCGTAACGGGCGTTGATTTGCACTTAAAAAACCAACCGCTCTTGTTTTATGCCAAATCAATTCATAAGTTGATTTAAAAGGACTTTTCGAGCGCAAATCAGCCAGCAGGTTAAAATCTGCAAAGGTCACTAATACGCCGTGCGGTTTAAGAACCCTTTGGCACTCTTTCAGCCACGCCGCAAAGTCAATGCGCGGGGTTTTGTCGAAGGCTAAATTCGTGCAGTAGTAGGGAGGATCAGTTAAGCACATATCGATTGAGTTGTCGGGCAGCCCCGCCATAAACTCCAGACAGTCTTGGTTATGCAAGTCAATCATGGCTTAACCCCAATGCGCATTAACAACATTAAAGCTATTTACGCTAATTATTAAGCTTTTAGGTGTCATTATTGTCCAGTTTTCTGGATGATAAAGTGCGGTTCTTTGTGGGATAGTGACTTTAAAATCACTTTTATTATCAACAGATAACGCGGGGATTTTTAAACGTAAAAGGTTATAAATTTGTTTGTATAAAGGTAAATTTCTGCCGCGTTTTGAGTTATCCGCTTCCGTGCCAAATTCTGCTAATAAGGCGGTGATTATTTGCTCTCGCACTACATTTGCAGGGTAGCTGGTGGGTATTTCAGCATCAATTTCAACCAATAAATTGGTTTTAACCGGCGTGTAAAAACGCACGCGATATGAATTATCTGCTTCGTGTATTTTTTGTCGAATTGCTTGTTGAACACCCGTAAGCAAGTATTCAGGGATAAGATACGGCTGTTCGCCTTCAAGTACACTAAGCTCTTCGCCTGTTAATGAAACGACCGCAACAAAGAGCGTGTTAATATTGTCTACGCTTGCACCGCGCACGGGTTCCTCAATACTTTCGTTCCAAATCGATAAAAATTTCAAATCGTTAAACGAGCGTCTTATTAAAAAATCAAACTCGCCTAAATAAACGGCGGTGTGATTATAGACTGACGGAAACTTGCATAAATCGCGCAAGGTACTAATGTCGGGCTGGTCGCTGCCGCTTATTAAGACACTGTCGGCGGTAAGCGTGACAAAATTATCATAAGGTGATAGTAGGTATTCAAAAGCAAAACCTTGCTCGGTATCTAAGTCAATATCACCGTCTGTATAGCCTAACGTTAACGTATACACTTCACCTTCCTTGGGCTGTACACCTACAACATTGCGATACCCTAAGCGCACATAAAGCTGTTTTCTATCATCAGATTCAACATGAAAGACGCGCTCATCGGGTAAGGTGTTGACATAGCGTTCTCGGTATTCATACGCATTACCGGCGCTGTCATTAAGAGCAATACTGGCTATGGCTTGTCCACTGCTGTCTTCAGGAAGCAAGATTGCGTAAAAGGGCACGCTGTTGACAACAGTATGCTCAATCATTTTCACTGTAAGTTGATCACATTCTACATAACCCGTACTGTTAGCCGGTAAAGTTATGGGCGTTTCTACACGCCACTCATAGCCGTTTGAATCATGTAAAACGCGCTGATAGCCTAGGCTGTATGGACGAGCATTAGTGTTAACGACTTTGATTTTTGCCCGTGTCGGTGTAGCTTTGCTGATAATGCCTCGCAATGCGGCATCTGCCAAAATAGTGCTGTCTCGCATTTTTAAAAACGGCTCAGCTAAAGCGGTTTCAATTTGCCCAGAAAATAACCCAAGCATTGTTGCCATAGCATCTAAATGTTGCAAAATACGCGGGTCTTCGGCTTGATAAAGCGGAGCTATTTTTGGGTACGAAGCAATGGTGTCTTTAATGACTTGCTGAAAATCGGCTTTAGTTAGCATAAGATGAAGGTATGGTGAGTGCAGTGCCAGCGATGTCTAGCACGAGGGTTAATTTATCAATCCCATTTGGTATTGCGTATAAATTGACACTGCCTTGCTGCAAAATCGCAAGCATAGGCACGTCTTTTTTAAGTTTTTTGAGAAATGTATCGGCAATGCCAACCGCTTGCGGGTTTTGCAATAAAGCTTTGCAATCGCTGCCATAATCTGAGCCTAGATAGCTGCCTACTGGCGTATTAAGCCAATGCCACACCATTTTTAAAATGTCTTGTCCGGTGATTGATGCCATTGCTCCTCCTAAATAAAAACTAGCTTAGCAAGATAAACTTTGACTATTGGGCGGTTTTTCTTAACTGCGTGTTTTCAGATAATCAGCCCTATCCCACGCGGCTAATGAGCAAAGCGTCATAGGGATTGACATCTCCGTGTAATGGCCGTCTTTAGTGATTGGGGAACTAAGTGGTAAGCCTATTGATTCAATGACTAGCGGGGCATAGGTGCGTGATTTATACGTTAAACCAATAAATACCGGTGCTAAGGAGGGCAATATGGTATCTAGTGCCTTTTGTGTAGTTATGCCGCTGTTAAGTGTATTAAGCGCGTTAATTGCAACGGAATTTTTTGATAATTCAACAGGTAATGCCCATTTAATAAGTTGATCAACGGGGCTTTCAACTTCGTTTGACGCATTCATCCACGCCCTAAACAAGGCAGTGACTTGCAGTTTTACAGGCGGCATTGATGAGAATGTTTGCATGGAGTTAAGTTTAGTTAAGCCGGTGCGCCCTTCCACCGCTTTCACGGCACTGGTTAAGTTATCAGTTAACCCAGACCCAGACCCACCAAAAAAACTGGCGGCTTTAGTTATCATGGGCTTTGCAGCATCAATAACGCCTACTGCTTCACCTGATTGAGCCATCGCCGATAAACTTGGCTTCATGGTGTCTGGACTCATGTTTTCAAAGGGCGATTGCCAATTTAGCGTCATGTCAAGATTAGACTCAGTAAGCGGGGCTTTAACTAACGTGTCCCCAACTTGATTGCCGTCTTTATCCACTTCAAAAAAATAGGCAAGTAAATACGGGTTTAGCCCGTCCCAGACAGAGGATAAAATAGCCATTTTTAGTGTGTTAATGAGTATAAAGAAAATGGGCAATACCTAGGCATTGCCCATTATGGTGATTTACATGTGCGATTTTCTACGCATCCGCATAGATTTCATGCGTCCCATCATGGCTTTGGCAGAATGACTTTTCATGTGCATTTTGCGAATGGCCATTTTTTGCTTACCGCTTAACCGTACCGAACCAGACAATCTTTTTCTGATACGCATTTTTTTACCGTGTCTTACCGCCATCACGTTTTTAAACGTGCTATCAAAAACAGCTTCATCATCTTTCTGCGCAAACGCAAAATCATTCATTTCAGCAATGGCGTCATCTTCGTCCGGTAATGATCCTGTGACTAAATCCATAACGCGATCAGCTGCGTCGTCGTCCCAATCATTTAGTAGCAAATCAATGTCATCATCATCAACACCTTTGCTTGACATATAATTCCAAGCATTATTTAAAAGTGCTTCAAACGCATCGGCTTCGTCTTCGTCTATTTCGCCATTTTTGTTATCGTCAATAATGCCGATTAACAACGCTTGCAGGCGTAACGCTGCGCCTTCGTTGTCATCTAAGTCATCCGATTCACACCATGTTTGCACGGCTGCCGACGCTTTTAACTTAAGGTCTTGCAGGGTGTACGTTGCCAGGGACGCATTGCCCACACTATCAAAAATAACCGTGGTTTTTTTATCGGGCGTTGGCTTTTCTTGCTGCGCCATCGCTTGTCTTAATAGGTCTTGTAAGCTCATTTTGTCGCCTATTTGGTATGTGTTTGCGTGACATAGATTTGTCTTACTGTGCCGTCAAAATGCAGCCAATAATTAACATCCATCCGATCATAAGGGCGTTGTTCATTTGCCATAACTTCATAAACAAACGCATTGCCCTCGCCTGGCACCAACCATCCCGCTGAAAGTGCTGCGTCAAAAAAATCAGCTAAAAATTCATCCATGCGCTTAACAGCCAAATCCATGGGGAGCTGTAAAACGTCTTTTGCATAGGTGGTCACTTTGCTGTCAACATCGCATGACATATCTGAAACGGCGATCAATTTTTTCAAGCTGTTTTCAACTTGTGCGCAAGTGATTGAGTCACGAAAAACAAAACGACCTCCGCCAGAATAGGTTTCAAAAAGCACGGGGTTGAGTTTGGCTCTAGCCAATTTGTTTAAGTCTTGATCCGTGGGCGTTAACGTCTGCACGATGCCAGTTCTTTGCAGTGGATAATCACGGCCAGCAATTGGGAAATTTTTTGGCGCAAAGCCTTTGCTGTTTGTTTGTGCATTGCGCAAACACCGTCTTGCAACTTGGAAGCCTGACGTGCCGTAAAAACCTTTGCCATTTACGTGCGTAGGATCATCAGATTTAAGCGGTGCATAATAAGCTTGCAAAAGGTGTGCGGTAGGGCTTGCACCGAAATTTAGCTGCTCTACAAAAGCAATCGCTGCATCAATACCCAGCGAGCCATCGACATCAAAAATTAGCTGAGTATTTGTTTCAAAAGCTAATTGTGCCAATTCGGCTAGAAGCGCTACATTTTGTGTGCCTGCTGAGATTAAATAACCAAAATTAAAAGGCGTGTATTGCAGCTTAGCGCGTGCAGTGCTGTAATCTGTTGAAGTGTAAGCCGTGCCGTGCTCTTCAAAACAAAGCAAAGTATCAGATTTTGCCCATTTGCTTTGGCCGTTAGTCGCAAAGCCGTAAGCATCTGACGTAATAGCTACCTCATGCACGGCACCGATTTCAATTTCTATTGAATCAGTTAAGCGTGACACTAAATCTGGCAAATAATCAGAAACACCGTAATCATCGTGCGATAAAGGGTTTAGCGAGCCATAAAATTCAAATAACTTTTCGTCTAAGCTGTCATAAACAGATAAAGTGATTTTGTCATTAGCTAAATTGACACCGCCTGACGATTTAGGTTCGGCATGAAAAGAAAATTTAATGCCGTCGTTGAAACAATCTAAATGTTTGAGTGCAATAAAAAAATCAGCCGGTAACGTTGTGCTGGTTGAAAAAACAAAATCTGTGCCTACGCCTGCTGTGGCAACAGCATATTTAATCACGGCTGCTGAAGTAATTAACCGCTGTACCACCGCTTCATACGCACCTTGGTTTAAGGCTTCGGTAACATGAATCCACGCTTCATTTAACACGCTGGTACGCATTGACTCGCCGCGTCCTAGTTTGCGTAACACATTGCCTGCATTAACTGAAAATGGCTTGTCAATGCGTCCGCGTGTTGAGCGCATAATTACGCCAAAAGTTTGATCTACCGCCACTGAAGCGGGTATTTCTGAGTTATCTCTTAGCACATTGAGCTGTACGCCAGACTCAGAGCCAAGTTGTCTAGTAAATGCTTGCATTAGTTGTCCCCTTTGGGTTCAGATTTGGGTTTAGATGGTTCTTTAATCACGTTTGGCGCTGGTGCAACAGCAACCACTGCCGGAGCAGGGGTTAACTCTTCCAAGGTTACGGCGTGATCATGCTTGTTTAACATTGCAATTTGTTCTAACGATGATATTAAGCGTGCTAAGTCTGCATAGCTTCTTATCAACGCAGTGCCTTGCCCTGTAAGGGGCTCTAAAAAAAGACCCACTTCAGGAAAAGACAAATTGCGCGGTAAATGATTTGTTAGCTTAATCACCAAGGGGAACTGACTGCTTGCCAGTTTCTCGATCAAATCGGCATTAGTAGGTTTTGCGCCAATCAACAGGGTTGTACTCATAGCAATTCCTTAAGTTAAATTGACAAGATTAATTAACGCGCAGCCTAATGAGCTTTGCGCATGAGGATTAACTGCCGTGAAATTGCGGGCATAAAAAGCGGCTCCAGTTTTTAAATCCATATTGACCGCAAGAGGAATAACCGAAGGTGCGACTGCATCGCCCAAAATAAACGGATTCCTGGTTACGTCGGTTGCGCGACCGATACATAAAATGCTTGCCGCTTGACGACCGTTTACAATAGATTCTGGCACTAATTTTGGCGTGTAATACACATCAAAACGGCCAAACAGTTTACCAATTCTGTAAATACCTGGACGCGCTGAAATACCGGAAGGAATAAAGATAGTAGAAGGCATTGAAAGCATCATTGACGCTAAGAATTTACCGACATACATATGCGTAACGCCATGATTCATGGTGTCATTAGCCATTTGTTGGTCTACTGCACCTAAAGGCGTAGCAATATCTTGGAACATTTCAGCGCGGGTTTTGGTGTTATTGACCGACCAGAAAAAATCAAAATCTATCGTATTATTTACGGCTAAACGCATTGCCATTCCTAAGACTTTGTAATGACGTTCGTTTGCGAATTGTTGCTGGATGCCGATGACGCTTTCTGAATACGGGTCCAAGCCCAACTCGTTTGCCATTTGCGTGCGGCTATCGATGGTTTGTTGTGTGTAAACGCGCCAAGGATTAGCGTATAACTTAAACACGTTAACGCTAGTAATGATTTTTGGCGTAATGTTAGGATTTCTTTCGTAATCAAGAAAAGCCTCAACCACTAACGAAAACGTGCCCGGCAATGCGGGGGTGGTTGTTAACGCAATTTCTCCGTTTTCAGTATTGATATAGCCTGCAATGGCGTAATCCACACCAAGTACCGTTGCTTTACCGCTCACCGAAGAATTTCCAGAGCCTGTTGACTCCACTTCACGCGCGACCACTTTTCCTTGAACATAGACTAAACTTCTGCCTCTTAATAACTGGCTAGTTGGGGCTGCGGGATCGCACGTTTCTTCCGTGTCTTGAATAATAGTAATTTTTCCCGTTGCATTACCCGCTGCATTAACGTCACATTTGTGTATCCGTGAAGATGATATGTAGGCATCGCCTGAATGGATTCCGTCTAATATCGCGCCCGCCTCATATTGGCCGAAAGCTGAATCAGTTTGATGTTCCAGTACGGCTAAACGGGCTTCGTTACTGCCTATATCAGCTGGTAAATAATGAACAAAAGGAATAGCTTCACTCATCATTGTTAAAATAGCCACAATAGCCTTATTAGGCTGTAAGCTCATTGGATCTGACGCATTATTGCTGGCACTGTCTAACGTAGGTAACTGATACTTACTTCTAGCGTCACTGGTCACGCCGTAGGCAGAATGTATTGCTTGCTCAACGACATCGGCAGGAATGCTGCACCCATGGGCGTTTTCATAAATACTAATTCCGTCTAAAATAGCTTTTGTAATGGCGCTTTCGCCAAGCTCATCCATGACAATTTGTAAATTTTCGGGAATCGTCACGCCCTCATCAGCTATGCTGGCTTGAGTGTTTACTGCATCGTAAGTGCCGTTTTTTGTGACATTGTTTTTTAATGCTTCGGTATAGCGAGACACTTCAGCTGTAGAAGTGCGCTGATAATCAGATTGAATGTTGCTCATAAATAACCCTTCTTGTTAAAAAAATAGACGGGTTAATTATTTATGTTAAAAAATGCTGATTTTGTTGGATTTTCCTGTTTGATAGGCTGCAAAGAGGCGAAACAGAAGGCACAAAAAAACCCGCTCAGGGCGGGTTTTATTTTGGTTAAGGCACAAAAAAACCCGCTCAAGGCGGGTTTTATTTGGTTATTGAATATTACCTGCAATCATTTCGTAGGATTCCAATTCGATGTCTCCATCTTCATCGTATTCAACAGTATGCTTGCGAACATAAAAGAAATTTTCAGCGGCTTCTCTGGCATCGTCATCTGATTGCCAGAGGCAGCCCTCTTCGCCTATTACTTGTATGTTTTCTAGGGTACCCTCTTCAATGGCTTCCTTTAAAGCTTCAAGTGCTTCTTGCTCAGTTTCGTAGGTAGCAAAGTCACCGTTGCTTAAGTCGCCTACTGTATAACTAATTGTTTTCATTATTATGTCCTGTTGAGTTTTCGTTAGTCCCACGCTCGATCATAAGATGCGTGGGGTGTTTTCCTGTTTTGAGCAGGAAAAGTTCCCAGTAAGCGAACGGAATCTCTGTTTTCCGTTCGCTTTGTCCTTCCCACCTCTGCCAGGTCACGGTTGTGACTCCGACGAGACTGGCGGCTTCCCGTGCCGAGAGCCCGGCGGCTTCCCTTGCCGCCCTGATGGTTTCGGCGTTGGTCATGCCGCCGCCTCCAGATTGGTCAATCATGGTCTTTCTCCAAAAAAACGTTTTTCATTTTGTTTCTCCTGTTATTGCCCCATTTCTGGGGCGTTGTTGGTTAGGCTTAATTTTTTTGTCCTGCTAAAGCTCGCAGGTGGGTAGGGCTGAGTCTTGGTTGGTCGGCTAACGCCCATAATAATCCGACCCTGATAGGTGCAGTTTTTAAGCAGGCTGCTACCACCTGCATCTTGCATTAGCTCATATTGCCTCCCTGCTGTTCGTTCAGCATTCTTTGAAAGCCGTCGTCCATGACGAGCTTTCTGATTGCGCCGATATAATCGGCGTTGGTTTCCTCATGAAGAGGTTCGTACACCGCATAGGTGTACTCATAACCTGCGGTGCCGCAGGACTCAGCGCCAGTTAAAAGCTGGCGTTTAAAAGAAACTTCAACGTCTTTTGTGAAGACGTCTGAGTTAAAGTTTTCTTTGGGGATCATACTGTCCTTGATGTAAGGACAGTAAGCTACCGCTTCGCAGCGGTAGCCAAGTCTTTTGGGGATAATATCCCCAGCAATTATTGTTATTTTCATTGTCTTAATCCTAAAAATGCTTAACCGGAGTAGTTAAGTTGTGTCTATTATATCCAATGGATATAATTAAGCAAGCAAAGAATTAATTAAAAGTTAAAATAAATCAGCAAGCATAAAAAAACCCGCCTTGAGCGGGTTTATTAGTTCTAATGATAGACAACCCGATGACGCAATGTTTTGCGTCCATTAGGCTGTCTAATTTACGTTAGG
>Ga0265593_1001452_pt1 | contig 11013 bp, 8 predicted proteins | sample saktaG_8_FD_190136 | JGI IMG/M metagenome (GOLD analysis project Ga0265593, IMG submission 190136) | Saline water microbial communities from Sakinaw Lake, British Columbia, Canada - sak_2011_5_24_36m | ecosystem: Environmental > Aquatic > Non-marine Saline and Alkaline > Saline ...
CTAACCCGGCTACTGATTATATTAGGGTTGAGAAAGATAAACCCATTGAATCTATAAAAATACTGGATTTATATGGTCATATATTGGCTCAATATAAACCCAATCAGAAATCTTTTGTTATTTCGCTATCAGGTATAAAGAAAGGGCTTTACCTGATAAATATTGATTCTGAAATAGAGAAGTTAATAGTAAAATAAGAATTTGGGTACCAAATTAATTAGGTCTACGGTTAACCTTATTCTACAACATAGTAAGGCAACAAAGAGACAAGGCGAAATGCCTGCCAAAGCTGGCCACAGAGTTATATTAAATTATTGATGATGAAAAAATCTAAACTATTATTCCTTATTGTTTTATTCCATTCCTCCTGTGTAATAGCTCAACACTATCAACCCATACAGTCCGGCAATATCAGCTATTTCATTGATCAGTATTGGAGTGTAAAAAGTGTAAGGATTGATTCGGTTGAATTTAACACGGATTCCATCCTTCATCCGGTTTCGAATATTCAGCAGAAAGCAAATGATTGTATTACTCCTTACGGTGCATCATGGATCGGGAAGAAAGTTATTATTCAAAGTAATGGACTTACTGTTTTCCTGAATAAAGAATCCGATTCGGTTAAAATAAAAACAAACGCCCACCTCAACGAAAACTGGACCGCTTACCTGTTTCCCGATTCATCAACAGTAGTTGCCACAGTTATAAACTTTGATACGCTCAGTTTCCTTGGGCTGGTTGATTCGGTTAAAACAATCGGATTTAAGGTGTTTGACAAAAAAACAAACGCGCTTAGCCATGTTCTGAATGCAATGTCAATTATTATAAGCAAAAACTATGGATTTGTTAAGACTCTTAATTTCAGTATGTTCCCTGGTTTCGACATTTATTATTATGAGGACCTGCTGCAGGAATATACCCTGGCAGGACTTTCCGCTCCTAAGATCGGTTTACAGAACCTGGAGTGGTATGATGTGAATGATTTTGAGGTTGGCGATGAAATGCATGTAAGTTACGAAAACAGCGAATGGTATGATCCTGCTTATGTTGTATCCGATTTACAACTAACTATTTATAAATACCTTGCAAGGAAAGAGAATGCTGATTCTATTGTTTATACAATCGAAAGAAGACAAAGCCAAAAGAAAACTGCGATTGCGAATACCACATACACCTATGTGCATGATACTATAAAAACCATTATTAAACCCTGGCCTTTATTTGAAAATTTACCGGGAGAAGTTATTATTTCGGATAATTGGGCTTATACGCTTAGTATGAAATCTGACAACTTTATATCTAAAACAATACCTTCATTTTATGATAGGTTTCATCTGAATAGTGAATCGTGCTGGTCAAATTGCTGCGCTGATGGGTGTTTTCCAACCGATACATATCTCAAAGGGCTTGGCGGCCCGTATTATAAATGTGATAATGTCTTTTCCGGTGGAGGCCTTACGAATAAGCTGGTCTATTATAAAAAAGGTTCCGATAGTTGGGGTGTTCCACTGGTAATTACATCGATGCCGAAGATTCGTACAGAGGATAAAATAAAAATATATCCAAACCCTGCAAAAAACAGGATTTATATTACTGTTCAAAATCTTGGATTCCCGGTCATGCTGAAAATAGTAAACATGGAAGGATTGGTAGTATTAACAAATAAAGTTGATTCAAATTCATCGTCAGTAAATATCGAAAACTTAAAACCCGGAATCTACATATACTGTTTTTCAAAAAATGACGAAAGGATCAAAGCCGGTAAACTTATTATTGAATGATTGCCTGAGTTCCTGAGTGCCTTATTCTCTTTACGTGATACTGAACCATATTCGTTAAAAGGTTGTATCTTAACGCTCAAATATCTCTATACCAGAAATTTCAATATCCAGGTTACTATTAATTTATTACTAAGAGTTATAGAATATGTGTTTTTCAGCAACAGCCAGTTTCGCTGGAGGTGTTATAATTACTTCTATCGGAGTAGCAGTGGTAACAAAAGTTCATAAGCCATCGCAGCTTTTATTTGCAAGTATCCCGTTGTTTTTCGGGTTGCAGCAGTTTACCGAAGGCGTTTTATGGTTAACCATACCAAACCCGGAATATGCAGGCATTCAGCGAATTGCAACACACCTGTTTTTAATTATGGCTGATGTACTTTGGCCGGCCCTGATTCCTTTGGCAGTTCTGCTGATGGAGAGCAACGCCCGGAAAAGAAAAATCATGATACTCCTGCTGATTGCCGGTTTAACTGTGTCGGTATATTATTCCTGCTGTTTGTTGTTTATGAATGTAACACCGCAAATTATGGGTTATCATATTTTGTATAATTCTGATTTCCCTAAATTGATAGCCATTCCGGTTTTTATTCTCTACCTCATTGCCACGCTTACTCCACTTTTTATTTCAAGTATTGAACGGACCCATATGATGGGAATTCTGATGTTTTTTTCGTGCCTGGTTACAGCCATATTTTTTACCCAGTATTTAACCTCGGTTTGGTGCTTTTTTGCGGCATTAATAAGTGCTGTAATCTACTGGATACTTAGCGATGCAAAGAAGGAATTTAAATTCGCCAAATTGGAATTATTGAAAAATAAATTCTAAATGCACTTTCTGAAGGCAAATTCTTACAGCTTTAAACCGATGCCCGTTAATCATGTTCTTCCGGTTCCTGCTCAAACTTTATCTTAAAACAAACATAATTTATGTTTATTTGTTAATATAAAACGAACTGTAAACCAGCTATATATATCTATGAATTTTTGTTTTCCAACTTGAATTCGATCCTTTTCTCCCTTTACTTAAGACGACTGTTAACTGAATTTTCAAAAGTATTTTCCAGAATTATATAGTCGATGTATGAAACGAAAAATCATTTTATTTGCCAGTTTGGTAATAGTATCTGCAGGGTGCTTTTTAAAAGTAAGCATTGCTGAATCATTAAACACTTCGAGAATTACCGATACTTCCTATTCTGTAAGCAAAGATTCGTTGCTGAATATTATCAGGCAGCAAAATGATAATATATCGGCCTACAAGTCATTAAAAGAAGAAATGACTGCAAAGGAAGTTTTCGAGAAATCAAAATCATACCTGATCACCTGGATAAGTATTGGTGGCCTGGCTGTTTTGTTTGCAATATTGTTTGGGTATTTTAAGATCAAGGAATACATTGTTGCAGAACTGAAGAAGAAAATGATTGAGGAAGGGACACAACTAATACAAAACGAGAGCAGCAAACAGATAGATGCATACATTCACGCAAATCTGCATATTGACGAAATTGCCAGGGAAATTGAATCAAATGGAAATGAAAAGTTGAATGAATTAATTTTAGTAAATAAAAAATCATTTGATGAGTTTGTTGAAAAGAAACAGAAAGATTTCCAGGATTTTCTGAGGCAGCTCGAAGAATCCAGGCAAATGCTGAAAGGTCCGCTGGGTGAAGGAGTCCAGGAAGAGAAAAAATCTTTTGCAGGAGCGGTTTCGGCTTTGGTTGATTATTCAGCATCAATGAACCCGGTCAGGAACCAGGGAAACCTGGGCTCTGGTGTCGGTTTTGCAATGGCTTATACCGTGGAATATTTTCTTTTGAAACAATTGAACATAAAGGTGATCTTAAGCCCTTTATTTATCTATTATCAGGCCAGAAAAATAAGAGATACCGTGAAACTGGATGCAGGAGCCTATATTAAAGATGTAATAAAAGTTGCTCAAACCATTGGTATAGTCGACGAAGAGAGCTGGCCTTATAAAGAATCAAAATTGGCTGTTCAGCCGCCAAAAAGTACAGAGAAAGCAATCCACTATTTTGTAGATGACGTTGCTCCTGTAAAAACTCTTAAGCAAATTAAAGATGCTATGTCGGACTTTGGACCGGTAATTATTGGTGTTTCAATATATGATTCCTTTTATAAAGAAAGCTCCGGCCTGATTAAAATGCCGGCCCGTAAAGAAAGTATTATTGGCGGGCATGCCATCTGCCTTGTTGGATTTGATGACCAGGCACAGTTATTTAAATTCAAAAATTGCTGGGGAACGGAATGGGGTGAAAATGGGTATGGTTTTATCCCTTATGATTATATTGAAAAATTCAGTGACGACGGTTGGATAATTAAAAAAGTTAGCAAAAAGAGCCCTGCAGTTCAGGCATAATCAAACGTTTATGAATATGAAATGGTCCCGTATAGTGACCATATGCGCGGAATGACGTATCTTTGAGCACTTTATCAAACAGGGAATTGTTAATTTCAAGTCCCTGATGCACTAAATTTAATAGAAAATAAGCCTGAGTTATTTTTCTTCCTCTCCGATTTGAAGAAATCAGCACATTTTCCATTAACCATTTTCTATTAACCTGTTGAACCAATTCCCATTAATGAATACTTTTGAAAATTTAAACCTGTCGAAACTTTTACAGAACGCTGTTGCCGACCTTGGATTCGATACCCTTACACCTATACAAGCTGAAGCTTTTCCTGTCATTCTTTCTGGAAAGGATGTGGTTGGAATTGCACAAACAGGCACAGGGAAAACCCTGGCATACATGCTGCCAATCTTACAGGATTTAAAATTTTCGAAACAACTCAATCCAAGAGTTCTGGTATTGGTTCCTACCCGTGAATTGGTTATACAGGTGGTTGAAATGGCACAAAGCTTTGCTAAATACACTAACTTTCGGGTATTAGGAGTCTACGGAGGTGTGAATATCAATACGCAAAAACAAAGGGTAGCGCAGGGAATCGACATTTTGGTAGCAACACCCGGTCGCTTGTATGATCTTGCCTTGTGCGGAGCCTTAGTGCTTAAAGGTGTGAATAAATTAGTGATTGACGAAGTGGATGTAATGCTCGACCTGGGATTTAGGTTTCAACTTACGAATATCTTCGAACTTCTTCCTGCACGCCGACAGAATATTATGTTCTCGGCAACTATGACTGATGAAGTCGCGGCCCTGATCGATGATGATTTTGTTACCCCGGCTAAAATATCCATTGCATTGAGCGGAACTCCGTTGGATAATATATCACAGCAGTGTTACGAAGTTCCTAACTTTTATACCAAGGTAAACCTGCTTTCACACCTGGTTGCCGACAGGAAAGAGTTTGGCAAAGTACTGGTTTTTGTTTCCAATAAAAACAATGCCGACAGGGTATTTGCAGCTTTACAGGAAAAACATGCATCCGAAACCGGGATCATACACTCAAATAAAACGCAGAATTACAGGTTCAAATCAATTGAAGAATTCGATAGCGGCAAAAACAGGATATTGGTTACAACTGATATTATGGCCCGCGGACTTGACCTGGATAAAATTACCCACGTTATTAATTTTGATACACCGCAATTTCCTGAGAATTACATTCACCGGATCGGTAGAACAGGAAGAGCAGACCAGACAGGGAAATCGATTTTATTTTATACCGAAAGAGAAGAAGAAGCTAAAGATCGTATCGAAACATTGATGTCGTACGCAATTCCATTGGTTGATTTTCCTGACGAAGTTGCTTTTTCGAACCAAAAGACTCCAGAGGAACGGGCATTAGCCGGCGATACAAAGAACCCCTTCAGGAATGAGAAGAGAGTCGTTCTGGCTCCAGGCTTTCATGAAAAGAAGGATAAGAATAAAAAAACAAACAAAGGCGGATCATACAAAAGAGAACTTGCCTTAAAATATAAAAAACCTAAAACCAAAGGCGACAAAACATTTAAGGGCCAGGATAAAAAAAGAAAGTAGGAAAACTCTTTTCCTGATCTGATCGTTCATTCTTTTTGTAATATTCTCTTGTTTTGACTCAAGCTCATTCAACTTTGAATTTTGAAATCAGAAACACAATGCTTTGTCAGTTGCCCCAACTTTAGTTCTTTTAACCCTGAAGTTTACATTATTTCATTAAGAACCCATAGCCATTATGGATAAAAATAAAGCAGTTGTAGTTACTGGTATTGGAGTTTTCACTTCCATTGGTTGTAATCGTGATGAATTCTGGAATTCATTGTTAGCAGGAAAATCAGGAATTAAACGGATACAGGCTTTCGATCCTCTCGGGCATAAAAGCCAGGTTGGTTCCGAAGTTTTGAATTATAACCCTGAAAACTATTTTGACCGTAAAGAAGCTCGAAAAATGGCACGGTTTTCTCAGTTGGCTTCGAGCGCTGCTATTGAAGCTATTAAGGATGCCGGATTGGATCTGGATAATGAAGACAGGGACAGAATAGGTTGCGTTATAGGCTCAGCCGCCGGTGATATGACACACCTCGAAGAACAGCAAACCCGTTTTCTGAAAATGGGGCCGGGTTCGGTAAATCCTTTAACAGTGCCAAGGGTTATAGCCAATATGGCTGCTTGTAATGCTGCTATGGTATTGGGAATTCATGGTCCAAACCTTGGAGTTTCCGCTGCCTGCACTACCGGAACACATTCAATTGGAATCGCCCTTGGACTTCTTCGCGGAGGAATGGCTGATGTGATCCTGGCTGGCGGCACCGAATCCACTATGACACCAATGGTTCTGGATGCTTACGCAAGTATGGGCGTTCTTTCATCATCATTTAATGACAAACCCGAAAGTGCAAGTCGGCCCTTTGATCTAAATCGTGATGGATTTGTAATGGGCGAAGGAGCTTGTGTTTTGGTTCTGGAAACGTTGGAACATGCCGAAAAAAGAAAAGCAAAACCCTTAGCGTATTTAAGCGGATTTGGCATGACATCAGATGCTTATGGAATTGCGGCCCCTGAACCTGATGGCACTTTTGCAGCTAAAGCCATGCAACTTGCCGTAAAGGATGCCGGTCTTAATCCTGAAGATATAGGCTATATAAATGCTCATGGAACCTCAACCAGGGTGAACGACAAAACAGAAACATCTGCCATCAGGAAGGCTTTCGGAAATACAGAAATCCCTGTAAGTTCAATTAAATCGATGATTGGCCATACTCTGGGAGCAGCAGGTGCTATTGAAGCAGCTGCAACAGTATTGGCGGTTCACCACGGAATTTTACCCCCCACCATTAATTATGAATTCACAGATCCGGAATGCGATCTTGATGTAATTCCAAATGAAGCCCGCTCTGTTAAAATCGGAGCAGCAATTACGAACTCTTTTGGTTTTGGCGGGCAGAATGGAGTGCTGGTTTTTACAAAAGCATAAATATTCCAGGAATAGATTAAAAATCTTAAGTAAGCCATTCCATCAAGAATTGTCTTTTTTTGCGATCGGAATTCTGATTTGCTTCTGCTAGTATTTCTTAAATATTTGTATATTTATTGCTTAAAACACATGCTGTAATAATAAATACAGCATATTTCTTAAACCAATATTTTTATGATTTTGTTACGTATCTAAGACTAATAAATCAATGATATTCAATTCAATAATACAGTTTAAACTATACCATTATTAAATCTCAAAATATGAAAAAGCTCACGATTATTCTTTTAACATGTTTCAGTTTTATTATTTGCAAATCCCAGGAAAGTGTCAACAATCTGAATGCAAATATTAAAGATATTGTTTTTGTCCAGATACTAAATAACCTGGAAGTGAACTACCCTATAATAGTAGCAACGCCTGCTTTCTTTGCTATGACAACTGTTCAACATACAAATCTTGAGATGCTGTTTGATGAAGACAAACCTGACCTTAGTAAAATAATCGGAAATTCGGGGCTAAACAGGCAGGAATTTTTCAATACGCTCAACTTAGAATTTTTTCCAAAGCTTAATTCAGATACGACTGTTCAGATACAGGCTAAAATGAAAAATAAACTGTTGTACACCGTGAAATTCAGACAAAAACGGAATACTGAAACGTATATTATTGCTGTGCCGGATGAAAGTTTTTCAAAAGAAATCACATATCAAAACGGGTTATTTAAGTCGCTGACAGTAGTTAAGCCTGATGAAAGATATTGGGTAATCAGCGAAAACAAGTCAGATAGTTTGGTAAGCAGAACTGCATTCAATTCAAAATCTGGTAAATATTCATTTGTTGATGATTTCTATGAAAACAATATTTTGACGAAAAAAGTCCTGTATAAAAGTACTGCCAACAGAAAAAGCAGGGAAATCAAACAAATATGGAATTACAGTTACGATTCGAACGGCAGCATTATATCAATAGCTTGCCATGATTCGAAAGGGACTAAGACAGATTCCATTAATTATTTTTACAGCGGATCGAAACTAAATTCAATTATTACCCATACCAAAGACTCGCAGAGTACACTCTTTTACCATCCCGAAACAGGACTTATTAGCGATTATCTCTATAATGGTTTTGAAAACACAATCAACAGTCATTACGAATACAATCAACAAGGTCTGATAAAAAATGTTCTCTTTAAAAACACAGGGAAACCCTCCGAAGAGAACTATGTTTTCGAATACAATAGTACTTCTAACCTGGTTTCAATCAGGAAATCTGTAACTAACAGTATTTCAAACGATCTGATTTTAAAAAACCAGTACATTTTCAGTTATAACCAAAATCATATTTTAACGTCAATTATGGTAACTGATCAAAAAGGGATAATTCAAAAAGAGATAAGTTATGAGATTAACTATCTGAATTAAAATGAGATAGAAATAATTGTTGTACTTACATTATTCTGTTTTACATATTTATGCGAATAAAGCATTTTTTTTCATTTCAATCAAAAGACAAGGTTCCAAATTCCAAAAGCAGATTGTATTTTCAATAAACCAAAGTTTTGCAGAGAAGTTTAAACAAGGATAAAAAAAACAATCTTTCATTCAATTGGTTTACATTTGCACATCCTTAATCCGATACCTGCATGTTGTTTAATGATCTGCCCAAACTTCCTCTAAATGAGCCGGTTATTGTATTTACTATTCTTATTACAATAATTCTTATTGCTCCTATCGCTTTCAGGAAATTCAGAATACCAGGAATCGTTGGGCTTATTATAGCCGGGATGTTTATTGGTCCACACGGTATAAACCTGGTTGAATCAGGTGAAAGTGTGAAATTATTGAGTACCGCCGGGTTGCTGTACCTTATGTTTTTAGCCGGTCTTGAACTCAACTCGCGCGATTTACTCCGAAACAAAAATAAAAGCCTTGCTTTTGGAGCTTTGACATTTTTCATTCCACTTGTTTTCGGCTTTTTTGTAGCTCATTTTCTGCTTTCATACAATTTGCTGGCATCCTTGCTCATAGCAAGTATGTTTTCAACGCATACACTTATCTCCTACCCTATTGCCAGCCGGCTTGGAATTACACGTAGCGAAGCGGTAACAATTACTATTGGAGGCACTATTATTACGGATACTGCAGTTCTGGTGATGCTGGCTTTTATCTCAGCTGCAACGCAAGGTTCATTCACACCAATGTTTTGGATCAGGATTGTGCTTTCTATCTCTGCTTTTTCCTTTCTGATTTTATGGGGTGTGCCCAAAATCAGCATCTGGTTTTTTAAAAACCTGGAAGGCGAAAGCGGTTCTCAATATATTTTTGTACTGGTAATGCTCTTTATTTCAGGACTTTTGGCTCGTGTGGCCGGAATTGAACCTATTATCGGGGCTTTTCTTGCAGGCCTGGCTCTCAGTAATCTGATTCCTCCGACTTCGGCTCTTATGAACCGGATTTCCTTTATAGGGAATAACCTGTTTATCCCTGTTTTTCTTATCAGCGTTGGAATGATTGTTGACTTTTCCGTTCTTTTTAACGGTTTTGGAGCATTGATTTTTGCAGTAACTATGGTAGCAGTTGCTATAGCGAGTAAGTTTGTTGCTGCCTGGGTTATGCAAATAATTTTTAAGTATACCAACACTGAACGGCAGGTCATATTTGGACTTAGTGTTTCACATGCAGCAGCTATCATTGCCGTTGTAATTGTCGGGTATAATCTTAAACTCATTGGTTTAGATGTTCTTAACGGTGCCATTATGATCATCCTTGTATCCTGTTTTATAGGTTCATTTGTTACTGAACGATATGGAAGAAAACTTGCCGTTGCTGAGGCTGAGAAAGTTCCTGCCAAAACAGGCTTACCTGAACGGATTCTTGTTCCGGTATCAAATCCGGCAACTATTGAAGGATTGATAGATTTTGCAATTCTGGTCCGCGAGCAGAATAAAGAACAGCCTGTTTATATGCTTTCCGTAGTTCCTGACGATGCTTTTGCAGAGGATCAGATACTCAAAAACAATAAAATGTTTGAATCTGCAATTTCACATGCTGCTGCTGCTGATACGCAACTTGCTCTTGTTTCGCGGGTGGATCTGAATGTTCCGAATGGAATTTCACGTGCAGTTAAAGAATTGATGATCAATAAAATAGTTCTGGGCTGGAATGGTAAAATTACCACAACCAACTTTTTCTTTGGAAGCATTATTGAGAACCTGATTGGAAGTACAGAGCAGATGGTAATGGTGGTTAAAATTTCCAATCCGCTAAATACAACAAGCCGTATAATTGTTTCGATTCCTGAAAATGCTGAACGCGAGGCTGGTTTTTTCACCTGGTTGAATATGATAAAGGTTATGGCATCAAGAACCAGCGCTTCACTCTTGTTTTCAGGATATGAAAAGACCCATTCAGAAATAAGGAATCTTCTGGAAACAGAAGATACAAACATCAAAATCGAGTATCAGATTTCCCATTCAGCCCATCCTATAATTGATCAGTCACGAGTAGCGAATATCCAGGATTTTTATGTTGTGATTGCTGCCAGGCGAAGGACCTTGTCGCACGAACATTATTTTGAACACATGCCCCGTGACCTGGCACGCCATTTTGAGAATAAAAACTTCATCATTATTTATCCGGAACAACGGGCAGTTGAACTTCAGACATTATCGTCATCACTTGATGGCCTTGAGGTTTCAGCCATAAAGGAAAATCTGGAACGGTATACAAACCTTACTAATCCTAAGCGGAATTCGCCTGATAGCAGACATAACTCATTAACAGAATAAAAAGCAAATTTGTCAACCGGAATGAACATACAGATACCCCTGGCTGAAATTCTAAGGCCTAAAAACGCT
>Ga0265593_1001453_pt1 | contig 11006 bp, 8 predicted proteins | sample saktaG_8_FD_190136 | JGI IMG/M metagenome (GOLD analysis project Ga0265593, IMG submission 190136) | Saline water microbial communities from Sakinaw Lake, British Columbia, Canada - sak_2011_5_24_36m | ecosystem: Environmental > Aquatic > Non-marine Saline and Alkaline > Saline ...
CATCAACCTTCAACAGAGCTTTCAACATGGCAACTATTAAACGTGCGCTTATTAGCGTTTCAGATAAATCAGGCATTTTAGAATTAGCACTCGCTTTAACTAAATTAAACGTAGAGATTTTATCGACTGGCGGCACTGCCAAACTGTTCCGCGATAACAATATTCCTGTGGTTGAAGTAAGCGACTACACAGGCTTTACAGAAATGTTAGATGGCCGCGTTAAAACGCTGCACCCAAAAGTGCACGGTGGTATTTTAGGTCGTCGCGATTTGCCTGAACACGTATCAGCCATGAAGGCGGCTAACATTCCTAATATCGATATGGTGGTCGTCAATTTATATCCATTTGAAGCGACAGTGGCCCAGCCTAATTGCACGCTTGAAGATGCCATTGAAAATATTGATATTGGTGGCCCAGCGATGGTACGTTCTGCCGCAAAAAATTGGAAAGATGTTGCGGTGCTAACCGATGCTAACCAATATGCAGGAGTGATTAGCGAGTTACAAAGTACCGGTGGCGCGGTGAGCCAAGCCACGCAGTTTGCCTTGTCTATCGCCGCGTTTAACCGCATTAGCAATTACGATGGTGCGATTAGCGATTATCTTTCATCGTTTAATATTGATGGCTCTCGTAGTGCTTTCCCTGCGCAAACCAATGGTCGCTTTATTAAATTGCAAGACCTTCGTTATGGCGAAAACCCCCATCAGCAAGCCGCTTTTTATCGCGATTTAAATCCAGCACCAGGTTCGCTAGTGACTGCGGTGCAGTTGCAAGGTAAAGAGTTAAGCTATAACAATATTGCCGATGGCGATGCGGCATGGGAAGCGGTTAAATCATTTAATACCACCGCCTGTGTGATTGTAAAACACGCCAACCCATGCGGTGTGGCGCTAGGAAATTCTGCTTTAGAAGCTTACACCAAGGCTTTCCAAACCGACCCTAGCAGTGCTTTTGGCGGCATTATTGCTTTTAATACCATTGTAGATAAAGCCGCTGCCGAAGTAGTGAGTAAACAATTTGTAGAAGTGCTGATTGCGCCTGAATACACGGCAGATGCCTTAGCGATTTTTGCCGCTAAAGCGAATGTGCGCGTGCTTAAAATTGACTTACCTAAAGGTGGCGCTAGTGCATGGGAGCAAGGCCGCAACTCACATGATACTAAGCGTGTGGGTTCAGGGTTGCTGATTCAAACCGCAGACAATCATGAAATGAGCGAATCAGACTTAAAAATAGTCAGCAAAAAACAACCGACCCCACAACAAATGTCAGACATGTTATTTGCTTGGGGCGTGGCTAAATATGTGAAATCTAACGCGATTGTATTCTGTGGCAATGGTATGACGCTAGGTGTAGGCGCAGGCCAAATGAGCCGCGTAGACAGCACCCGTATTGCTGCGATTAAAGCGCAAAATGCGGGGCTCACCCTTAAAAATTCAGTGGTGGCGTCTGATGCATTTTTCCCATTCCGTGATGGTATTGATGTGCTGGCAGAAGCAGGCGCGAGCTGTGTGATTCACCCAGGTGGCAGTATGCGTGATGAAGAAGTGATTGCAGCAGCTGATGAGCACGGTTTAGTAATGGTCGTGACTGGCATTCGCCATTTTAGACATTAAGGTAAAGTCATAATATGAAAGTAATGGTCATAGGTGGTGGCGGTCGCGAACATGCGCTTAGCTGGAAAATCGCACAAAATAAAGAAGTTAGCCGCGTGTATGTGGCGCCAGGTAATGCAGGTACGGCCACTGACCCTGATATGATCAATGTGCCTATTACCAGCGTGCCAGATTTACTGGCATTTGCCCAAAAAGAGCAGATTCATCTCACTATCGTAGGGCCAGAGGCGCCGCTTTCACAAGGCGTGGTCGATGCTTTTCGTGCGGCAGGGTTAAAGATTTTTGGCCCCACTAAAGCGGCAGCGCAGCTTGAGTCTTCAAAAGACTATGCCAAAGCATTTATGGTGCGCCACAATATTCCTACGGCGGCTTATGCCACGTTTACCGATGCCAAGTTAGCGCATGACTATGTGACTAAGCAAGGTGCCCCGATTGTGATTAAAGCCGATGGTTTGGCGGCGGGTAAGGGCGTAGTGGTTGCCATGTCTAACGATGAAGCGCATGAAGCCATTGATGCGATGTTGTCTGACAACAAGTTGGGCAGTGCCGGTGCGCGCGTAGTGATAGAAGAATTTTTAACAGGTGAAGAAGCCAGCTTTATTGTGATGGTGGATGGTGAAAATATTTTAGCGCTTGCCACCAGCCAAGATCACAAGCGCTTGCAAGACCACGACCAAGGCCCGAATACCGGCGGCATGGGTGCTTATTCACCAGCCCCTGTGGTCACGCCGCAAATTCATGCCAAAGTGATGCGCGAGATTATTCGCCCAACGGTTGAAGGCATGGCCAAAGATGGTATTCCTTATACTGGCTTTTTATACGCCGGCTTGATGATCTCACCGGATGGTGGGGTTAAAACGCTAGAATTTAATTGCCGCATGGGTGACCCTGAAACGCAGCCCATTATGTTGCGTTTAAAAAGTGACTTTGTCGCATTGGCCGAACATGCCGTGAATGGCACCTTAGATCAAGTAGAGGCTGAATGGGATAGGCGCACCGCGCTTGGCGTAGTGATGGCCTCGGCTAACTATCCTGATACGCCACGTTTGGGTGATGAAATTACTGGTTTACCTAGTAACTTGACCGATGCCCATGTGTTTCATGCGGGCACCGTGCTAAAAGACGGCAAAGTACTCACCAGTGGTGGCCGGGTATTATGCGTAACTACGCTAGGTGAAACCGTTAAGTTTGCACAAAGTCATGCCTACCAAATTTTAGAGGGCATTCAATTTAATGGCGCGCAATACCGCACAGATATTGGCTACCGCGCCATTAAAGGTTAATGATGGATACCCAGTCAGTACTGAATTATTTACAAAATCTACAAGCCAAAATTGTTGAAGCGTTAGAGCTGGTTGATGGTAAAAACTTTTTGCAAGACAGCTGGCAACGTCCAGAAGGTGGCGGCGGCACATCTTGCTTGCTAGAAGAAGGCAATGTATTTGAGCGTGCCGGGGTAGGCTTTTCACACGTACTGGGTAATAAATTGCCACCTTCTGCTAGCGCCGCACACCCTGAGGCGGCTGGCCGCGCATGGGAGGCCATGGGTGTCTCGCTGGTGTTTCACCCACGTAATCCTTATGTCCCTACGGTACACATGAATGTACGTTTTTTTGTGGCTAAGTCACAAAACAGCGCAGAAGCCGATATTTGGTGGTTTGGTGGTGGGATGGATCTCACGCCTTATTATGGTTTTGAAGAAGATGCGGTGCATTTTCATCGCACCAATAAAACGGCATTGGATGCGTTTAACCCCGCTTACTATCCTAAATTTAAAAAAGAATGTGACGAGTATTTTTACCTAAAGCATCGTAAAGAGCCGCGTGGCATTGGTGGTATCTTTTTTGATGATTTTAACGAATTAGGTTTTGAAAAAAGCTTTGAAATGCAACGTGCCGTGGGTGATAGTTTTTTAAACGCGTATTTACCGATTGTTCAGCGCCGTAAAGACACCCCCTATGGTGAGCGAGAGCGAGATTTTCAAGCCTACCGCCGTGGCCGTTATGTTGAGTTTAACTTGGTGTACGACCGTGGCACTTTGTTTGGCTTACAGTCAAATGGCCGTACCGAATCTATTTTGCTATCGATGCCACCCATCGTAAAATGGCGCTATGACTGGAAGCCAGAAGCCAATAGCCCAGAGGCTAAACTTTATACCGATTTTTTGGTAGATAAAAATTGGCTAGCAATCGTTTAAATATAGCGAGTGTTTGCCCGTAATTAAGTAAGTCATTGGGGTGCGCATAATTCAATTTTTGCACCTCATTTAAAGTCACAATCCCACCCTAATACCCTTCTGATTTTCTCCGACCAAGCTCCCCACTCAGGTGAGTTTCTCATCAATTTTGTTGCAAAAAAGCAACGCTGATTAGCAGTTTTGCTATAAGTTCACATGAAAAGATAATTATCTTCACTTTCGTTGACATACATCAAATGGTGACTAGTACTTAGGGTGTAAATTAACCCCTAATTTATAATGGTCAATGGGAGAAATGTATGAAATATCAGATGCAAGCAAGTAAGTTGTTAAATGTCTTAGCAGTTTCAATCGGTTTAACCTTTGTATATTCAACCAGTGCTTTTGCAGTAGATGCCGATGCGGCTTTATCGATGGCGCGTCAAAATGGCTGTTTAAAATGCCATGCGGTGGATAAACACAAAGATGGCCCTGCTTACCGTGATATTGCAGCCAAGTATAAAGATAAAGATCACGCCGAAACAGTTAAAAAACTAATTTTCCATATCACATCAGGCGAAAAAGCAAAATTCCCAGATGGTCATGAAGAAGAACACAAAATCATTAAAGTTAAAGACGTTGCTCAACAAACTAATTTGATTGAGTGGGTGTTGTCGCTTCCTGGCGGTAAATGGCCAGAAACTGATTAGTGCATACCTAGGGTAGCCAGTGTTGGTTGCCCTTATTAAAGATTAAAACGAGGGTAAATAAAATGAAAATGACAACAAAACTGGCGGCACTGTGCTTAATGCTCGGGGGGCTGCTAACATCTTCGGGAATTTTTGCAGCTGAACTGCCTGATTTGGGCGAGTCGGCAACAAATACAATCTCGCAAAGAACTGCGACTGAATCTCTGAAAAAGGATGCTGTTTGTACTAAGTGTCACGATGAGAATGAAGTGAAGCCGGTGTTGTCAATTTATCAAACTCGACATGGTGTGAAAGCGGATTCTCGGACACCTAGTTGCCAATCTTGTCATGGCGACAGTGATGCGCACGTAAAAAATGCCGATGGTAAAGCAACACGCCCTTCACCAGACGTGTTATTTGGTATGAAGAGCAGTAGTTACTCATCATTCCCTAGAACGGCTTCAAGCAAACAAAATTCTACTTGTCAAACTTGCCATGCGAATGCAGCAGGTAAACGCAACCACTGGACGGGTAGTCAGCACGAAAGCCGTAATGTAGTGTGCGCAGCTTGCCATGAGGTGCATGCTAGACAAGATAAAGTACTGGCTAAAACAACACAGCCAGAGGTTTGTTTCAATTGCCATAAATCTCAACGTGCTGAAACGCATCGCATCTCAACACATCCGCTTGATGCTGGCAAAATGTCATGTTCTGATTGTCATAACCCACACGGATCAACTGGGCCAAAATTGCTCATCAAAGATACGATTAATGCAACGTGCTATACCTGCCATGCAGAGAAACGCGGTCCGTTGTTATTTGAACATCAGCCTGTGATTGATGATTGTTCTAATTGCCACACGCCTCATGGCTCAAACAATACGCCACTGTTAAAAGCGAGACCACCGTTCTTGTGCCAAGAATGTCATAGTAGTCAGCATGGGAATGCTAAGTTCTCTGGTTCAAACATCACCTTAAATGGCAATGTGACCACAGTGAATGGTCAACAGGGTGCGGGTGCTGCAAACCCAATCAAAGAGGGTGCTGGACGCGCTTGTTTGAATTGTCATGTGATGGTTCACGGTTCTAATAGCCCATATGGCTCTAAGTTCAACCGATAAATATATTAATTGGAAAATATCATGAACAACTATTTAGATAGCTTCTCTTTAAAATTGTCGATTATCGCCCTTCGTGCTGCGCTGTTGAGCATGGCGGTAGTCTCCGTAGCTTACGCCGGTGAGGCGGCTGATGAAGCATCAGCAGCAGAGCTAGTTAAACCCATCAGTCAAATTGAAATTGGTGGTATTTACATTAACAATAAAAACTGGAAGTACGGTGAGTACAACGGTTTGGATGACTCAGGTGGTTATGGCATCGCTAACATTGATTTGCGTGGTGGTGGCGCTTATGACTCGGATAGTACGACGCGTTGGAGCATTAAAGGCAACGACCTTGGTTTAGATACGCGTAAGATTTCTGCCGAGTACGGTCAACAAGGCAAGTTCCGCATTAACCTAGGTTTTGATCAGTTTATGAAAAATGGTAATGGCGATTACCAAACCCCCTTTGTAACCAATGGCACCAATAACTTTGTCTTGCCTAGCGGGTGGATTAAACCAGTTCAGGGCAATACCAATCCTAACGTCGCTGGTTATTCTTACCCAACCACTTATAATACACGCGCAATATCCACGGGTTTTGTCAATAATGACTATATATATCGGTGGGATTGTGCAACAAACACTTTAGCTGGTTGTGCTGGGGCGCAGCAAGCATATCTACCAAGTGCAGCACAGACAGCCACCATGTTGAATACGGCCGCAACGGATACTGCGCTTTTTCGCAACGTTAAAATTGACACAGAACGTCGTAAGTGGGATGTGGGTGGCAGTTATACGATTGATCCACAATTAGAATTTACCACTAGCATAACGCATGAAGATAAGGTTGGGACTAGACTACAAACTTTTGTACCTAATGGTGAAACGGTGATGGTACTGCCTGATGAAATGGACCAGACGCACGATCAGTACACTGCCGCACTTAATTACACAGGTGATAATTCTTTCTTTAAAACGGCTTACTATGGTTCAGTATTTAAACAAAAAAATCCAATAGTCAGTTTTGTCAATCCTAGTGGGTCAGGTATTAATGGCCAAGATAATAATCCGCCAAGCAATCAATTACACGAAATTCGTATCACCGGCGGTTATAACTACAACCCAACCACCAAATTGGTTGGTGAGGTATCCTATGGGCGTAATACACAAAATGAAACGTTCCTAGCTTCTTCATTGACGGGGCCATTAGCTTTGCCAAGTGCTACAGCAAATGCAGAAGTGATTAACACGAGTGCATTTTTAAAGCTAACCGCAAAACCTGTTAAGGATTTAAACTTAGCGGCAGCCTACAAATACGACAATCGTGATAATCAAACGCCTGTGCGGACATTTTACGTAATGGATTTGGATAGCACTAAGGCTGTAGGCTCAGACACCTATATGTCCAATAAGTTTTTTAACTATCCATTGGGATTCTTAGGTGCAACCAACGATACCTTCACTACCGGTAGCACGGGGGTTAATATGTTAAATAATCGCGCTTTTAGTAAAAGATCTCAGCGTGTGAATTTAGATGCTGACTATCTCATCGCTCAAGGCAATGCGGTTAAGCTTGGTTATGATTACGAGAACATTTACCGCCATTGTAATGACTCTTGGATTGCTTGCGTTGATGTAGCCAAAAACTATGAAAATACTGGGCGTGTTGAGTATCGCAACACTATGAAAGAGAACCTCACAGGTAAAATTAGCTATGCCTATTCTAGACGTACCGGCTCAGACTATAACTCAGAAGCCTTTTTGGCGCTCACCCCTGCAGCACGCTTAGTGCCAGACCAAACCATGGTGAACACTGGTGGCTATAGTTTGTATAGCTTCTTACAGTCTGTAAAACAATTTGGCATCACAGCTTACGGCCCCAATAAGGGATTGCCAGCAGCTATAGCGGCCTTAGCAACTACGCCATCAGCAGCTACCGTCAAAGGTGAAACGCGCGCAAGTACTGGAATTCTTGGTAATGCGACTGGCTCTGTGGCTGGTGCACAAAATACTACAGTTGTTAATGCATGGAAAGCAGCCTACCCTGGAATGACGACTGCGCAAGCTAACGCACTCATTGCATTTATGGGTTTCAACGGTGGCATGGCTTCAGCAACCTTTTATGCTAATGGTCAGACCTTACAACAAGACCCTAACCAACAAAGAGCCTATGTGGGGGACCGTGACCGTAACAAAGTACGCGCAAGCACCAACTGGCAGGTGAATGATAAGCTCTCGCTCACTACCGCTGTGGATTACAACCAAGATAAGTACACCAATTCAACCATCGGTTTGCAAAAAGCTAGCAGTTTTGCCTTGAATTTGGATAGTACCTTTGCCTTTAATGACAAGGTGAGTGCAGGTGCTTATTATACCTACGGCACACAAAATCAAGATATGTCGTTTAATAACTTTGGTACAAATGCCTGGGTTGCAGCTTCTTCACAAGCACCAACAGGAGGGTCGTTAAATACAGGAGTTGCGGGCTCAGTGATTGGCGGTTGTTACGATAATGTCATTGCTAAATCTAATAATGCCAAGATTGATGCATGTAATGCTTGGAGCACTAAGATTAAAGATAGGAATGATACCATCGGCATTAACTTATCCACCAAAGGCCTATTTTCAAGTAAGTTGGACTTAGGTGGAGACGTGGTTTACACATGGGCCAATACCTCACAAAAATTCAGTGGCGTACAAGCAGTCAACACCTTATTTACTAACGCAAACTTTGGTGGTAGTGCAACAACTTGGACGACAGCGTTCGTTGATATGCAAGATTTACCTGATGTAAAAACTGAAGTATTGACGCTCAAACTCAATGGTAAATATACGGTTGACAAACACTCTGCTTTCCGCGCTGGCTATATGTATCAACGTATGACCTCTTCAAATTGGTTCTATGAAACATTGCAAGCAGGTAGTACGCCTACAGGCGTAATGCCAACTAATGAGAAAGCACCTGTCTATAAAGTGCAATCCATCGGGGCGGCTTACATCTATAGCTTTTAATCAGTGGTGAAGTGCTTTTAAAAAACAACGAGACTGAACTCCACTTCGTTGTTTTTAAGTTTACAAAGTGTGTATGAGTTGTTTGTTGTTAAATTGAGGAAAAATCATGAAAAAGTTATGGGCAACATTAAGACGGCCAAGTATTAAGTACTCATTGCTAACTCTGCTGTTGGTTGGCTTTGTCTCTGGCATTGTGTTCTGGGGCGGTTTTAACACTGCGCTTGAACAAACCAATAAGTTAGAGTTCTGTGTTGGTTGCCATGAAATGCGTGATAACGTGTATGTGGAATACCAAGAAACCATCCACTACAAAAACCGCACCGGTGTTCGCGCGATTTGTTCTGATTGCCATGTGCCTAAAGACTGGACGCATAAAATGATGCGTAAGATTAGCGCCAGCCAAGAAATCTATGAAAAAATTGTAGGTTGGGTGGATACGCCAGAGAAATTTGAAGCGCATCGTATGGAAATGGCGACCTCAGAGTGGAATCGTATGAAGGCTTCTGGCTCACGTGAATGCAGAAACTGCCATAATTTTGATGCAATGGAAGCTAAAAAACAGAAACCTAAAGCACAAAAAATGCATGCGCAAGCAAAAGTAGAAGGTAAAACCTGTATTGATTGTCATAAAGGGATTGCCCATCTGTTACCTAAAGAATATATAGATCCAGATGAGTAAATGATAGGCGCTAATCATTTAGCGCTTAGCTAAATGCATTAACAAAAAGGGAGCCAAAAGCTCCCTTTTTGTTTTTTACACAATCCGCTTTTAAACATACGTGGCCCATACACTAGATGGGGAATGATTTCTGTTATGATAAAATTTAAATCATCTAACCTAGTCATTCATAAGAATCTACCAACAACATGCTCAGTCAAATCCAGCCAAAACAACAAGCTCAAGCATTACTTAACTTTATTGATGCCAGCCCTAGCCCTTGGCACGTAGTAGATACTGTCGCCCAGCGTTTACTGAAAGAGGGCTTTAAACCACTAACGGAAAGCCAAGCGTGGCAACTCAAAGCAGGGGAGCGTTATTACGTGGTGCGCGGTGGCGCTTCTATCATCGCGTTTACCCTAGGTAAACAAGCCCTCACTGAAGCGGGTTTTCGTATGGTGGGCGCGCATACTGATTCACCCGGCCTACGGCTTAAACCGCATGCTGCTTATGCGACTGATGGTTTAGTGCGCATTGGCGTTGAAGTATATGGCGGTCCCATTTTAGCCAGCTTTACTGACCGCGACTTAAGCGTGGCAGGCCGCGTGAGTGTGCGCACCGCGGGTGGTTTTGAAATGCGCTTAGTGAAGTTTGACGAAGCACTGATGCGACTGCCTAACCTTGCTATTCACATGAATCGTGAGGTAAATGACAAAGGCTTGGTGCTCAATAAACAAACTGAATTACCGCTTATTTTTGGTGAAACCCAAGCAGGGGTTGAGGCCGAGCAACAATTTTTAAGCCATCTTGCGCAAGCGATTAATGCCGAAGTAAAGGACATTTTAAGCTTTGAGCTGAATGTGTTTGATACACAAAAAGGTTGTTTTTGGGGCGCTAATCAAGAATTTATCGCCAATAGCCAGTTAGATAATTTAGCCTCTTGCCATGCTGCTTTAACGGCCTTACTGGCCACCAATAAGCCTGAGGCCACGTGCATATGCGCCCTGTTTGACCATGAAGAAGTGGGTAGTGAAAGCACAACGGGGGCGAGTGGCAGCTTTTTAAATGATGTGGTGAATCGTATTGCCGGTAGCCAACAATTAGATTCTGAGGCGCGACTACGTACGCTGGCGAATAGCTTTTTTATCAGTGCGGATATGGCGCATGCGTATCATCCTAACCATCCATCAGCCTACGAACCTTGCCACCATGTATTAGTGAATAAAGGCCCGGTGATTAAAACCAATGCTAACCAACGTTATGCCACCAATGCAGAAAGTGCCGCACGCTTTATGACACTGTGTGAAACGGCTGGCGTACCTTACCAGCAATATGCACACCGCACCGACTTAGGCTGCGGCAGCACCATAGGCCCGCTTGTGGCGGCTAATTTAGGCGTGGCGAGTGTCGATGTAGGTTCACCGATGTGGGCCATGCATAGCCTGCGTGAAAGTGCTGGGGTGCTAGACCATGGCTACATGATAGACGTATTAAAAGCGATGTTTAATAGCTAAATTTCATGGCTACGCGTTTAATGACTAAAGTAGCGTGAATAGATTTAATTCGCTAGTATGTTGATAAGCTAACAAAAATAATGATGGGGAAAAGCAATGCATAGAAAGTTACTGCGTACTAAAGCGATTGTAGATCACTCAAATAGTGGCTTAAAAAAATGCCTCACCGCATTTGATTTGGCACTTCTAGGTATTGGTTGCGCTATTGGCACGGGGATATTTGTATTGACTGGGATTGCCG
>Ga0265593_1001454_pt1 | contig 11006 bp, 7 predicted proteins | sample saktaG_8_FD_190136 | JGI IMG/M metagenome (GOLD analysis project Ga0265593, IMG submission 190136) | Saline water microbial communities from Sakinaw Lake, British Columbia, Canada - sak_2011_5_24_36m | ecosystem: Environmental > Aquatic > Non-marine Saline and Alkaline > Saline ...
TGCTGACATGATAACTCTTGTTTTAGCAATCCTTTTATTAGTTATCGGATTAATGAATAACGGAAGGCTTTACACTTCGGTAACTTTTATTTCAACCGGGATTTTTTTGATGTTCCACCGTTTTGTTGTTAAAGGCGATTATATGGGTAGATTTTACCTGATGTACCTGGTTACACTTATACCGTTTTTTATTGTGAATGGCCTACTGACAGGCTCATTTATTCCTGAAGAGGTTGTTTTTTATGATAATGCTCAAAACCTGGGAATTCGATTAGGAACCATACCTGTTGAAGATATGGTTTACGGATTATTAATGTTATTAATGAATGTGACTTGGTTTGAAGTTTTTAGAAACAAGTTCAACTCAAATAAGCAAGATTCCGCTTAGGCTGGCAAGTCATTTCTCTCAAAATACACAGCATTGCTTTGTTTCAGATCTTCTCCTGTCGGACTTTGGAAAACCCGGAGATCAAATTGTGGAACAATAGCAAGTATATGATCGAAAATATCGGACTGAACTTTTTCATAGCGGATAAAACCAGTCTCCAGTGTAAACGCATAAATCTCTATTGGAATACCTGAAGAATTTGGTTGAAGTTGGCGAACAAGCAAATCGCTCTTATTATCCACCAATGGATGATGCGCTAAGTATTCTTCGAGATACGCCCTGAAAACACCGATATTGGTTTGGCGTTTCCCATTTACAAATACGGAATCGTCAATATTATTTTCTTTGTTATAGTTTTCCAGTTCGGCCTCAGTCCGGTCGATATATTCCTGCAGTATGGTTATTCTCCTGAATTTATCGAGCATCTGTTGGGTGCAGAATTTTACACTCGACATATCGATACTGATGGACCGTTTCATTCGCCTCACACCGGAGTCTTTCATCCCGCGGTAATTCTGAAAAGATTCTGAAACAAGCGAATATGTGGGGAGAGTTGAGATAGTATTGTCGAAATTCTGAACTTTAACAGTGGTAAGAGAAATTTCAAGTACGGTACCGTCGGCACCAAATTTTGGCATGCTGATCCAGTCGCCCTGGCGAACCATATCGTTTGCCGATAGTTGAATTCCTCCTACAAATCCAAGGATTGGATCTTTAAAAATGAGTAAGAGTACAGCCGAAAACGCACCAAGCCCTGTAAGCATGTAGAAGGGTGATTGATTGAAAAGAATAGAAATAATGAGCAGGAAAACAACTATGAAAACCACGATTTTGGCTATTTGAATATATCCTTTTATAGGGTGATACATTGCAAATTCACTTTTCTGATACATCGCATATATGGCGTTCAGAAAGGAGTTTAAGATTAGCAGGAAGATTACTGTGATGTAAAGGTTGGTAAGTTTTAGCGCTGCGGGTATCAAAGCAGGAAAATCATCAAGAGTTATAGGAACTGATTGATATATCAAAATTCCCGGAACCAGGAAAGCCATTCGTTGAAAAACCTTATGTTCAATAAGTACATCATCCCAGTTGCTGGCCGTTTTAGCTGCAATTTTCTTTAGTACCCGGTTAATTATAAACTTGGAGATATAATAAAATGCAACACAGGAAATCAAAACCAGGATAAAATCAGAAATGCCGGCTGTCCTGGCAGCAGTTTCACCCGAAACGCCAGCATTTATTAACCAAAAAGTGACTGTTTTAACAAATGATTCAAACATAGTATGGTTTTGTATGAATTAATTTTAAGATTGAAATTGTATAATCCCGGCAATAAAGAAATTCTCAGCCACCGGCTAATTTTGCTTTATATCCAGCTTTGGTTATTAATTCCATCACTTTTGTCCTGAAATCGCCTTGTATCAGGATTTCATTGTCTTTAGCCGATCCGCCAACTCCGCATTTGCTTTTCAGCAAACGGCCCAGTTCTTCCAGGTCGTTCTGAGAACCGATAAAACCCGTAATCAATGTAACCTGCTTGCCGCCTCTTGATTTTTTATCCAACATCACGCGAAGGTTTTGTTGCTGCGGTGGCAGCGTTACAGGTTCTGAACTCCCTTCAACCAGATAATTGTAATGCGGGTTTGTTGAATAAACTATTCCGGTGGGTTTAGCTTTTTTTGACATGTTTTCTAAAGGGGTTAGGATTTAGGAGTTGGGATTTAGGGAATAAACACTGAAATTCGAAACCTTCAACCCCTACCATTAACCAATAACTATTTACGATTAACTACTTTCTTCAAGGCACAATAACGCGCAACGCCAGTGGTTTGATACTTATAGTAACAGGCGATTTGATAATTTTCGCTTCACCGTCAATATTCATGAGTGGATCTGTGATATTTTCGATTGTGATTTCCTTTCCTCTGAAATATTCTGCATAGCCTGATTTAGCTGGTGTGCCCATCATCATATGATATCCGATGTTCATCAGTTGAGTGGCAGGCATTTTTTTAATCACACATATATCCAGATAACCATCATCAACTTTTGCATCAGGCGCAATACGGGTATTAAATCCAAACTGATTGCTATTGGCAAAGATAACCATTAACGCATGTTTTTCCATGCTGATGCCGTCGATCGTCAATTTATACGTTAATGGCTTGTAAGAACTGAATTCGTTTAAAGTGATCTGCATATACGAAATCATTCCCCTGATAAATGTTTCCGAGAATTTTTGGGCCACATGAGCATCAAAACCAATTCCTGCAATACTGGTATACAGAATGTTGTTAACAGTCGCAACATCCATAAGTTTTGTGTTTCCGCGGATGATCGTTCGCAATGCAAGTGCATAGCTCATCGAAATTCCAAGGCAGCGCGCCAAACCGTTTCCTGAACCGGCAGGAAGAATTCCCATAGGAATCCCGGTGTTTACCATCGCACAGGCAACTTCATTTACAGTTCCATCACCGCCTGAAGCAACTACAATATCAGCTCCGTTTTTTACAGCTTCCCTGGCAATTTCAGTTGCATGGCCTGCACGTTCAGTAAACACAACTTCAGGAATAAACCTGGACGACGGAATTATATTTCCAGCCAGTAACTCTATCACCACCTTGCTTTTAGGCGTGATACCGGCTTTTGGATTCACTATAAATACAATTTTCTTTTTATCTTCAATCATATACTATTTTATCGATAGCTTATTTTCAATCAAACGGTTATTGTATTGTTGAATGATGGCTTTCAGTAAATTGTCTTTTTCAGCAGCATTATTCTTTTGATGTAAATATAACTCATTTGTCAATAAACTATCCTTGTCAAAATTATAAAGTGCATTTGATATGGTATGGTCAGTCTGCCATGCGTATCCATCCTGGATTAACTGGTAGTTTCCGTTCAGATAGCTCAGGCTGAAGCGGGGTTCGTTTTTCCGTAACAATGATCCCCCGAAAGCTACGAAAGGTTTCGTGTAATGAAGCATATCGAGTATGGTAGGCATAATGTCCGTTTGTTGGGCAACAATTCCCTGGTGCCCCGATTGACTGTTTTGTGGCTCGTAAAAAATAATGGGTATAAAATATTGCCCGACTCTGTTTTTGTAAAATGGCTGCCACGCCTCCGAAGTATGATCAGCTGTAATCACAAAAATAGTATTCTGAAACCAAGGCATGGTCGAGGCTTTTTCAAAAAACTTTTTAAGCGCATAATCAGTATACATTATTGTTTGCTGAATTTCCAGCGGACCTTTCCTGAACTTGTTTTTGTATTTTACAGGAACTTTGTATGGGTGATGAGACGATAAGGTGAAAACTGCACCCATAAAAGGTTGCCTGTTTGTATTCAATGTATTTGCAATGTATTGCAGGTATGGTTCGTCCCAGATACCCCAGTTTCCATCGAAATCAGATTGATCCGGGTATTCGTTTCTCCCATAATAGTTATCAAATCCGGCCGATTTACAGAATGAATCAAAACCCATGGTGCCATTTTTTCCGCCATGAAAGAAAGATGTGTTATATCCTTCGGTCTTTAACAAACTTGCCAGGCTGTTAAATTTCCCTGACGCATATTGTGAAGTTATGAAATCTTCTGTCATCCATGTGGGCAGCGATGCCAGTATTGCCGGGATACCTTCAATACTGCGTTTCCCGTTTGCAAATCCTTCATAAACAACGCTTTTCCTGGCAAGACTGTCAAGGAAAGGTGTGAAATCGCTTTTGCTGTTTCCTTGCTGATGTGTTAATACTCCAATATGTTCAGCCGAAAAGCTCTCCAGGATAATCACAAAAACATTCTTTTTCTGCATGGGGATAACAGTGCCCAGGCTATCCACTTGTGAATAGTTTTTCTCCGGGTTGAAAATGCCGGTCATTTCCTTTTCATCTGAATAAAAACTGAGCTTTTGTAACCCTTCCTGGCCATACGATCGCATCAAAGTAAAAGCCGAATTCAGAACAACGGCAGTTTCCTGCGACGGGGCATATAGCGACGCGCTTAATATCCCGACAGGTTTAAGTTGTATGCCCCCCCTGACGCCAAGTACTGTAAGTGCTAAAAACAAAAACATACTGAGCGTTTGCGAAAGATAGTAGTGGGCAGTTTTTTGCATAACATACCTTTTCGAAATCCGGATTCGACGGGCAACAAATACCAGAATGAAAACGGCTGTCAGCAATATTAAAAGCAGATACCAATAATCGCGGATAAATTGTGGCATCATGTTGGCAGTATCATCGCCGGTGCTGATGTATCTGAAAATGTCAATTGTCATTCGCTTTAGCGAAAAAGGGTAATATGCTGTATCGGCCAGATTCGGAATTAACAGGATGATATTTGAAATGTAGAAAATGCTATCGGTAATTAAACTGAAAGCTCTTTTTCTCCGGAACCGGAACGGTATCACAAGTAGGAAAATATATAAAGCATTGGTATATAGAATGGCAACGGTGTCGAACCTCATGCCGGTAAAAGTATAGTACAATAGCCTTGTTAGTGTAATTCCGGGGAAAAGAGAAGGGTGCAGAAAATATATTGCCAGCCTTGTAAGTATCATCAACAGCAACACCAATAATAACCGAAGCACCAGAACAGTTTGTGGATTACCGGAATATTGGAGTTTTTTAAAAGCTTTCAGCATAGTGGCTTATAAATATTATTTTTTGCTTTGTTTTTGGGGCCTGCGAATCAAATTTTTATACTTTTCCGCCGGTTTAAGGCGGCAAAAGTAAAAAAAATAGAGATGCTATCTTACATCTCCATTCCTGATGTATTGAATGTGTCAGTTTTAAAAGCCGGAACTTAATAAAAGTGGTATTGCTTTTACAGTCGGATACAGTAGCTTTTGCGCTATAGCTTTTGTATGTTGGATAAAAATGATGTTAATCTGAACAAAAATGCTCCTGTTTTGAAGGAGCATTTTGAATTAAATTGTTAATTGTTGATTATTATTGTCCCGGATTTATTGCTAAATGGAAAAATAATGCATTTAATTTTTTGCTTGTCAAAATTCATGCCATATGCAAAATTATTCGTCCAATGTGCCTGAAGTTGTTGATTGAGTAGGCAAATAGATATTAACAGACAGGCTGTTAACAAAAAAAACAAAAAAAAGTTGATATCAAAAACAAAATTCGTGTTCATTGTGAATAATATTTGTATAATTTTGCATCAAATTAACCTCCTAAAACAAACAACACATGAAAAAACTATTCTTCTTACTTGCAGTTGCAGGTCTTACTTCATTCGCAGCTTGCAAATCAGGCGAAACTAAAGTTGAAGCTACAGCTGATACCACAGCAGTACAAACAGCTGTTGATACAACTGCTGCTCCTGTTGCTGCTGATACAACTGTAAAAAAGTAATTTTATCCAGCCTGAGCTGGTTAATTTGTAATTTAAGAGGAAGTCTTTCAGGCTTCCTTTTTTTATGCCTTTTTGTTGGTATTTGTATAACAATTCCCGCATTTTATCTAAATTCAAATATCTGCAACCAGGATTCATCCAGTTGCATTAATTTTGTATTATTGAAATCCATGTGAAGAGTTGGAGCTGCTTTCCAGGCCAGGTTTAAAATATTTAAAAGAATTGGAACTATTTATTTGCTAAATTCATCTGCCAATGTACCTTTGCTGAATCTTTTCGTAGTCATCTAGTTTATTTGAACGTTTTAACAAAACATATAATTTAATAATTATGGAGTTTTTAACCGACAAATTATCCCTCGTTGGTAACAGGGGAAAAGGAATTCGCTCCGATTGTCACATCACGATGGAGTTAACCCAGGGTGATGGTATTCAACTTGAACTTAAAAGCAAAGTTGAAGCTATGTATGGAGACGATATCCGAAAGTTATTGCTCAGAATTTTAGCTTTTTATGAAATCGAACATGCCCGGATACTCGTTGAAGATTTCGGTGCACTTACACCTGTGCTGGCAGCAAGGATGGAGGCCGCAATTAAGCAATTGATAAGTTCTGAGAAAGAATACCTTCTACCAGTTCTAAACGAAAACTTATATCAGACCACACGCGACAGGAATCGTTTTTCACGGCTCTACCTGCCTGGGAACACGCCAAGTTTAATGATAAACGCCGGAATTCATCGCCCTGACGGTATTATTCTTGACCTTGAAGATGCTGTAGCCCCTGCTAAAAAATACGAAGCACGCTTTATAGTCCGCAATGCATTGCGAAATGTTGACTTTTACGGCGCCGAACGTATGGTTCGGATTAACCAGGTTCCTGCCGGACTTGATGATCTTGAATTCCTGGTACCTCATAATGTAAACCTGGTTTTGGTTCCTAAATGTGAGAGCTCTGACCAGATCAGGCAGGTGAATGAGAAAATCAGGCAGCTAAAAACAAAATATAAAATTAGTGACAACATCTGGCTGATGCCAATTGTCGAAAGTGCTTTGGGCGTTCTGAAAGCTCTGGAAATTAGCCAGAGCGAAAACGTCGTAGCCATTGCTATTGGGCTTGAGGATTATACAGCCGATCTGGGTACGCGTCGTACTCAGGAAGGAACGGAGTCGTTCTTTGCCCGCAGCATGGTGGTAAACGCTTGTAAAGCTTCAGGTATACAGGCAATTGACTCAGTTTTCAGCGATATTGCTGATATGGATGCTCTTAAAGAAACTGTTATCCGTTCAAAAGCGCTTGGATTCGATGGTATGGGTTGTATACACCCACGCCAGATCAGGGTTATCCACGAAAATTATGCTCCTGATGCTGTTGAAATCGAGAAAGCTAAAAAGATTGTCAATGCATTTATCGAGGCAACTGCCAAAGGACTTGGTGTTGTATCGTTAGGTACTAAAATGATCGATCCTCCTGTGGTTAAGCGTGCCCAGAAACTTATTGATCTTGCCATTACAATGGGGAAACTCTCACCTGAATGGCACGAAGAATTTTTGGCTTTATAGTTGGGAGACAGAAGACGGAAGTCAGATTAAAAAGACCACTGCAGGAAGACAGAAGTTGGAAGTCCTCAGTAATCATCGGAATAGGAGTCAAATCAATATTTTAATAGCACAAGATTCTGACTTCCGTCTTCCGACTTCCAGCCAGATAAAAAAATAACATACTCGTCTCTTTTTATAATTGATCAGAAAGATATGTCGAAATACGATAAACTTACAGAAAATGCAGTTGGACGTATTGTTCCACAAATAGTTAACGGTAAGGAAGCCATTCCTTTTATGGGTGTTGGCAAATTCAAACCAACCGGCCGTAAATACGGACCGCCCATTACCAGTTGTGCCGATTATCCCGCAGATGGCAACAAAATTGTTCCTTCGCTTAAAGATGCTTTACTAAGAGCCGGAATTAAAGATGGAATGACTATTTCAACCCATCATCATTTCCGGAATGGTGATTTGGTAGGCAACCAGATTTTTGATGCGGCAGCCGAGCTGGGAATCAGGAATCTTACCTGGATGCCTTCAGCCAGTTTCGAATGCCATTCGCCTATGATCAAATACCTGGAGAACGGCGTAATTCACCACATCGAAGGCAGTATGAACGGTGCTTTAGGCAAATTTACCTCCGAAGGCAAAATGGCCGGGCTTGGGGTGCTTCGTTCTCATGGCGGCCGGTACCAGGCAATTCAGGATGGTGATGTACATATTGATATTGCTGTAATCGCAGCGCCTACTGCCGATTGTTTCGGAAATGCTACCGGCGACCGTGGTCCTGCAGCCTGCGGATTGCTTGGATTTGCGCTGGCAGATTCACAATATGCCGACAGGGTGATTGTAGTAACAGACAACCTAATGCCGTTTCCCTGCGTTCCATGGCAGATACAGGGAAATTATGTGGATTTTGTTGTGGTAATGGATAAGGTTGGTATTCCGGAAAAGATAATTTCAGGAACTACTGAAATTACAAAAAGTCCTGACCGGTTACTCTTAGCCGAAATGACAGCCCAGTTTTGCAAAGAAACCGGGATTGTCCATGATGGATTCTCATTCCAGGCCGGAGCAGGTGGAACCGCTTTGTCAATAGGTATTTACTTTGCCGAAATGCTTCGCAAACAAGGTATGAAAGCCCGGTTTGCCCGCGGCGGAAGTAATAAATACCTTGTAAAAATGCTCGAAGACGGCCTGGTTGATTATATCCTCGATGGCCAGACTTTTGACCTTGAAGGTGTTCGTTCTATGCGTGAAAATGCGAACCATCTGAATACAAGCCCTTTCACCAGCTACAATTATCATGGCAAAGGAAACTTTGCTCAATTTGTTGATGTAGTTATTCTTGGAGCTACCGAAGTTGATGTTAATTTCAATGCCAATGTGGTTACACATTCCGATGGATATTTGCTACATGGTATCGGCGGCTGGATGAATTGCCTCTTGTCGAAATGTGTTATTCTGCCTATTCCATTATTCCGCGACCGTATGCCGGTTATTCGTGATGAGGTTACAACCATTTGCGGCCCGGGTGAACTTATCGATGTAATTGTTACTGAACGCGGAATAGCTATTAATCCTTTGCGTCCCGATCTGATTGAAAAAATGAAAGGCAGTTCCTTGCCAATCAAAACTATTCATGAACTTAAAGCTGAAGCTGAAAAAATTTGCGGCAAACCCCAGAAAGCCCGTCTCACCGACGAAGTGATTGCTGTTATTAAATGGGTGGATGGTACTGTGATTGATTCGGTGTTCAGGGTGGACATATAATATTTGAGTTTGCAAAAATAATCTCTGGATCGGCTATGCCAGTCCCGGGATTATTTTTTACAAACCTACTTTATTCCCCTGAAACCACAGCTTTATGAAACTTTAATTATTATTTAATCCCTATTTACTTTCTGCATAATTATTGCTTAATTTTAGAGTTATTATTTGAATTGCATTGCTTAATCATTGCCATCTTATTACATTGCTATTAATCAGATCGATACACCATTAAATCTTCCCTGATCATGTTTAAAAAACTAATCCTTTTCGCACTGCTGGGCGTTGTGTTTTCGTCGTGCAGTAATTTCAACTCGGTTAAAGTAAAGAAAACCAATTTTGAGGATGAAGTTTTGCGTGCGCAGAACCTCGTTTTTACTTTTAACAAGGAATTGTTGCCCGACACAGGATTGATCAATAAGTGGGATACATCTCAGTATATAAGTTTTGAGCCTAAGATTCCCGGGAAATTTATGTGGACAGGGAAATCAGAGTTAACCTTCTCACCACTGGGTGCCCTACTGCCGGCTACAAGCTATAAAGCTACCCTGAACAGCAATTTAACTAAATACAGCCAGGCTAAATACAGCATCGATGATGATCCATTGCTGTTTCATACTCCATTTCTTGCAATCAGCAGCATCAACAGTTTCTGGTCGCTGAGCGAAGAATTAGTTAACCAGGTGGAAGTGAGGTGCCAGATAAATTTCAACAATTCTGTTTCTCCTTCAAAGTTGAAACCATTACTTAAACTTATGGTTTCCGGGAAAGAAATGCCTTATAGGATCATAACGCAAAACGATGCGGAAGTTATTGAAGTTGCATTTGCCTACGATTCGCAATCAGCTGATAAAGAAACAAAAGGTGAAATAATAGTAGCCAAAGGACTTGCTTGTACCGGCGGAAATACACTGACAAAGGATGAGATAAAAAGTGATTTCCTGATTCCCTCCAAAGATAAACTTACTATAACTAACACGGAATCTGGTTTTGATAACGGGAAAGGTTTTATTGATGTATTTACTTCGCAGCCTATAATTGCTGAGGGTCTTAGCAGGTTCATTTCCACTGATCCGCCGCTGAATATTGAAACGGAATTGCTAACCAACGGTTTCAGGATAAAAGGAGAATTTCTTGGCTCACAAACCTACACACTAAAAATAAAAAAAGGAGTGAAAAGCCTTTTTGGGCGTGAGTTGGAGGATGATTTTGTTTCTGCAATTTCATTTTCTGATCCTTTACCGAACATTTCATTTACCGAAAAAAATGCCGTTTACCTTTCCACAAAAGGCGAACGTAATCTTGGCGTAAACATTATTAATGTGGCAAAGGTGAAGGTTTCAGTTTTTAAAATATTTGAAAACAACATCCAGCATTATATGCGCCAGGGCAAGAACTACGATTATGATTATGACGAAGAAACCGGGGAATACAACGATTATAATACATGGTCGTTCGACGAAAATTTCGGGAAGCCTGTAATGATCAAAGAAATACAAACCCGCTCGCTTCAGAAATCAGGGAATATTTCGTTGCTCAATCTCGATTTGAATGAACTCAATTTTAATGATTCCTATAAAGGTTTGTACATTGTAAAAGTTGAGTCTTCAGATCGTAAATACATTCAGGACGCTCAGTTACTTTCGTTGTCTGATCTTGGTCTTATCGTAAAACAAGGATCTACGGATGTTATGGTTTTCGTTAATTCGCTTCGCGATGCCACGCCGGTAAAAGGAGCTAGGCTTGATTTTATCAGTTCCAATAATCAGAAAGTTTACTCTACGGTTACCGATAACAATGGCGTTGCAATTTTTAAAAATGCAAAACAGGTTGCCGCTGGTTTTACACTGAGTATGGTTTCCGCCAGGTACGAAAACGATTTTAATTTCGTACTCTTCGACAAAACGCATGTGGAAACTTCACGTTTCGACGTG
>Ga0265593_1001459_pt1 | contig 10994 bp, 15 predicted proteins | sample saktaG_8_FD_190136 | JGI IMG/M metagenome (GOLD analysis project Ga0265593, IMG submission 190136) | Saline water microbial communities from Sakinaw Lake, British Columbia, Canada - sak_2011_5_24_36m | ecosystem: Environmental > Aquatic > Non-marine Saline and Alkaline > Saline ...
AGTTTGAAGTTTTCTGGAGAATTTTATGTCAACTAAATTATTTGTTTATGGATTACTAAGACCAGGTTACAGCCTTCATACTAAAATTAGTCATTTTGTACTTGATGCTAAACCTTATACTTTTTCAGGATTAAAATTATTCACTATTTCATCTGGATTAACTTATGTAGTAGAATCGGATAATTTAGACGACACTGTAGACGGATTTTTATTAGACTTTGCTGATGATTCTGTATTTGAGATAACTGATCCTTTAGAAGGATTTAAAGGATTTGATAACATTTCAAATTTTTATGAGAGAAAGCTGATAAACGGGACATGGGTTTATTTAGGTGGAAGCCTTCTTCAACGACAGAACCAATGATTTTTAAAGATACTCAAAAAAAGTCTTGACAAACCAAAACCGATGTGTTACAATAACACATCAATTAACAAAAAGTAGAGAAAATTATGAGAACACACTTCATCAACTGGACTAAACCTCACGATATTGCTGGAATTTGTACGGCTGTTAGACATCACAAAGGTGTTTGGGCATTGGCTATTTCTCATGATACGATTGATAATGTTCAAGACAATTATGTTTGGGAAGCTTTAATCACAAAATGTTCAACTATTTTGGGGATCAAAGGGATTTCATCTAGTGTATATGGTGGAATTTTATTTTTCAAAAGTGAAGAGCAATTAAATCGAGTTTTCAAAATTTTCTCTTTACCAATTATTAGAAGTTCTGGAATCATTGCAAGAAAATTTAACCAACAAGCGGAATTAGTTGGGGAAAATTAAATTATGGACAAAATTGAAGAATGCTACGAAATCAAATTATATCCGACTCCTGAAGACTCTAAGCCTGAATTGGTCGTTGATACTACCGCAGAAAGAAATTTTGATTGGCGACATAATAAAAAACGTTTAGATAACAAAACTTATATTATGAAGCAGTTGACGAGAAAAACAAAATGGTGAATATAATGAAAGGTTTTAAAGTTGAGATTGACCAAGATTTAATTTCTTACACAAGTGAAGATGAAGATTACGGTTCTTGGTCTAAATCATCAAGAAACGAATTTGTCAAGGTTGAAGAAGTTACTGAGTATCCTGATGTTGTAACCGCGTTGGACATTAACAAAGGTGATGAAGTTTTTGTAGTTTGGGCTGAATGGTCGACAGGAAACAGTTTTGGAAGAGCTTACAATTCACAAGCAGAAGCGGTTGGTATTTTCAAAGATGAAACAGCGGCAGATGATTTTGCAAAATTCTTAGAAGCAACTGATGATTTAGACATCTTTAGAATGCGTAGTAAAACTATTCCAGAAATTTTAGACCAATTAGGTCAAAACAAAAAATTAACCAATTTTTTAGAAAGAATTGAACTAATTGTAGATGCTGGTTCACCAGACAAAATAATCGAATTTACAGCGTTAGACGGACAAGTTTTTACATTTCGTTACTTTGCTTGGGTTGGTTATTTTGATAGTCTTGAAAGTGTAAATGTTAATTTCACAAAAATCGAAAATAACCCTTGACAACTGTATTGAAATGTGTTAGAATAAGTTATAATTAGAGAAATTCGTTTTTAATATTATTGGAGAATTGTGTTATGAGCATCATGGCAAAACGTTTAGCAAAACAAAAAGAAGCATTACAATTTTTAGTAACAAACGCCGATATTTTAGAAGAAGCATTAATTTATTGGTCAGCAAAAGATTATAATGACGACGATGAAGGTCATAAAGTAATCAATGCAATGTTTGACATTATCGATGACATTAAAGATCTTGCTCCAATCGATACATCCGTGGCATCATTGTTTCAACCAGCGGAAGAATTGGAAGGAGTATATCATGAAGATTTCTGAAATGGGTTATAGTTGGTGGGTGTTATTCGTGACAGAAACTAATGCGATTGAACACTCAGTTGGTTTTGAAAATTTACCGAATGTAGCGTCACTGGCTCATGTTTTAGAAGAAATTAAAACCGATAAAGAATTTTCATTTAGTTGTGATCCAGATTTGTTACGAGTTGCTTTGGTTCGGACAGAAGAATATTTGGACATTATGGGCGATATTGAAGTAACTAAATCTGAAATATCTGATTAAGAATTGAAATTATGATACCACAAACATCAATGTTAGTTTGGCAAACAGCCTACGAAAAAGAACCTTTAACACAAAATCATGAAGCCCAGGTGAAATACTGTGCCGAAATACAACAAGTGGCACACGATGAAATACAACGTCCGGATTATGTTGCTGGGGTAGCGGTTTCTCTATTCGGTGTTTTAAGTTTGTTTTTCATGTACAAAGTTTTTACACTTAAATGATGATCGTGAATTTATTTTCCTAAAGATTTAAGTTTTAATCCTCTCCTACCTTTTACAGTCCTGAATGTGAATTTTTTCATTCAGGACTTTTTTTGTCTTTCACGATGAAATACAACGAATAGTCTGAATGAGATACTGTGAAAAACTGGCGTTGAGAAACACCACTTGAGAAACGGTTGTTAATCACGATGAAATACAACATCTATACGGGAGGAAATACACTGGATTTCCTTAATTGTTAAATCCTATTTTTAATTAAAAATACCTCATTTTTTAGCCCTTATTTTAAAGGGCTTTTTTATGTGTTTTTTGATCTTTCTGTAATTTCCAATGGAAATACACTTGATTTCCTTTAAATGTCCTTTAAAATAAGGTATTTTTTGAAATAACACATTATTATTGCATGAAATACAATTTGCTTTTCAATTTGCGAAGCAAAAAATAATCCTCAGGAGGAGGGACTTATTTTTCATAACTTCAAAATAAGTCCCTCCTCTTTAATATTCTTTATATCTATTCTTTAGGAAAAAACGAGCCGTTTTTTCACCTTATTTTAAAGGCGATTTCAAATAATTGCTAAAGAAAAGTGTTATAGAATACTGTCTAACTAAGAAAATATGTGTAAAATACTGTCGAAAAAGTGTTGAAAAAAAGCTATTTTTTGGTTATTTTTTAACATAAATAATGACAGTATTTTACACATTATTTTCTTTTACTGGGAGAATGAAAGATAATCATAGTAAAATATTTAGCTTAGACCTCATTTTTTAGCCCTTATTTTAAAGGGATTTTTTATGTGTTTTTTGATCTTTCTGTAATTTCAATGGAAATACACTTGATTTCCTTTAAATGTCCTTTAAAATAAGGTATTTTTTGAAATAACCCATTATTATTGTATAAAATACAATTTGCTTTTCTATTTGCGAAGCAAAAAATAATCCTCAGGAGGAGGGACTTATTTTGAAGTTATGAAAAATAAGTCCCTCCTCTTTAATATTCTTTATATCTATTCTTTAGGAAAAATCAAGCCGTTTTTTCACCTTATTTTAAAGGGGAAATAACGTGTTGGTTGAAGAAAATTCATATTAAATACTGGTAGATAGCCCGATTTTTCATATTAAATACTGGTAGATAGCCCGATTTTTCATATTAAATACTGGTAGCAATTCAAAAACCATATTAAATACTGGTAGGATTATTCATTAAAATAATGTAAAATATTTAAAAAAAAATAATTTATATAATAAATAATATTAAAAAATTAACCAGGAAATAAAATGAAAATAAACAAATCAAAGTTGGAAATTAATAAACCTAGTGAATTAACCCAAACTGTGTTTTTTAAAAATGATAGTTGTAATGCCGTTGCATCTTTGTCAGCGATCCAAATGGATATTTTTAATCTAATTTTTTATAAAAGTAAGGAATATTTTATTAAAAATAAAGTTGAATTAACTGAATTTATCCCATTTGAAATGGAATTGGCTGTATTTGCTAGTGAATTTGGAAAGTATCAAGTTCAAGATTATAACAATCTTGTAAAACAATTAGTCATGTTGTCTGATGTAAAAGTAGTAATTAATGCTTTAGGTAAAAATAAAGATATGAAAACTACATTTACGAGATTTATTCATAAAATTTCAGTTTCTAGACATTCAGAAGATAAGAGAAAAAAAGTTAGATTAGTTCTTGATGGCGACATTTGTAAGATGATTTTTGACGTTAAGAAACTGTTCACAAAATTTTATCTAAAAATTCAATTCTCAATGGTTTCAAAATATTCAAAACTACTGTATGAATTATTAAAAGATTATTCTGGAATAAAAACAACAACTATTGATTATGAATTACTGATTGCATTATTGAATGTTGATTATGAAAATACAAATAATGGAAAATGGGCAATGTTTAATCAAAACATTTTACGGAATGCTGTGAAGGAAATAAATGAAAAATCAGACATCGAAGTTTCTTACGAACCGATTAAAGAAAAACCTTCGAAAAATAAAAGACTTCAAGTTACGAAAATAAAATTCAACATCGAAAAACAATCAGAAGAAAGATTGCAAGAACTTGGCTTGATACAACCATCGATCGTAACCTTACCATTTTACAATAAATCGAAAGCCAAGTTGGATAAACTAGTTAAAGGAGGCTACAATGTTGTTGATGAAGAAATGTGGATTGAGACAGACATTAAGAAAAACGAAGAAAGTTATTCATTTGAAGAAAAGTTAGACAATTGGACGTCAAAAGTTGAGCAAGAAATGAAAAACAAAATTTTACAAGCTGTCGCCGAAAAAATAGAAGATTGTTACGACCCTGCTGTCTGCATCAGAGATTACCGCTTGGTTGGTGTATTTTCAAACGAAATTTTCACGAGGAACGCCAAGGAGACCGCCGCAATTATAAACGAAACCGTTGATTTCATTGGGGAATTTGAAGGAACAGACCATGAACTGTTCGAAGACTAAAAATATTTTAAAAAAAATTAAAAAACCTCTTGACAAAATACATTTTTTGCTGTAGAATATACACATAGTTTGAAAAACAACTTAAAATTCTAACTTAATCAAAAGGTGGTTACAATGAAACATTTCAATTCAAAAGTATCAGCAGAATTACAAGCTAAATTAAAAGAATTCGCTGATGAAGCAAAAGACGATTTCATTTCAGAGTTTGCAGATTCTGAAGCATGTTCAAAAGTTGAAGAACTTTCAGGAATTGCAGAATCTGGTTGGATTCCTTTACAATTAGGTGGTTTCATTGTTAGCGAATATTACCGTAATGATTTAGACGCATCTTACCACTTCACAAAAGAACAAGGTGAATTTAATCAATCACTTTATGACATCGAGTTAGAACGTTACAAAAAATTCAATGACATTGCAGAAATTGATTACGACGACAGCGAATTCCAAGAATGGGAATTAGATTTGTTCGACCCCGCTCATTTAAGATTGAATGTTTTCGTTGAAAATTCTGGTATGGTTAAATTGGAATTGACACTTAACTATAAAGACGCGCCTTACTACAGATTACAATTCAGTGATACTTTAAAAGAATTGACTTTAACAGAAGCTGAGTTCATGAAAGCGGACTTTCAAGAAATTTTCACTCAATTAAAAGATTTCTAAAAAACCTCTTGACAAGGACGTCAAAATCAGTTATAATACTCACGTCAAATCAGAAAACAATTTAATTTAAAGGTGATTAAAATGAAAATCGAATCATTCATTTCAAATTTATTAGCAAAACAAATCATCCATCCTTATGATGGTGGTGACGATAATTATTCGCACTACAAATTCAACGAGGGTTATTTAGGTATGATTTACCAATCTGTAACCATTGATGATATGTGGGTCACCGATAGCGATGAACTCTTTTATTGGAACATGACTGAAGACTGCGAAACAAAAATTGATCTCAATGAAATTACCAAAAACAATATGTTCACAGTATTCAAAACCGAAGTTGTAATTGATACCAGCAACCTAGCCGATTTATTTTAAAAAACCTCTTGACAAGGACGTCAAAATCAGTTATAATACTCACATCAAATCAGAAAACATTAACCAAAAGGTGATTAAAATGAAAACTGTATCAATCAATCTTTACAAATACGAAGAATTATCAAAAGAAGTTCAAGAAAAAGTGTTTAACGAATTTGCTGATTCAATCGAATACTATGATGATGGTATTATTGAAGACATGACCCACCTTTTGATGGCTTTAGGTTTTCAAGAAGGCGTTAACATTTCTTACTCTTTAGATTACAGTCATTATCCTTTTGCGTTGGTTACTGGTACATTTGAAAAAACTGATTTCACAAAAGCAAAACAACTTTTTTCTGAAGCTGAAGTTGAAGAATTTGGCTTAGTTGAATTGGCTGAAAAATTATCTGTTGATACTTTTGAAATGGATGAAATTTCAACTCAAATGGATGAAGAGTTCGCAGACGATGTTTTGTATTTCATGAACAAAGTCAACACCTTTATTTTTAAACAAATCGAACAACACTACGAATACTATTATTCAAACGAATCAACATTAGAATGCTTACTAGCAGCAGATTGTGATTTCACAGAAGACGGCGTAGTTTTTAAATCATAAACGGATTGGGTGGGGGATTTTCCCCCCACCACAATTAAATTTTTTGGACGGTATGTGTCATGGGACTTATATTACTTTTACTCTGCATTGTTTTTCTTCCTGGAATTATTGCAGCTATTTGGGGCGTCATGTGGTTTTGCTTGGTGGCGATTTTTTGGTTTTACGTTCTTGTGTTTGTTCTTTGGGTTTTAAGTGGGTTTGCATAAATTAAAAAAAATTGAAAATAATTTAAAAAAACGCTTGACAAAACATTAAAAATATACTATAATATACACATCAACTAAGAAAACAACTTAATAAAAAGGTAGGTTTAAAATGAAAACTTCAATCAAATTATTCACTTTGTCATCAGCTAAATTAGACAAATCACAAAATGACGAATGGTTAAATGCAGTATTGTATTTAGAACCTTCTGTTGATTATAAAACCGTTTGCAGAGCGTCATCTGTAGCTTGCAGAGCGTCTTGTTTGACAAATAGTGGTATGATGAGAATGTCAGTTCAAACCAACGCTAGAATTGAAAGAACAAAATTCTACCTTACAGATAATGTTGGTTTTATGGCCCAACTTTCACATGAAATTGAAAACCTATTTAAAAAAGCGGTTAAAAAAGGTAGAAAATTGGCTCTTAGATTGAATGGAACCAGTGATTTAGATTGGTCTGAAATTTACACCAAATATCCAGAAATCCAATTCTACGAATATACAAAACGTCCTGATATTGTCAACAAATCAAAAAACCTTCAAAATTTGTATGTTACCTTCTCAAGAACAGAAACCACAAAAGAAAGTATAATCCAACGTATCATCAATGGTGGTACAAATGTAGCGGTTGTTTTTGACGATAAAAAAGACCAACCTTTAACATTTATGGGAATCCCAGTTGTAGATGGAGACAAACATGACCGTAGATTTGAAGACGGTAACGGTAAAATCGTCGCTTTGAAATTGAAAGGTACAAACGCTACCAAAAAAATGGCTAGAGAATCAGGTTTTGCAATTTAATTAAAAAACCCTTGACAAGGACGTCAAAATGTACTATAATAACCACATCAATTTTTAGGAAGATTATAAAATGAATGAATTATACGAAAAGATTTTGAGTACTAAGGGAATGCTTGGTTGCAAAGTTTCAGTTAATGCTTTGAAATTCTCAACAGATGACGGTAACAAGATTATTACTACGGTAAAAGGCGGCGGCTATCGCATCGCTTCCGAAGATTTTGAAGCGGCAGATGTTATTGTGAGCGGGATTGATGATGTTATTACGCACATTAAAAATTTAGGTTAAGTTTTTTAAAAAATCTCTTGACAAAGACGTTAAAATGTACTATAATAACTACATCAATTAAGAAAACAAACAAAAGGTGAAATTATGAAATTTGTAACAGAAAAAGATGATGTTTTAGTTGGTGGTGCCTTAGAAATTGATTCATTCACGATTAAAGCATCTGCGTCGGCATTCGCAATTTTATCGGCGCAACTTTATTCAAACAAACAGGGCGCAGTCATTAGAGAATTATCAACTAATGCTTATGATGCACATATAATGGTTGGAACACCAGAAAAACCTTTTGAATTGACATTACCGAATGCGTTAGAACCAACATTCAAAATCCGTGATTTTGGTCCAGGTTTGTCAGAACAACAAATTTCTTCAATCTACACCACATTTTTTGAATCAACAAAAGGTGATTCAAATGATTTTGTTGGTTGTTTAGGTTTAGGTTCAAAAAGCCCATTTGCAATTGCTGATAGTTTCACAGTAACATCTTATTACAACGGCACAAAAATTATTTATTCTGCGTTTTTAAGTGATGCTCGTATTCCAAGCATTGCAAAGTTTGGCGAATTTCCAACTGAAGAACAAAATGGATTAGAAATTGAAGTTGCTGTAAAAGACCGCGATTTTTATACATTTGGCAGAGAAGTGAATGAGCAATTAAAATACTTCAAAGTGAAACCAACTATTTTCGGCAATTCTGATTTTAGATGGCACGATGAAGAAGAATATATTTACGAAGGTGCTGACTGGAAATTGGCTAAAGGTAAAAATTCTCGGGTTATTCAAGGTCAAATTCAATATCCGATTAACACTCGCGATATGGGTTCTGTTTATGCAGATTCATCTGAAGACGTTAAAATTTTATTAGATAAAGCTTTCTTATTTGAAGTGCCAATCGGCGATGTTAATATTGCTCCATCACGTGAAGCGTTATCTTACGATGATAAAACATGCCGCAACATTATTAAACATGCAGAAAAAATCATTAAAGAACTACCTGAAATGATTAAAGAAGTGGTTTCGGATTGTACTACAAAATATGAAGCCAAGATTAAGTACAAAGAAGTGATGGTCACTCTAAACGGTGGAACATATTACAGTAATAATGCTTTGGTACAAAAATTTGCGGATAGTGGTAATGCTGTTTGGAATGGTGAAGACATTTCTTCAACTAACATTGATTTTCCAACAGATAAAATTATTAGTGCGGTACAATTAACGAAACAAGGTAAAAACGGTTTATTTAGAAAATCAAATTTCCATGCTTCGACATTGGATTATACCACCAAAAAAGTTGGCTGGAGATTTGAAGCGACTGAGCTTAATCGTACATTTTGGGTACTGACTACTGATGAAGACAAAGCTGTTGAATCACGTGTTAAGCAGTATGTAAATGGACAGATTGAAGACGGTATTAAACAGCAAAATTACGGTGGCGCGTACTACATGGTTAATATCATTCGTACCGAATTAAACGAAACCAAATTAGCTGATTATTTAGGATTAACTGTCGACCACATTATCACCGCTTCTACATTAGATAAAGTAAGACGTAATGTTACTAAACGCGATAAAGAATTGGTAGCGGTTGAAGTTTTCTCACCAAATAACTGGGGACATAATAAATCATCATTTTGGACTGTTTCTACTAAATCACTAGTTGATTTTGAACAATTAACAGGTTATTATGTTGATTTGGAACGTTACAATGTTATGCAACCAGACGGCACTATGCTGTATGAATTGAAATCATTTGTTAAATCGGCTATTGAAGTTGGCATTCTTACCGATAATGACACTGTTTATGGTTTAAGAAAATCGGTTGCTAAAGCTAATCATAAATTGGTTAATCTGTTTGATTACATCGCAGAAACAGCGAAAACTTCAAAATTGGTTGACAAGTATGAGTGGGAAACTAGTGACGTTATCAATAAATTAGCTTATAACGGTAAAGAACATTGCGCTGAATTATTAGAAATGTTGGATCCGATTGAAAACAGTTATATGGTTGAAGCGTTGACCATTGTGTTAAAAAGTTTGGAAGTTCCTTATAGTCAAGATACAATGAAATTTATTTTTAAAATGGATTTGCATTCGGAAGTCGTAGAATGTACTGATTTGATGAACCAAGCATCAACTTTTTATCCTATGATTGCCGATGTTGGCTACTATATTAAAAATGAAACGATCGCCCAGTACATTAAAAGTATGGATTTGTTACGCAGTTTGACAGCAGTATAATTGATTATTTAAAGTGGGGATTTATCCCCACTTTTTGTTTTTTCTGAAAATATTGGATAATTTAAAAAAAGAATGGTGGTTGGTATGGAAATTAAAGAACTAAATGATTTGCTTAAAGAACGTGTTTTGTTATGTGATTTTATTTTAGGTGAAGATGAGCAAACAATAACATTTAAGTTATTTTCTTCTCTAGCAGAAGATGGGACAATTCAATTATCAAAAAGAAATGAAGAAAGTGAAACCACATATTTTGTTTTATCATCTTTTTCAAAAAATGCAAATCTTTATTTTGTTCACCCAGCGGACATTACGAAATTTCTCGAATCTGAAATTTTAGAACGTCGCAAAACATTTAATACTTCGTTTGAAGCTTATTTTAGAACTTATGCAAAATCTTTCAGTCCGTCATTTATCGTTAAGAATGAAAAGGAAACAGTATTTACAAGTATTACCGTTTTAAAACATAAAGATAACGCTTGGTATAAATGGTTTTATGGTGGTAACAAGTTCGAAACCATATTCGTTTCTGGGTTTTATTTTGACAGTACAATGCTATATTGTGTGAGTTTATATGGTGCTGATAAATCAACGGATTGTGCATGTTGCAGTACCAGTTTCATTGGTGATTTACCAAATGTGCTAAACGATGTTCTGCAAACATTAAGAGATTTTGAATTTAAGAAAAAAAGTTCTTGACAAACCATTCAAACAATGTTACAATAACACATAATTTGAAAAAAAGGTGATTATGATGTTTAAAGGTTGGGAAAAAGAAAGGGGCGAAATTGCAATATTAGTTTTGATTATTGCGTTGGGAATTTTTATCCATGCTCTGCCGAAAAACCCCGTCCTTTAGGTCGGGGATGCAGAGGATATGAAATCAAATTTATTTTAAGAAAATTAAAAATAAATTGTATATTATCATTATATCAAAAATGTATGATATGAATAATAATGTGATTCAATAGAATCATATCATTCCAGATAATTAATCTGGAATTAGCCTGATAGTAATGTCAGGAAAATGGT
>Ga0265593_1001460_pt1 | contig 10992 bp, 10 predicted proteins | sample saktaG_8_FD_190136 | JGI IMG/M metagenome (GOLD analysis project Ga0265593, IMG submission 190136) | Saline water microbial communities from Sakinaw Lake, British Columbia, Canada - sak_2011_5_24_36m | ecosystem: Environmental > Aquatic > Non-marine Saline and Alkaline > Saline ...
ATATACGGATTTTTACGCATATAAAAATCGGGTGATACATGCTCCCGAATTTACGCGGATATATCAAATATCATTTGACATATATCAATATTTTGTTATTTTTATGTGTGTTGCCGTACAGAAAAATGCAGCTGATTGACGACCCTATGTGCTAAGTAATAAAAAATTGATACATCATAAGTTAATTTTATCGACAATATTCACAAAACATAAGTTACTAACGACTACATATTAATCAACATGTTAATATTTAATAACTACCATGGTACGTACTTAGTCTACGTCCAGATCAGAAAATAGCTGGGTGGATAAGTAGCGCTCACCGAACGACGGGATCATCACCACAATCATCTTGCCAGCATTTAATGGTTGCCTAGCGACCTCTAGGGCAGCCCACACCGCAGCTCCGGAGGAAATACCCACCAACAAGCCCTCCTCCTTGGCCAAACGTCGCGCCATCTTAAATGCATCGTCGTCCGTAACACGTATCACCTTGTGAAATACGGTCCTATTGAGCACCTCTGGCACGAAGCCTGGGCCTATACCCTCGATGAGATGCGGGCCGCGCTCTCCCCCCGAAAACACGGGCGACGCATCTGGCTCTACAGCAATTATTTGCACAACTGACAAAACTTCTCTTAGCGCCTCACCCACGCCCGTTATAGTGCCCCCCGTTCCAATGCCAGAAACAAAGATGTCTACCATGCCATCGGTGTCCCGCATTATTTCCTCGGCGGTGGTTAGGCGATGTATGGCAGCGTTCGCCAAGTTAGAGAATTGTTGCATCCAGAGGTAGCGCGAATCAGCCAGACCCATTTCTTTTGCTTTTTTCATTGCCCCTGGCATGCCTCCTGCAGCTGGCGTGAGGATAAGCTCTGCGCCGTAAGCCTTCATTACCAGCCGACGTTCACGACTCATATTCTCCGGCATAACGAAAGCACACTTGTAGCCACGGGCCGCGCACACCATGGCAAGACCGATACCAGTGTTGCCCGAAGTTGCCTCCAAAATGATGGTATCAGGCTTAATCTCGCCAGCCTTTTCGGCGGCGTCAATCATTGCCGCGGCAATGCGATCCTTAACGCTTAGCGCAGGATTAAAGTACTCTAGCTTGGCAAGCACAGTGGCATCGATGCCCTGGGTTACTCGATTCAGCTGCACTAAAGGCGTATTGCCAATCAGCTCAGAAACATTTTTTGCGATCTTCATTACTCCCTTTCTTCTATGTCATCTGTGTCGCGTGGCAAGACAGAGCCATTAAATTAATTTAAATTTTGCGTTAATCGAATTATATCCAGTAGGCCGTTTTTCACATCTCGGTATTTTAAAATCTAATAACCAATTCAATCTATAAATACAGAGCGCCCCATGAGGCACTTAATGATCATGCCGCTAAATTTACAAGGTCCAAGCTCAGTGAGTCAAGAACAGAGCGGCCAGTCCGAGGAAGATGAAAAATCCGCCGCTGTCGGTGATGGCGGTGAGCATCACGCTGGAGCCGATAGCTGGATCACGACCAATGCGTTGCATAAACAATGGGATTAGCAGCCCAGCCAGTGCACCCAGAACTAAATTCAGCACCATGGCACCTGTCAAAATTATGCCCAGCAATGCACTCTTGTACAGGAAATAGGCAAACAGCCCAGCCACGCCGCCCCAAATAAGGCCATTCAGTCCGCCAATGGAGATTTCCTTGCTAATTAATCGACGTGCATTGGCCGGACTAAGTTGCCCAAGAGCGAGCGAGCGAATAATAATTGTGGCAGTCTGATTCGCAGAGTTGCCGGCAATACCCGCCACAATTGGCATCAATGTCGCAAGTGCGACAAGCTTCTCTATCGTATTTTCAAATTCACCTATGACACGCGAAGCGAAGAATGCGGTACACAAGTTAAGCGCCAACCACATCCAACGATTTTTCACGCTCTTCCATACCGAGGCGAAGATGTCCTCTTCTCCGCGCAAGCCTGCCGTATTTAGTATATCTGCCTCAGATTCTGATCGAATGTAATCCATTACCGTGTTTACGGTAACACGACCGACCAGCTTACCGCCCTCCTCCACTACGGGCGCAGAAACTAAGTTATACCGCTCAAACGCTTGTGCTGCTTGCTCCGCTCTGTCGTCTGAGTGCAGCTTAATGGTGTCGGTCAACATTAACTGTCCGACAGTTACCTCTGGCTCATTCACTAGCAAACGATTAAGTGGCAAGACACCCTGAAAAATATCGTCTCTGTCCACCACGAATAATTGATCGGTATGGTCTGGCATCTCATCAAAGCGGCGCAAATAACGCAACACCACCTCTAGAGAGACATCTTCCCTGATGGTCATCATGTCAAAATCCATTAACGCACCCACCGCATCCTCCGGATAGGACATCGCCGCGCGCAACTGCTCGCGCTCCTCAATGGAAAGAGATTTAAATACATCTCGTATCACCGCCTGTGGCAGGTCATGCGCTAGGTCGGCGATTTCATCGGTATCAAGTTGCTCCGCAGCCTCACGTAGCTCCTCACGACTCATGGTCGCAATTAATGACTCACGCACCGAATCAGAGACCTCGATCAAGATCTCGCCGTCACGATCGGCTTTGACTAGATCCCATACCAGTAAGCGTTGCTCAATCGGCAACGCCTCTAAGATAAAGGCAATGTCAGAAGAGTGCAGCTCCCCCAGCTTGTTTTGTAGCTCGGTCGGCCGCTCGTGTGATAGGGCTTCCATGGGGATCTGGGTGTCTTGATTCAGTGCGTCCCGTCCACGCACCAGAGTTTCGATCTGGACGTGTTTATCCAGCAGGCTTTGCACCTGCTGCAGATGCTCTTGCACGTTTTCAGTGTAATGGGGTTCGTTGCTCTTGGTCATGGGACGCCATTCTGAAGGACTGCGACTATTGTAAAGAAGTTGAACGCTCGACGTGCGAAATAATATCCACTCAATCCCATCAAACAGAGGGCGGCTTATTTTCTTAAAACGCGCCTCATTACGTTACCCATGTCGGCCGGGTTCCGTGTGATGTGTATTCCGCATTCCTCCATTACCGCCAGCTTGTGCTCAGCACCACCCTGGCTTCCGGAGATAATTGCACCAGCGTGCCCCATGCGCTTGCCTGGCGGCGCGGTCATTCCGGCAATAAAGCCAACCACGGGCTTTCTCATATTGTCCTTAATCCAGCGCGCGCACTCTTCCTCGTCGCTACCACCGATCTCACCCACCATCACTACGGCATCCGTTTCGGGGTCATCGTTAAATAGCTGCATTACCTGAAGGTGCTTCATGCCATTAATTGGATCGCCCCCTATACCAACACATGAAGACTGTCCAAAGCCCAACTCGGTTAGCTGCCAGACCGCCTCGTAAGTTAGCGTCCCGGAGCGGGACACCACACCGATACGTCCCTTGCGATGAATGTGTCCGGGCATGATGCCTATCTTAATCTCATCCGGCGTAATCAACCCTGGACAATTCGGCCCAATCAACAGCGTCTTCTTCTCCAGCATTCTGTAGCGGGTGCGCAGCATGTCATGCACAGGTATGCCTTCGGTAATGCAGATCACTAGCTCTAGCCCCGCCTCCACCGCCTCATCAATCGCCGCCGCCGCATATTGAGGGGGGACGTAGATCACCGAGACCGTTGCCCCGGTTTGCGCTCTAGCTTCCGCCACGCTATCGAATATTGGGATGCCCTCGTAGCTTTGTCCAGACTTACCGGGGGTGACTCCCGCAACAAAACAGTTCGCCCCATTCGCATAGCTTTTGCAGTACGACGTATGGAGCTGACCAACCTTGCCGGTCATGCCCTGGGTCATCACCCTGGTATCTTTATTAATGAGAATAGACATTATGTTCTTTTTGCCGATGCCACAACCTTGGTTGCAGCATCTGTCATGTTTTCAGCAGAGATAATGGGCAGCCCAGACTCGGCCAAAATCTTTTTTCCAAGGTCCACATTGGTACCCTCCAGGCGCACCACCAAAGGCACCGTGAGATGCACCTCACGCGCCGCCGCCACCACTCCCTCTGCGATTACGTCGCACTTCATGATGCCGCCAAAGATATTCACCAGGATGGCACGTAGATTCTTATTCTTCAGCATCAGCTTGAATGCCTCGGTCACCTTTTCTTTGCTGGCGCCACCCCCAACATCCAAAAAATTTGCTGGCATTCCTCCGCACAGCTTAATAATATCCATGGTCGCCATCGCCAGGCCGGCGCCATTTACTAGGCAGCCAATGTCGCCCTCCAGCGAGATGTAGCTCAGATTGAATCTTGAGGCCTCAATCTCAGCGGGATCCTCTTCGTCTAAGTCACGCAACGCCACAATGTCTGGATGGCGAAACAGCGCATTACCATCGAAATTAAGTTTTGCGTCTAGCGCTAGCAAGCCATGGTCGGCAGTAAGTGCCAGCGGATTGATCTCTGCCAGCATCGCATCCTTCTCCACAAAAACACGATACAGACCCTGAAAGCAGGCGCGCGCCTGGGTAAATGCCGCATCTGGGATACCCACCTGTCTCGCCACGATATCCACCTCGGCATCAGTAAGGCCGGAGACCGGGTTAATCCACACCTTATGAATTTTTTCAGGTGAGCGTGCGGCGACCGCCTCAATCTCCACCCCTCCCTCGCTGCTCACCATAAGCACAACACGCTGCCGACTGCGGTCGATCGTCATCCCTACGTAGTACTCTCTTAATATTTGCACACCCTCCTCAACCAGCACGCGTCTCACCACCTGCCCACTGGCAGTGGTTTGGTGCGTAACCAATCGCATCCCAAGAATGTCGTTGGCATGTGTACGCACCTCTTGCACAGAATTCGCCTTCTGCACGCCACCACCCTGGCCGCGTCCACCCGCGTGAATTTGTGCCTTCACGACCCACGTTAGTCCGCCTAGATCCTGTGTAGCTGAGGCAGCCTCGTCCACGCTGGCGCATACCACACCACGTGGGGTTGGCACGCCATACTGACGCATAATTTCTTTGGCCTGATATTCGTGAATTTTCATGTTTAATGGTACATCCTGCTCAACGGGTAGCCTGCACAATACGCTGCGCGCAATACTACCCAATTCTTCTGTGAGATGCAGCGCAAAGTGCCCCATTAATTACAACAGGCAAGACACGGCACGGACGCATAGTCACAAATACGCTAAGTCTAGGAGTTTAGAGCGATCCAATCGAACGAAAGGAGCAAGAAATGGTGCCGCTTGTCGGATTCGAACTGACGACCTACCGCTTACAAGGCGGTTGCTCTACCAACTGAGCTAAAGCGGCGGTGAAACATTTGTTTGTGTGGCATTCGAATGCACGAGGTACCAAGACCACACAATAAAACTGGTAGGTCGTGCCAGATTCGAACTGGCGACCAACGGATTAAAAGTCCGCTGCTCTACCGGCTGAGCTAACGACCCATATCCCTTAAAGAAGGGCGCATTATACGGACTTTGCCCACCCTGTCAACGCGACAGAGCGCGCTATCATGCGCTCCGGTAGCGTGTTGGATCCTCAACTCCTGCGCTTTTAAAGCCGGCATGGCGGAGCCTGCAGGAGTCGCACACGCCGCACGCACGCCCATCAAAACTAGCCTGATAACAGGACACTGTCATCTCGTAATTTACACCCAGCTCAATACCAAGCTTAATGATGTCAGCCTTAGAGAGATGCAATAAAGGCGCGTGCACCGTTACACGATCACCCTCTATCGCCGCCTTTGTGGCTAGATTGGCCATCGTCTCGAAGGCTAATATATAGTCTGGACGGCAGTCTGGGTAGCCCGAGAAATCCACCGCGTTCACCCCAATAAATATGTCTTGCGCCTGCAGCACCTCTGCCCAGGCCAAGGCGAGTGACAGCATGATGGTGTTACGTGCCGGCACATAGGTCAGCGGGATGCCAGTTGTTGGCTGCTCCGACACCGCAATACGATTATCCGTCAGGGCGGAGCCGCCAAACACGGTCAGGTCAACGTTAATAACACGCTGCTCAATTGCACCCAGCGCTTGCGCTATGCGTTCAGCTGCCACAAGCTCGGCGCTGTGACGTTGTCCGTAGTCCACACTTAAGGCATAGCAATGGTAGCCTTGCTGCTTGGCCACGGCCATCACGGTGGCCGAATCTAGCCCACCCGACAATAACACTACCGCGTTCTTCATTTTCCTTGCTGATCGCCCCAAAGTAACTTATGTAACTGCACTTGCAAGCGCACCGGCAGGCTGTCACGTAAAATCCAGTCGGCCAGTTTCGTGGGTGACAACCGGTCCTGAACTGGCGCAAACAGTACGGCACATTTGTTCGCCAGATCACGCTCGCGCAGCACCTCCTTCGCCCAAATATAATCAGGCTCGTCACACAAAACAAATTTTATTTCATCACGTGCATGCAACATGGCCAGGTTGCTCCATAGATTCTTTGTCACCTCACCCGATCCTGGCGTCTTGATATCCAGTACCTTCGTCACGCGTACATCGACACCAGATACGTCGATCGCCCCACTGGTTTCGAGTGACACCTCGTAACCTTTATCGCACAGAGCACTCAGCAAAGTTAAGCAACTCTTCTGCGCCAGAGGTTCGCCGCCAGTAACCGTCACGTAGCACGTCTGATGACGTGCTACCTCCGCGAGCACCTCAACAATCGTCATATTTTTTCCGCCACTAAAGGCGTAGGTGGTGTCACAGTACACACAACGCAACGGGCAACCCGTCAGGCGTACAAACACCGTTGGCAAACCGGCTCGACTGGTCTCGCCCTGCAAGGAATAAAATATTTCAGTGATGCGCAGTTGCTCGCTGATGGAGCACGTGGTCATGGGGATAGGTTCTATTTTAAATTTGCCAGTCGCGTCATGGTTTAGCCGGCTTCGATGAGGCGGCTGGGGCTGGCATAGTCGCCAAGGGAGTCTGTTCAAGCTTTTTAACGCGGGCGGTCAGATCATTGTAAAACTTTATTTGCCTGTCTTCCGAATTCTGCAAATTTCGACTCAACATTTCAACGTCACCCAACAATTTCTTCAGCTGTATTTTTTCATAGTCTATCTGCTTCTGGAGGTCGGATATGTCACGTATTTGTGATTGCCGAACCTCGGCGACCTCCGGCCTAATGGCGGCAGATTGCTGCTTAACACTTACTTCCAGATTAGCCAGTCGCTCTTTTAGTTGCTTAATCTGGTTGTGTGCCTCGTCGTCATTAAGGAAGGCCTTGGCCTGTCCCACGCAGAGGCACAGCCCTATGAGCAGCAGCAACGAGGGCTTCATGCCAAACTATCTCGGGTTGTAGTTAAAGTCTGTGCGACGATTTTCCAGCCACGAGGATTCGTCGTGATTCTTGGCTTTTGGTTTTTCTTCGCCGTTGCTGATGGACTCAATCTGACCCTCTTTAACACCTCGCACCAGCAGCATCTTCCTAATGCCGTCCGCGCGACGCTGTCCGAGGGCTAGGTTGTACTCGCTGCTTCCCCGCTCATCTGAATTCCCTTCGAGACGTACCACGCAGCCCGGATGACCGCTCAGGTGCTGTGCATGCGCCTGAACGATGGCCCCATCTTCCGCCTTAATGGTGTCTGCGTCAGTGGCATAGTGAATGCTTTGCTTAACCTGCAGACCACTCAAATTGCCACACGAACCATTCGCAGAAGCGTTTTGGTTGCCGTTAGCATGATTTAGATTGGCATTGGCATTGGCGTCACGGCCAGCATTTGCGCCTAAGTCATTTGTTACGCCCGATGCGTTGGCAATCGATCGATCGCTTATTGCTGCCCCGCTTTTCGATGCATCAGCGTTGCCAGACTTGTCTCCACCAGCAACCGGCGGCTTAGCGCAGGCCATAAGTGTCTGAGCCAAAATTGCACCTACCAATAAGTTTCTCGCTGTAGCCATCGTAACCATATCAAGGCCTTTAATTTATTAAATTAATTATATACTTCCAAATTGTATCCCATACACACATCATGGGCAATATGTCGATGCCTCAGCCTCCCGAACGTAAGTGATTCAGGCGATCACGCGCCTGCGTGGCTGCCTTGCTTCCAGGAAATTTTGCGATCACCCGCCAGAGCGTTTTTGTTGCGTTGTTGACGGCCTTAAGTTGCCGCTGGCTCTCTGCCATATTAAGCATGGCATCTGGTACATTGGGGTTTGATGGATACTTTCCCTCTAGCACCTGATAACTTTTCAATGCGTCCTGATAATCCTTCAGTGCAAAGTGGGCATTCCCCACCTCATACCTAGCATTGGCCACCTGTGGTGATCCAGGATATATTTTTATAAATTCCTCGAGGGCGCCGATCGCATCTTGATGGCTGCCCGCTTTGACATGAGCGTATGCCAATTCGTACGCACTGCCCTCATCAGCAGATGGGGTGGCTATCTCTGGGCTATCTTCGTTGGCCGCTTTGGTTAGCTCGTGTGTCGAGGTTGGTGTAACTACAGCCAACTTCTGTGTTCGAGGTGTCATTGGTGCGGCATGGGAGGCGCCACGCGACGAGCCGGCCACGATGGCTTCAAAATTACGAAGACTTGCATCCATGCTCTCATAGAAAACTTTCTGCCGCTTCTCTGCGCTTTGCAGGTCATCTGACAGTCTTTTATTCTGATCACGCAGCGCGTTCAATTCCTCTTTTTGCGTTTCAATCTGCCCCTTCAACTCCGAGGCGGTTACGGTCTCAACGTGATGTATGCGCTCACTTAGTCCACTGAATTCACTTTGATGTTTTTTGATATCTGACAACTCTTTTTCAAGCCTCTCGCTTGCATCTAACAAGTCCTTCTCAAGCTTCTCGTTTCGACTGCGTAGCGCCGCGCCCTCGACACCCTGCTGCTTCATTAGTAGCTGCTCGTCGTGACTCTTCTTTTTTACCTCGCTTACGAGTGCGGTCTCAAACTGATGCATACGCGCATCCAGGGATTGCAACTTGTTGGTCAGGTCCTCATTCAAGCCCTTTACGCTACGCAGCTCGGCACTCTGGGTGTCGGCCGCCCCTTGCAGGCTTACCATACTTTTTATCTGTTGCTGAATAGCCTGATCCATCTGCGAACCACTTGCCTGAGACGAAGCCTGTAGGCTACGCACCAGATCAGTCTGTTGCTTGTTACTTACGTCCAGAAGAGACACCCGCTCACCAATCTTATCTAAGCGTGTCTGCAGCTCTTGGGTGACACCACTTCTCTTCTCAAGATTTTGAATATAAGTCCTATGCTCGGTGTACCGACTCTCTATAATTTGCTGCGTAGAGCTTAGGACATTATTCAGCTTCTCATACTGACTGAGCAGCGCTTTAAATTTTGATTTTTCAGCCTCTACTTGCTCTCGAAGGTCGACAATCTCGCGGCCTTGTTGCTCATTAGTGTCGGTCTGCCTTTTGCTGGCAGCCTCTAAGGAGGACATTCGTTCTCGCACCAGCCTTAATTGGTTGTGCGCCTCGTCATCAAAGAAGGCCTGAGCTTGCCCCAGGCCGCCCAGCAATCCAGCAAACAATAAGATTCTAAACTTCACAACCTACCTGACGCTGTACTTTATGTCGGTACGGCGATTTTGTGACCAGGCGGCCTCGTTGTGTGCACTGGATGCCGGCTTTTCTTCGCCGTAACTGACTGACTCAATGCGATCCTCAGCAATCCCACTCAGCAACAGCAGCTTTTTTACGCCATCAGCACGACGCTGGCCCAGAGCCAGGTTGTACTCGCTACTTCCCCGCTCATCCGCATTTCCCTCCAAGCGTACCGAACGTTTTTGATGTTCGGCCAGGTATTTGGCGTGAGCCTGCACAATTCGCTTGTCCTGCTCTGATATAGCATCCACGTCGGTTGGATAATAGATGGCGCGTTTGGATAGCAGCTCATTTATAGAATCCTCCACGACCATCTTGCGAGCTGCCGGTACCTGGGCGGCATCTCGTGCAGCAGCACCTGCCTGGGCAGCGTCTCGTGCAGCAGCTCCAGCCTGAACGGCATTTGCCGCGGCCTCATCAGCCTGTGCCTGTGTGGCTACAGCAGCTCGGGCGGCAGCGGCATCGGCCTGCGCACGCTCAGCTGCTGCCCTTGCAGCCTCCACCTGAGCGCTCTGCATCTCGGCGGCATGGGCCGCGGCTCTTGCGGCAGCCTCATCAGCCTGTGCCTGTGCGGCTGCCCTGGCCGCTTCCAGCTCAGCCTTTTGCACCTCGGCGGCATGGGCCGCGGCTCTTGCGGCAGCCTCATCAGCCTGTGCCTGTGTGGCAGAGGCACCGTCCTTTTTTACCTCGGCCACCGGCGGTTTAGCGCAAGCAGTCAAGACGTACACCGCCAACAAGCTTATTACTATATTCTTAATCATTGCCGACCCCCTTCTCTATGTTTTAATAAAAATCTTATATTTACAAAAAAATAAATTTGGCTGCCTTACTTTAGCAGCGGCCCCCAGGTCGGCTCCCGAAGATCCTGAGCTTGTGCCGAGGTTGCGTCTTTAAGTTTACTGTACTTGATTCTACCATCGCTAGGAACGGTGGCAAGTGTGCCGCGTGCACCAGATTCGATCCCAAACAGAACTAGCTTCCCGTTGGGGGAAAAGCTTGGCTTCTTTTCCCAGCCCCCTTCGGTCAGCAACTGCATCTGCTTGCTCTGGAAGTCTTGGACAGCGATATAAAATCGTCCATTGGCCTGGTGCGCAAAAACAAAACTTTTCCCGTCTGGATTGTACCGCGGCGAGAAATTGTTCCCTCCCTCGAAGGTCAGACGCTCAGCCGCACCCCCGCTGAGTGACATTTTATAAATTTGCGCGCTACCGCCACGATCAGAGGTGAACAAGAGGGATCGTCCGTCCGGTGAAAAACTTGGCTCAGTATCAATCGAGCCCCCAAAGGTAAGGCGGCGCAAGTCGCCACCGTCTGAGCGGATCAAATAAATTTGCGGGCTGCCATCTCGTGTCAATACAACCGCAAGATGCTTACCATCTGGCGCCCATGTCGGGGCACTATTGCTTCCACGCGCATCTGACAGCACCATTCTATGGGTGGTAGCCA
>Ga0265593_1001465_pt1 | contig 10952 bp, 13 predicted proteins | sample saktaG_8_FD_190136 | JGI IMG/M metagenome (GOLD analysis project Ga0265593, IMG submission 190136) | Saline water microbial communities from Sakinaw Lake, British Columbia, Canada - sak_2011_5_24_36m | ecosystem: Environmental > Aquatic > Non-marine Saline and Alkaline > Saline ...
ACGTGGAAGGAAAGGGGCTTCTCGTTCTTCCTGTCGTTGCTTTTCCTCTTACCATAACGGTTCTTTCTAATGTTATACAGGTGGCATCAAAAAAACTACGACATGGTAAAAAAGTTTTTCTTATCGCACCCCTTCATCATCATTTTGAAGCCATCGGTTGGCCTGCTTACAAAGTGACGATGCGTTATTGGGTAATATCCATTATTTTCGCGCTCATGGGAGTTATTATTGCCGTTTCAGGACACTTGTTATAAAGATTTAGTTATTTTTTAGAAGTCAAAAAGAATGAATTCAAAAAAAGTTGATCGTGTTTTTCTTTGGACGACACTCTCGCTTGTTTTTTGTGGATTTTTTTTATTTTTGTCGGCGTCTTTGGGTTTACTGGCAAGAGAAGGTGGGGCTAGTTTTGAAAGCGTTTTTGTGAGTCAAGTAGTTCTCGGGCTTTTTCTCGGATCAATATCTTTATTTTTTCTTTCGCGACTTCATTATAAATACGTTCGGAAAATATCTTTTTTCCTTTTTTTGATTGGTATCGTTCTTACTGTTTGTGTCTTTGTTCCCGGTATTGGATTTGGTCATGGCGGAGCAAAAAGATGGATAGACCTTCGGTTCACAACTTTTCAGCCGTCCGAGGTATTAAAACTCGGTTTTGTGCTTTATTTTGCTTCGTGGCTTGCTGCCGCAAAAGATAAAGTTGGAACACTTAAAGGAGGAACTCTTCCTTTTCTTGCTCTCATGAGCATACCGGCAGTGCTTCTTATCCTTGAACCCGATGTGGGAACTTTTGGGGTAATCGCAGTTGCTGGAGCTTGCATGTTTATTGCCGCAGGAGGAAAACTGAGCCATATGGCAGTGATAACTATTATTGGTATCCTTTCTTTTGCGGTCGTGGTTCATTTTAAGCCATATCTTCAAGAAAGAATCAATACTTTTTTAGATCCGGAAAACGATCCGCAGGGTTCTGGATATCAACTGAATCAGTCTTTAATTGCTGTTGGTTCAGGTCAATTTTTTGGCAGAGGATTTGGAAAGAGTATTCAAAAATTTGGTTCTTTGCCGGAGCCGACGAATGACTCCATCTTTGCCGTGGCTTCTGAAGAATTCGGCTTCGTCGGAAGTGTAACAATCGTTCTCTTTTTTCTCTTTTTTGCTTTGAGGGGTTTTCATATTGCCGGGCACGCCCATGACAGATGGGGGAGACTTGTTGTGATAGGAATCGTTCTTCTTATTATTACTCAGTCTTTTATTAATATTGCGTCAATGGTCGGACTTTTTCCTCTTACGGGAGTCCCCTTGCTTTTTATTAGTCATGGCGGTAGTGCTCTTCTTTTTGCTCTCGCTGAAGTCGGAATAATTCTCAGTATTTCTCGCTATAAAACTTAAAATTACATAATAAAAAAGTATGATGTCTTCAAAAAATAAAAAAATAGGGTTGGCTCTCGGTTCTGGTGCCGCTCGTGGTTTTGTTCATATCGGTATTCTCAAAGTTCTTGAAAAAAACAATATTCCGATTGACTACATTGCCGGTTCAAGTATTGGAGCTCTCGTTGGTGGGATTTATGCGGCAACGAAAGATGTTTCATATCTTGAAAAACTCGCTTTGAATACTGATTGGGTTAAGATAATCCGACTTACAGATCCGGCCTTCGGCAACGGTTTGATAGCAGGTGACAAGGTTAAAGATTTTATTCGCGATTCTCTCAAAGGGCATTCCTTTACGGATCTTAAAATTCCGTTTTCCGTGGTGGCTACCGATCTTGTTTCAGGAGAGCCTGTCGTTTTCCGTGGAGGAGATATGGCTTCGGTTATACGGGCAAGTATTTCAATTCCATTCATTTTTCACACAGTCCCCTTTAAAGGAAAGATGTTGTGTGATGGAGCTTTATCTATGCCTGTTCCTGTTCCAGCAGCTATTCAAATGGGAGCGGAGTATGTTATTGCCGTTGATAATGATTCTGCTTACTTTACACAAGAACATAAAAAACCAAAAGATAATTTGATTGATATTGGAACTAACGTTGTTATGCTTCTCTCTTCGCATTTAGCTAAAGAAAATATAAAAAAAGCCGACTTGGTTTTGAACCCGAAAGTCGGTGATATAGAATGGAGTTCTTTCGGTTCAAAAAGTACGGTCGCCGACCTCATCTCACGCGGAGAAAAAGCAATGGAAGAAGCACTCCCTCATTATTTTGAAACGGTTAAACCACAAACAAGAAGTGAACGGCTGAAAGAATTTCTCGGTTTTTAATTACGGTTGTAAATTCTAGCATATGCTAGAATTTACAACCGTGACGGTGAATATCTCTTTTGTGATTTTTTTACGGAGTTTTTTCAAAATATTTTTCACCGTCTTTTTTTACTTTTTGTACATGAGGAATAGGAAATATTTCGCCTTGGATAACTATGTACACTCCATGTGGCAAAGTTTCGCAGGCGATTAACGCTCCACCAAGATTGAATGGGGCATCAGAGTTTTTAGAAGTATTTGGTTGCATTGCTCCGGTAAGCACTATTGTTTTGTTGTGTATATGGAAAGAGAGGAGTTCTCCTGTCTTTGACATTGTGTCAGTTCCGTGAGTGATGAGAATTCTCCCTCTTTCGTCTCGCGAGCAGATATCCAGTATTCTTTGACGATCTTCATCCGTCATATCTAAACTGTCTTTTTGTGGAAGTATAAAAATATCGGAATCATCGTTTTTTTTCGGCAAAGAAGAGTTCGTATCAATGTGACGGACGCGTCCCGTTTTTAATATTTTTTCTACCGCCGGTTCACCAAAGGTTATAACCTTTCCTTCTTTGAAATCGTATTTTTCGGCGTCTATTGTTCCTCCTGCTACAATTATGCGGATTTTTGACATAACTTTATACTATAATGCGTTTTTATTTCTGGCAATATCTATTCTTTTTTATCCGCACCATATTTCTTAAAGAGGAGATAAGAATAAATCACTGAGGCGATTGATGAAAAAATGACTGGAATAATAAAACACCAAAACATAAGATTTGAAGGAAGAAAGAAACCGATTATGGAAATGACGGCTGAATACTGGAAAAGTTTACCGCTCCACTTGTGTGTCTCATCCCATACTCGTACGCTTGTCATTGTCCAAGGTGTACGTATTCCCATGAACCAGTTTTGCTTTATTTGCGGCAGATTAACCCCTAGTAGATACCACAGAAGAGCGATAGGTGGAACGATCATTTTTCCCATATCAAAACGATATCCGAGATTCCAGCCAATACTAAGAAAGTTAATATAAAAGAGAAAAACAATTATTCCAACAATAATGTTATTGTAATAACCTCGAAAAGTCGCGACATTTTTTTTGAGAGGATCAATTTTTGGAAGCAAAAAGAGAAGAAACGAAAGAAAAATTAAAACGAATGGTATAAGAAAAGACCCCCAAAACTTAGGCATGAAGCCATTTACTTCTCCATTTACACCCCAATGAGAAGCAATTTCTGCAGGGAAAAGAGGGTAGACAGAGAAACCTATTACCAACGAAGAGAGGGTAATTCCGGCGATTATTATATACGAGGTTTTTGTGGTCATGTCTTTATTATACATGATATTTCGGATATTTATAAAAAACGTGAGCAAGGTAATTCTTGCTCACGTTTATTTTTACTCGATTGTTTTTTTTGAGATTTTACACAATTTTGTCTTCAAAAAAGATCGTAAACAAAATAATTGCGCAAAATAAGATAGTTACAGATATTCCAAAAGAAAGGTTTGCATATCTCAAAAGAATATACGAACCCCACACAACAAAGATACCAATGAACGAATAAAGAATCTGTCGTTTTTCAATTTTGAAATACACTATTCCTGTAACAAGAAGAACACCGAGTACTATCAATAAAATAACCAAAGAATGCATGAATACTCCTTTTTGGAAAAAACACTATTTTTATACACCCATAATAAGAGTACCACATAATTAAAAAATTGCAAGACAACAAAAAGTAACTATTCACACCTCTTATGTACCACAGGATGGGGTTTTTAACTCTGTTGTAATGTTTCTGTCCACAAAGGTTAAACCTTTGTGGACCTTTGGGAAATCTTCTCCCCGTCGAACGAAGACGATAAAAATGGAAATACTCCTCTGGTGGGGGTGCCCACGCATTTTTTTGAAAGTGGGGGGGCAACAAAAAAAGAAATACCCCTTGCGGGGTATTTCTTTTGTAAACATTAAACTTTGTTAACGTGTACTGCGTTCGGTCCTTTCGGGCCTTGCGCTACTTCGAACGTAACTTTGTCTCCTTCCCTAAGGTCGGAAAACTGGACGTTTTCAAGTTCGTTTGAGTGAAAGAAGATGTCTTTCTCTCCGCCTTCGCGAGCAATGAATCCAAAGCCGCGATCAGTGATACGAACGATTGTTCCTTGTTGCATCTGAGCGTGAAATAGTGATTAAAACACAAACACAGAATTGCACAATAACTTCGACTACGATCCTTAATGCAATCTTTTATTTGATACTGTCAAGTATACTCCAACGCGTTTCAAATGTCAATGGACAGAATAGGTCTATCTTCTCATTCCACTGAAATACGATAGTATTTTGTCGTAGTCTGACGCTGGTGACTTAATTTTTTTGAATATTTCGCGATGTGTGCGTGGGAAAAAACTCTCTGTGTGGATGAAGTCTTTGATTTGTGAGACAAAGGCAAGTATAATAATTACATATGAAAATATTTTTATGGACATTAGCCGTAATCGTTCTCTGTGGGGGGCTGATTTTATCGGTAAAAATGATGGCAAGGGAAAATGCGGCCCAAATATCTCCTGGCCTGTATGATACGTTTGCACAGTGTTTGAAGGATAGTGGAGCCGTTTTTTACGGAGCGTTTTGGTGTCCTCACTGCCAAGATCAAAAAAAAGAATTCGGAAGCTCGGAAAAACTCCTTCCTTATGTGGAATGTTCCACTGTCGATACAAAAGGACAGACTCTGGTGTGTAAAGACAAGAATATCATGAGTTATCCAACATGGATCTTTAAAGATGATTCGAAGGCCTACGGAAAAGTAGAGTGGAAAGTGCTTTCAGAAAAAACAGGATGCGTTTTGCCTGTAAACCTTCCAGGAAGAGCGTCTCAATAAAATACAATAAAAAAAGCCGCTCCAAAGGGGGCGGCTTTTGTGTTATTTTTATAGGTAAATTGGGACAACTGAAATTTCTTCTATCTCAAGGTCTAAAACGTAGACCACTTCTTTTGCCATTTCGTCGTCTAATTCATCAATGGTTTGAATCACTGTATCCCATTTCGTAACGAGGGCAACAAAACTTCCGTCGCTATCCAGTAAAAAAATACGCGGCAATCCCTCATGATCATCGTAAGGACAGGGTAAACATTCCATATTAGGATCAAATGGAACCAGTGTGAGATTTTTTATTTGATACCGTTGTTTCAACATATCTACTATTTCAAAGAAAGTCATTTCTTACTCCTTTTTTTGGGAACAAAAGAACCAGCTTTTACTATATCATACTATTGTATTTTTGTAAATAGTTTCGTAGGTAAATAACATGATAGTATGTTTTAGTATGAAAAAACAAGAAAAGGCTCAACACGTTTTTTTTGGGCTGAAAAAAATATTTCCCGAAGCAAAAATAATGCTTCATTACCGTAATAATTGGGAGCTTTTAGTTGCTGTGGAACTTTCTGCTCAGTGTACCGATAAAAAAGTGAACGAAATAACACCGATGCTTTTCAAAAAATATCCAAAACTCGTAGACTATATAAAAGCGGATCCGAGAGAATTTGAGAAAGATATTTATCAGTCTGGATTTTACAAAAACAAAACAAAAAACATTCTTGCTGCCGCGAAAATGGTTTACGAAAAATTCTCCGGGAAAATACCGAGAACAATGGAGGAGATATTAACGATTCCGGGTGTTGCAAGAAAAACGGCCAATGTCGTATTGGGAAATGCTTATGGAATAGTGGAAGGTGTTGCCGTTGATACGCATGTAAAACGATTAACAAAACTTTGGGGTCTTTCAAAAGAAAGTTCTCCTGAAAAAATAGAGAAAGATCTGATGAAACTTTTGCCGAAAGAAGAGTGGTTTCAGTTTACTTATTTGGCGATTGAATATGGAAGAACTTATTGTACGGCGAGAGTAAAAGATCACTCACTCTGTCCACTCGGAAAATATGAAAAATAAAACGAAAGAAATTTTGGAATGGTATGCGAAAAATGCTCGCGTTCTTCCTTGGCGTCATTCTGGTATTTCCGCCTACGAAGTTTGGGTTTCGGAAATAATGCTTCAACAAACTCAAGTCTCGCGCGGGGTTATTTTTTATGAATGTTTTTTGAAAAAGTTTCCGACCGTACAAAAACTTGCAAAAACAAATTGGGAAAAGTTTTTGCCGTACTATGAAGGTTTGGGATACTATAATCGTGGGCGAAATATGCTCAAAACAGCCGTTATTATCGTGAGTGAATTTGGTGGAGAGTTTCCGAAAGACAAACAGGTGCTTATAAAACTTCCCGGCATTGGTGAATACAGTGCATCAGCCATTCTCTCTTTTGCTTATGATTTACCGCATGTGTCTTTTGATACTAATTTCAAAAAGATATTCGGTACGCGAGAGGCAGCAGAAAAAGCTTTCAAAATGAGCGGTGTTTCCAGTTCCGTCTTTAATAGTGCAGTAATGGATTACGCGAGTGCACACAAAGAAATTACGAAGAGAGGACATTCCTTAAAGAGGATCGGTTCTCAAACCGCGACGAGGAAAGGGCAATCCTCGGGTAGTAATCTTGGAACGAACACCGTCATTGTCCTCCACGAAAATCATAAAAAATATTTCTCGGAAAACAAAAAAAAATATGAACCTTTTATTATGCCGAAAGAAGTAAAAAATCGCGAACAGATCAAAAAACATTTTCTTGAAAAGTACGGACTAAAAGTCTCTGTTCGTCCGTCGGATAAAAACGGCCTCGTCAATATACAAATCCTTTCAGGCAAATCTTTTTTTGCCATTTATCAAAAAAACGATTATGATAGATATTATGAAACTACCCGAAATTAAAGGACATGTTTGGATTGGTTCGCAGCCAATTACTCTTGATGACATCACCGGCAAAGTAGTGTTGGTGGATTTCTGGACGTATTCTTGTGTGAACTGTTTGCGTACGATTCCGTACCTCCGCCTTTGGTATGAGAAATATAAAAATGATGGGCTTGTTATTATCGGTATACATACGCCGGAATTTGAATTTGAACAAAATCCTCAAAATGTGAAAGATGCCATTCTTCGGCTCGGAATAGCTTGGCCGGTAACCCTTGATAATGATTTTGAAAATTGGGAAGCGTTTGATAATAAATATTGGCCGGCAAAATATCTAACCGATACGGAGGGTAATATCGTGTATACTCATTTTGGTGAAGGGAATTATAAAGAAACGGAATCAAAGATCCGTGAACTTCTTGGTTTGAGTTTTGAACAAGAAGAAATGAAAGAGCAAGAGCATGGCGAAGTCTGTTCTATTGCAACGGGTGAAACTTATTGCGGTTACATGAGAGGAAATATTGCGAATGAACTTGGTTATGGAGAAGACACAGAAGAAGAATACAGGGAAAATCCCGAAGCTAAAGAGGGTGAAATAAATCTCAACGGAAAGTTTTTTGTTACGCATGAATATACAGAATCTCGAGAAGATGGCGCGACTCTTTCTCTCTCTCTTCGCGGGACGGAGGTGAATCTGGTGATATCTCCCGCAAAAGATGAGGTTGTTGTTGATATTTTGTGGAATGGAAAACTTCTCGCGAAAGAGCTTTACGGAAAAGATGTTTCCGTGGAAGGGAAGTTAAGGGTAAATCGTTCTGATATGTATAACCTTATCAGAAGTGAAAAACCGATTGAGGGCACGATTACTATTCGTGCCGAAAAAGGCAATTTTCGAGCATACGCCTTTACATTTTCTGGTTGTACGGGTTAAGATAGATTTTATAGGATTTTTATTACGCACCCTTAGCTCAGCTGGTTAGAGCGCACGATTCACATTCGTGAGGTCGGAGGTTCGATCCCCCCAGGGTGCACTATTTGATTGGCCTCTCTTTCGGCTCTGGGGCGTAGAGGTCAGACAAGAGCTAGTGGATGAAAAACTACGGTTTTTCATCCTTTCTTTTTGTGAATATCCACCACGGGCGAGTGCGGTTGACTATTTCGTTGTTTTTTGGCATACTCGCAAAGGAATTAAAAGTTCCGACCATTGAATACAACTAAAAGGAGGTATGGATTTATGGCACAACAATTGAAAAAAGGCATGTATGGTGAAGAGTATAATCAAACAGGAAATCTTTTCGGACTTCGATGTGGTCAGCACCGCTCCATAGAAAAAATCACACACGGAAGCGGTTGGTATAACTCTGTCGGTGAAAAAATCGGCTGGGGTGATCTTTCTGTTAAAGACTTTGAACGTATATCCGAAGAACTTAATTTTGGAGAAATATTTATCGTTCTTTCTGAATATAGCTCTTATTGGAATTTTTTAACAAAGAGTAGAGTCATTGATGACTCTACTGGACTGGAATTAAAAAAAGAAGCTCCAGGAATTGATTACGTGGCGGAACACGCCATTTATCTTATTACCAAAAACCATCTCTTTAAAATTGATTTTTCTGGAAATGAAAAAAAAGATTTTTTGAATCACAACGGCCTATCGTTTATTGTTCTTAAAAAAAATGACGTAAAAAATTTTATAACCGTATAAAATCAACCCCCTCGTCGATATCTATCGATGAGGGGGTTTCTTTTTTTAGATTGACTTCACTTTTAATTTGTGTTTTTTCTCTTTGTCTATTTTTGGAAGGCGAATAATGAGAAGACCATGTTTTTCAACTGCGTCGCATTCATCGGGTTCAACCTCTTCCGGAAGAGTAATTGTTCGTGAAAACGTGCCCCAATAGAGTTCTCTTACTAAGTAATTTTCCGGCGTTACGACTTGAGGCCCCTCTCTTCTTCCGCTTATCGTAACAGTTTCGGGGGTAATGGAGATATTGAGATCTTCCGCACTTACTCCTGCAGGAAGAGCTTGTATATAAATAGTCGTGTCTGTTTGATAAATATCAACAGAAAGCTGTCCTTCACCTGTTTCTTCGCCATATGATTCCTCTTGTTTGGTTCCTGATACCGTAAAATCACCGCGTTTGGGTGATTCTTCATCTTCTATGTATTTTTCCTCTTTTTCTTCGTTGACTACTCCAGTTATTTTTTCAAAAAAAGAGAGTTTTTTATTGTTTGAGTGAGTTTTGTTTGAAAACATACTATTTTATTTTTTTATGATTATTCATCGCGGTTAAAAAACGCGATATTAAAAATTAAAGTGAAGAGTTTTTTTCTTGAAGAGAAAAAATATAAAAGGGTGAGCGTTTTATTTTTTCAAATAAAACGATGATCAGAACGATGACCGCCCAGAGTAATGCAAAGATGTTGAGTAAAAACTTTCCTTCACTCACCATTATAAAATAATTAAAAGAGGTGTGCAATGCAAAAGCGAGGGATAATCCCGCAAGCAGATATACCCAGCGTTTCCATGCGGTTTTTTTGACACTGAATCCTATGGAAAATCCTATGAGGGCGGAAGATGCAACGTGGAGAAGTGATGCCCCAATAAAACGAAGCTGTAATAATGTCAGTCCGTCAGCAAGAGTTCCTCCTTGAAATGTGGAAAAAATAAATAAAGCATTTTCTCCTGCGGAAAAACCGAGAGCTGCGGAGATCATATACATAACAACATCTATCGGTTCGTCAAAATATTCGGTGCATATTCCTGCAAAAAAGGCCGCACCATATTTAAGTACTTCTTCTATTATCGCCCAGAGAAAAAAAAGGAGAAGAGACAATCCTCCAATGAACTCAAAAGTTATTTTTTCAAAAAGGATCGCAAATGGAACGGCTATAATACCGAACATAAATGCTTCAAAAATTATTTTTTTTGGTTCTGGGTGGACTTTATCTTCCCGGAGCCAGAACCAAAGCCAGAAGAGAGCAGGAAGAACTCCCCCGAGTAAAGCTCCCGTGGCACGGGTCGCGTTTACAGGAAAAGCCATTGCTATCCAAGTTATTAGAAGTGCAATGATCGCTACTCCTCCTGTTTTTTTAACGCTTATATGGTGGTGTGTGGCCATTTTTCAATAAGTAATAACTTTTTATTTTTGATGGGAAGCATCCCCCATATTTCTTCGGTGACGAAAGGCATAAATGGGTGCAGCACTTTTATTGTCGTAATAAGAATTATCCAAAGTGTCCATTGAGATGAGGCTTTGCTTTTTGTGTCATCTCCGAAAAGTCGAGGTTTTGCATCTTCAATGATAATGTCAGCGAAGGTGTGCCAGAAGTAATGGTAGAGTTTTTCTCCTGCGAGATAGAAACGGTATTTTTCAATATCTTCGGTTATTTCGGAAATGGTATTTTCCAATTGGGCGAGTCTGTCTTCGTCCTCGCTGGTGAGTTCGGGTGTGGTTTCCGTATCCATCCCATCCGTCGTGGTGAGGACAAAACGCGCGACGTTCCAAATCTTGTTTGCGAAATGTTTGTATCCGCGGATCTTGTCTTCTGCGATACGGAGGTCGTTTCCGGGGCCTGTTCCAATAATAAGAGAAAGACGTACTGCGTCTGCCCCATATTTCTCGGACATTTCTACCGGGTCAATTCCGTTGCCGAGTGATTTGCTCATCTTTCTTCCTTGGGCATCCCTCACTAATCCGTGTAGATAAACAGTGCGGAAGGGAATGTCTCCTAAAAGATATCCGCTCATAAGAATCATTCGGGCAATCCAAAAGAAGAGAATATCGTAACCGGTTTCAAGTACTGATGTTGGGTGATAATTTTTGAAGTCAGGTGCTTCAGTATCTGGCCAGCCAAGCGTTGAGAAGGTCCAAAGCCCTGATGAAAACCACGTATCAAGAGTGTCGGAGTCTTGATGCCATTCATCTCCTTTTG
>Ga0265593_1001468_pt1 | contig 10933 bp, 9 predicted proteins | sample saktaG_8_FD_190136 | JGI IMG/M metagenome (GOLD analysis project Ga0265593, IMG submission 190136) | Saline water microbial communities from Sakinaw Lake, British Columbia, Canada - sak_2011_5_24_36m | ecosystem: Environmental > Aquatic > Non-marine Saline and Alkaline > Saline ...
CATTTTTGCCGCGCACAGCTTCTTGGCCGTCACCGACTGTTATATCTTCAATCACTAGGCCACTAGGTGCTGCAGTTTTTGGAATCTTGACTTCTGGTTTGGTATTTGACATCCCTGCAGACTACTCAACTAACAACCAAAAATCACCCCATATATTTGCGGAAAGACTCGATTATTTGTGTTGCTGAGGTATCTGTACTAATTGCAAACTTTTTGACAAATGCATCCAACCGAAATAAATCTTCTGGTGTGTCAATATCAAGGCGAATATCTGGGAAAGCAAGTTCAGCCGGCGCATCAACCGCACGCACACGAAAATTTGATTGATTATCCCAAATGTAACTTGTTACATGTTCGCGATGTGACATCTGAGTGGCGATTGCTGACACTTCATTGAGTAACTTGACAGAAAGAATTTCAGCACCAAAACCGTCAGCATAGTTATTGCTGAGTCGTTGTTGATGATTGCAGGCATAGTCGAAATCGCCCGATTGAAATTCGTGGACTAGTCGATCAATTTCTTCACCAGCAACAAATGGATTATCGGCACAAACTCGAACGACTTGATCAGCATTAGTTTTTTCAAGCGCCAAGGTAAATCTTGATAAGACATCACTTTCGCTACCACGAACTATTCGGACACCAAATTTTTCAGCATTAGCCACTAAATCATCGTCTTGCGCATTAGAAGATGTGGCGAGAATTGTTTCGTCGATCAAGTTGGCAGACATCACTCGGGTCAAAACCCAAGCAAGAAGAGTCTGGTTGCCGAGTTGAGCGAGCATCTTTCCGGGAAAGCGTTGCGAACCCATTCGCGCCTGAACAACGGCGACAACTCGCGTCATGATTTGGCGAGGTCATCCCAAGTCAGGATGTGATCTTCAGGCAAATCGTGAACTATTTTTTTGCCGACCACTTGATCCCAGTGCATTGGACTAACACCAGTTCCGGGACGCTTAGCCACCAGATCATCTTGCGTAATTATGTGACCCGACTTTAAGTCACGAGAAAGAACGATGCTTCTTCGCGCATTCAGGCGAGATATTGCTTCAGTTGCAATCGCGGCCTTGGCACGGGTTGGTCCAAGAAGACTATGAACTTCTTTTATTTTGACTATAAACCTCGCTAAATCATTTTCATCCATTGCGTGATAATGGTCGTTGCCTGGGAGTGTCTTGTCTAGGGTGAAATGTTTTTCAAGCACTACCGCACCGAGCAAATGGGCCGTCACCAAACTTGTCATCTCTTCATTTGGCACAGTGTGATCTGAATAGCCGAGCATGAGTTCTGGGTATCGATTGCGTAGGTCGGTGAGCATTCCAAGATTCGCATTCTCGTTTTTTGTTGGGTAATTTAAAATACAGTGCAACAAACAAATTTGAGTGGCACCAGCTTCACGCAAAATTGCTAATGCTGCGTCAATTTCGTCAATATTTGATGCACCAGTTGACAAAATAACAGGCTTACCAGTAGCGGCAACCCTTTTCAACAAAGGTGGATTAGTGATATCTGCTGAAGCAATTTTGAAATACTTTACAATTGGATCAAGCATTGCAACAGCACCCAAATCAAACGGTGTCGAGACAAATTCGATCTCAAATTTCTTACAGTGATTTGCGAGTTCTATGTATTCGGCTTCACCAAACGCGTCGTACTTTGTAAACAATTCGTATTGGCTGGTTGTTGGCTCTTTACTTGTATCCCAATATGACGGAGAAAACTTAGACGCAATCAAACCTGCTTTATACGTTTGAAACTTTGCTGCATCTGCCCCACCACGCTTGGCGGCCTCAATCAGAAGTTTCGCCGTTGCTAAAGAACCTTCGTGGTTCACGCCGATTTCGGCAATTACATATGGCAAATTAGTTTCATCAACACGACGATTTCCTAACTGCATCGAGATGGTCATTGTGCCGACCCTTCGCCATGCTTTTCGATTATTCGCTGGCGGTGATGCTCCATTGCAGCTGCATCGTTAGTCGAATTATTTGCGTGACGTCGATATCGATACAACGGAAGTTCAAGACGGTGAATCGTGTGTTTCTTTAAAAATCTCATCCTTAAATCTGTTTCTTCGTGCAACAGAAAAGACTCGTCATAAAGACCAATGTCAATTAATTGCTCAGTGCGAAACATTATGCCGCAGGCGATTGGGTCGGTGAGACAATTGTTGCGTGCGAGCACTTCTTCTTGCTCATCCACCAAAAGATAGTCACATGCGACTGCATCCATATATTTATTTTCACGCAAAAATCCATGTAGCAAATGCAGAAACTCATTGTTCACATAGTCATCTGCATCAACGCGAACAACATATGGCGCTCGGGCTCGTCGAATGGCTTTATTCAGTGACGCAGGCAACCCAATATTGCTTTCATTTGTGATTAAAACTATTTCATCAGCAAATTCTTCTAACACGCTTGGGGTGTGATCTGTGCTGCCATCATTAATTACAACAATTTCGAATTTTTCACGAGCAATGCTTTGAGCCAACAACGAACGCAAACAACGCGAAATATATCGCTCTTGGTTATGCGCTGCGACAATCACTGAAATCACGGGTTGTGTCATGATTTGGCTACTTCAAAACTTTCGCCAACGCAGTTCGCAAACGAGCCGGCACAGTTTCATCCATTTTTACAACAACCGGCAGCGAAACTGCGCGCTCGAGTCGAGTGCGTGATGGGCCGAACGCTTTAGATAGATCGCCGCCGTGGCTATTCACAAGTTCAGACATATGCGTCCAAGTGCCAGCAAAGTGCCAGGTGACCGCCTCGGGCAAAATTTTTGTTGATAGCCCTTGTGCCAAAAGTGCGTCTCTACATTGTCGCGCAGTTGCATTATCAGAAACGCTAAAAACAAGCGCATCCGCAGTTTCGTGTGAACCGACTGGCACTTCACGCGGAATAATGCCGGGAAGATTCTGTATCGCAGCCCACATCGCATCTCTGTTTTTGCGTTGCATAGCCACGACATGAGAAAGTTTTTTAAGTTGCGCGAGTCCAACTGCACCCTGCATTTCGGTCATACGAAAGTTGAAGCCACTACTCGCACGAGTATCTTCCCAACGCGGCACACTTGGATTGTTCTCATGTCCATGGTCATGCCACGCTGCTGCGGCTTTGTAATCAGCTTCATTTTGAAACACGATCATTCCACCTTCGCCAGTGGTCATTGTTTTGGCAAAGTCAAAACTATATGTGCCCATCCGACCCCAAGTGCCAAGCGGTCGACCGTCAAGCGAACCTCCACATCCCCATGCAGCATCTTCAATAAGTGCGATTTTCTTTTCGCGACAGATGTCATCGATCTCAAATAGACGGGCAGGTGTGCCAAGCATGTGCACGGCAATCACAGCTCTAGTTTTTGGTGTAATCAAAGACTTCAAAGATTTTGGATCCATATTCAAAGTGCCATCAATTTCGGCGCAAACTGGTATCGCCCCTGATTCAATAATTGCTTCAACTGTGGCTACAAAAGTAAAACTCTGAGTGATCACTTCATCGCCGGGTTGTAAATCTAAAACTGCGAGTGCGACACGTAACGCTGCTGTTCCAGATGTAACCGCAAGTGCATATGACATGCCCACGGATTTCGCGAACTCGCGCTCAAAATCTCTTACCTTCCACCGATCCTGACGCAGATGGTCGAACGAGTGGCGAAACAACACACCGCCATTTTTGAAAATATCGTCAACCTCAGCCTGCTCTTCAGCGCCAATGAGCTCATAACCAGGCATGTATTGATTTTACTCTGAGATCTTTACATCTTCTCGAACAGCGAGATGATCCTCGTATCGGTAAGCGTTGCACGAAAGTCGCTTCCAAGAGCGTTAGTGAGTGGCTTTTCATGTTTAATCGTTGCCGCAATCAAGGCATGACGAAGATCATCTGTGAGGTTGGCACAAATACCGGTCGGAAGTTCAACTTTTTGTAATTCGATCATTTGACGAAACTCTTTGTAGCCATCTGGATAAAACTCACTCATTGCATTGAGCACAATGCAATTTGCAACACAATGATGCAAACCAAATACCACACTTAACGCCGCAGAAAACGGATGAACGATGCCGACATAACTCGTGGCGATTGCACATCCTCCGAGATAGCTTGCGACCATTAGATCGCTTCGACGAGCGTCAGCCATCATGTCATTGCTCAAAAATACGTTGCGACAAAGATTTACAGTTTCTCGCGAATAAGCATCACCGATCGCATTTCGATAAGAGCCAGCGAGGGCTTCAATGCAATGGATATACGCATCCATGCCGGTATAAAAATATTGATTTCGTGGCACCGTGCTAGTCAAACTTGGATCTAATACAACGTGATCAAAAACTGTGTAGTCGCTGTTCATGCCTAATTTGAGCCCAGTTTCTAAATTTGTCATTACACAAGTACGAGTCGCTTCAGCACCAGTGCCAGAAATAGTTGGTACTCCGATTTTGTGCACACCTGGCACACGAACCAGATCCCAGCCTTGGTAATCGGCGGCTCTTCCACCATTCGTCAATAAATTAGACACGGCTTTGGCAGTATCAAGAGTTATCCCACCACCAAAACCAACAATTGTTGCAGGTTTATTGTGACCAGATGCATGCAGTGCTGCAACAAGTTTATCGATTCCTTGAGTTGAGGTCTCGTCAACTGTTTTGATGAAATGAACTGCATCATTATTTTTTGCACCCAGAGATTTCGGGAAATCTTTCTTGCTGGAAAAATATTCATCTACGAGAAAAATTGCATTTGGTGTAGATGACTCACGCCGAGAATCAACTAATGCGCAGACGCCTGACACTGAACCTTCGCCAAATGTGAAACGACCAACATTGCGAACCACTTTTATACCGGTGTCAAGAATTGTCATACCAGACCGCGTACCGAGTCGAACATAGAAACTGAAGCATCAAATTTGCCGTTGCTTGCAACAACTGTGCATGGTTCACTTAACACACGCTCAGACATATCTACACCTTCAATTTGAAAAGTGCCACCCGCACCATTGACAAGTGCTAAACCAGCAGCCACATCCCAAAACATGATGTTGTGTTCGGCATAAACATCTGCCGCACCAGTTGCGACCAGCCAGAGTGATGCCGCCGCCGAACCGATCATTCGAATTTTTCCAAAGGAACTCATCGTTGTTGCGAATGCTTCAACTGCCAAGGGATCACCAATTGGAAATCTGCTCGGAAACCCTGTGCACAGTGTTGCTTGACCAGGCTCTGCTCTGTCTGACACATGAATCAAAACATCTTCAACATAAGCACCAATTTTTGGACCACCAAAACTTAATTGTCTTGTACCTAAATTAAACAACACACCAAAAAGTGGTTGATTATTTTCCCAAAGTGCCACAGAAATCATTGAAGGACCTAAATTTCGACTGAAGTTATAACTTCCATCTAGTGGATCAATTACCCACAGCAAGTTGGGAAACTTTTCTGAGGCAATAAATCCGGTTTCTTCGCTCAAAATTGGAAACCCGACACCTTTTAATCCTTTAATTAGTTGATCTTCTAAAATCTTGTCGGCCGCAAGTTTCGTTTCGCGTCCATTAATTTGTAGGTCTATAACTTTCTTGGCGTCTTGACTGTTCGCACGAATAAATTTCTTTCCGACTTTACGCACGAGTTCTGTGGTCAACACCACAAGCCCTTGAATGTCGTTAATTGTCAGTTCAGTCATTGAGCGACCTCAGGGTTTTCGATATTGAATTGCTTACGCCAAATTGGATCTGCATAATAAATCTTGTAAACAAGTTTCATTGTCTCGTAAGCATCGTGAGATGTTCCGCTTTGAACAGGTTCGTTACTGATAATACTTCGGGTGAACTCGGCAATCTCTGAGTCCCACGACGGGTCATCCTTGTATTCAAATAACTCCTCTTTCGGATCTCCATTATCTCGATCTGGGTCGGCCGTAACGAGCGTCATCGTTTCGCTTCCATAGCTTTTAGAGCCTGTCAAAATTCCGCGCAGGATCACACCGCCACGCTGCATATTTATATCAAGGCTGAACTGATGGCGCCACTGGGTTGCTGATGAATTCAGCATTGCGACAACACCATTGTCTGTGCGCATCAGGGCATAAGCATTGTCTTCTACGTTGTAACCCCAATGCCCATTCGAAATGAAACTTTGTACTTCGACAAACTCGCCAGCAATAAGTCGCATCAGGTCAACCATGTGTATGCCTTGATCTAAGAGCACTCCGCCACCAGCAATCTCGCGTTTGGCTCGCCAGTCAGCTTGATTGAAAGTAATTAATTTAGATTTGCCGTAAACACCTCGCATGTTGATGATGTTTCCGTAGCGACCAGAACGAATTATTTTTAATGCATCTTGTACTGAGTCGTGATATCGATGATTGAACCCATACATCAAGCGGCATGAAGGGTTGAGTTTTTCAGTTTCAATCACTCGTGATATATCTGCCATGTCTCGACCTGGTGGTTTTTCACAAAATACGTGCAGACCACGATTCAGACCTGCTTGAGTTACTTCGGCAGCAATGTCGTTAGTGACACAAACAATCAATACATCAAGATCTTGTTCTAAGAGTTGCTGGTAGGTGCGAAAATACGACACACCATTTGGCAAAACTCCATCGTCGCTAAAAACGCGGTCACATACTGCGACTAATTTTAGATTTGGATGCCGCTCTACACAATCACCACGACGTTTGCCAACGACACCATAACCAGCAATGCCAACTTTTAAAACTTTTGTTGTCATGGGGTTTATTTGAGATTCTCAATCACTTTGGTAAAGCAGCACCGTGATTTAGAAATACTGTGTCAACTCCATAGGCGATAAATGTATACCCCTCGCTGATCCGTTGCTCAAGCATTTTCGGATCTGGCTGAACTACATGAATACCACATGGCATTTTATGTTTTGCACACATAGACAGTATTTTTGAAAGCGTTTCGAGATATTTTTTATTTTCAAACTCGCCAGTAATTCCTAAGCTCGCCGACAAATCGTAAGGTCCAACCATAATTGCGTCCAAACCTTCAACAGCGATAATTGACTCAAGATTGTTGACAGCATCAATGTGTTCAATTTGGGCAATTATTAACGACTCTTGCGCTTCTTGCACGTAAGCATCGAAAAATTTGCCGAAAACATTTGCTCGCTGAAAACCAACGCCACGTCGTCCTCGCGGCGGCCAATGACATTCATTGATGATCGCTTGAAGTTGCGCAGCCGAAGAAATCATCGGAATCACAACACCAGCGGCACCTTGATCAAGCGCTTGGCGACAGTTAATCGGCAAAGGACTTGCGACTCGCGCTAATGGCAGCGTTCCGCCAAGTTCAAGCGCACGAAAAAGATCAGGTAACTGACTTAATGAAACTGGTCCATGCTCCATATCAATCGCAACCCATTGGTAGCCAGAGCGTCCCATAATTTCAGCCACATTCGAATCAGTGAGTTGCATCCAACTGCCGACAACAGATGTGCCGCTACGCAGTGATGCTCGAATTGTCCGCACTCGTTCAAGCCTGTCCATTGATACCTCAATTTACGAAAGTGATGCTTAGCAATTTACAGAGAAATGGTGGCGGGGGTAGGATTTGAACCTACGACCTTTGGGTTATGAGCCCAACGAGCTACCGGACTGCTCCACCCCGCGTCGTGCCACTAAGGCTACCAGCGGCGTGCCATAATCGCAGATGCGATGTCGTTATTCAATCGAACTCCAAAAGCGACACAGTCTGACTTGGAGACGCTCAAAATTGAACTCGCCGAACTGCGTGGAGAATTAACAAAACGAACCAATGCCCTCTCGCTTGTTACTGCATTGACTAATGGCCTAGATCAAAAGATTGCAATCATTGATACTCGATTGACAACTATGACTACAGAATTGTCACATCAACTTCACGAACTTGGATCAGAGATTGAATCTCTCGCTCAAACTTCACAAGAAACGGCTTCTCGTGAAGCTTTAGAACAACTTCGAGTTAATCAAACTCGAATTGCTAATGAACAGGCTCGATACGAAATTGCATTTCGTCAAGATCTAGCTGAAATCATTGAGCAAATTCGGCGCACTCAATAAAATTTTTAACAACTTGCTTTAGAATTTCTCAGCCACCAACTAAAGATATCGCTTGGCTAATTAAGGCTCGAGCCTCTGCAAGTTTTTGCTGATACAACGCGAAGTCTGGTGGTGTACTTCCGAGAGCGGCGTCGGCTTGAGCAAACAAATCTTCGGCTTTCGCGAGAAGTGCAGCAGGAGTATCTAGAGCAGTGCTACCACCAGAACTACTTGAAGGAACAGTTGTCGCGCTTGAAGAACCACCGGTTGAAGTATCTTCAAGCGGTGCAGATGACCCGTCATCAACACGATCTCCAAGATTTTTGTTGAATCCTGGAAACAATTTAGCAATCGCCGCAGTTAAATCATCAGCAAGAACAACCTTATTGTTATACGAGGCAAGAAATTTGCGAACGAATATTTGTTTTGCGGTTGGGTCATCAGGACGAACAAATAGTGGTCGCACGTAGACCAGACCTTTTCCGATGCTGACAATTTGTAAGTCACCAAAAATTACTCTTGAACCTCGTTGGTCTAGCAAAGTGATCTGCTGTGAGACTGCTGGATCGCTGCCAATTTCTGCTGCGATCGTTGCAGGACCTTCTGGCAATGGGTCTCCAACTTTGTAAACGGTTAGTTGACCATATGTTTTCGGATCACTTGATACGACCATGAATGCTCGCAATTCTTTTCGAGCGTTGTCGGCAGAAAATGGAACGAACGGACGCAACATTGAAAACACGCCAGTTTTCACTTCACTACTTGGGGCGTGAAACATGGTGTAATACGGCTCAAACCTCGCAACGCTGGCGTCACGAACATCGCCCGTATTAATTGAATTCAAATCAGTGGTAAGACCACCCGCAACTGCACCGCTGACGCCTTCAGGTTCGGTCGCTGGGGCCTGAGCAACACTCCACGCCGCATTGCGATTAAAGAACATCGTTGCGTCGTTGAATTGATATCGACCATAGGTGTTGGTTTGTACGCGAAATAAATCTTCTGGATATCGGAAGTGGTCGACAAGTTCTTTCGGTGCCGCCGAAACTGGTGTAAATAAGTTTGGATAAACCGATTGCCAAGTCGCAACTATGGGATCTTTTTTATCAACAACATAAAACTTCATCGAGCCGTCATAAGCATCAACAACAATTTTTACACTATTGCGAACATAATTGAAGTCGGTATTTAAACCGCTGCCAACAGACAGTTGATCGATGTTTGCTCGCTGCGCATACGGATATCGGTCTGTCGTCGTGAACGCATCTAATACCCACATCACTTTTCCACCGACTACCACTGGGTATGGATCTGCGTCAAGTTTTAGAAATGGTGCGATTTTTGCTGCTCGCTCATGAATATTTCTAATAAATAAAATTTGTGACTCTGGCTTAATTAGACCAGACCCAAACAAGTTGTACTCACCAAAATGCACAGCAAATGCAGCACGACGCACAAGAGATGACAGTTGAACACCGCCCTTGCCAGCAAAATTGCTTGCCTTGGTATCTGCACATGCCTGCTCTACCTCGCGACTGTTAACCAACGCATACGAGTCGAGACCTTCACCGAAATACAATTCGGGCTGTTGCACATCAAGTGCCATATAGATCGGCCGACCGTCAACAGTTATTTTACTGGCAGGTGCAACTACGAGTCCGCAGCCATGTGTATACAGAAGATGTCGCGAAACCCAAGTGCGGTTTGGAATACCAGCAGTATTTAGTTCGCGTGCCGCAACCAAAACTTGTTGAACGCGTCCATCAATGTCATAGCGATCAACATCTAGATCACGAATCGCATAATAAGAAGTCTGGCCTTCGTCTAAAACAAATCGGTCGCGCATTTGCAACGGGTCAAGCTGACGAACGTCACGCAAAGGTTCGACGTCGGCAGAAACTTCATCCGCACTGATCGCAGAGAACTTCACGTCAACTTGATTCACATCACTAAGGCCCATTGCGTTCTTCGTCGCAGTCAAGTTGCGATCAATATATGGAAGCTCTTTCGTGCTGACGTTTGGCTGAACCGAGAATCGTTGCACAAGTGACGGATAGATCGCTCCGGCAACTATTGCTACGACAATCCAAAGAATCGTTGCAAGAACCGGCAAGCGCCAACCCTTTTGCAAAACGTTCCACAAAAACAATCCCGCGACAGCAACTGAAACCAGAATCATCAAACTTGTAGCAGGAAGTTGCGCAGTTACATCTGTATATGTTGCACCTTGCACTACTCCACGTGTTGAGCGAGTTAACTCAAATCGACCAAACCAATATGAGACTGCACGCGATATTGCAATCAATGCGAATAAAACAGAAAGGTGTGCTTTGGCTTGCGGTGTTACATGACGACCTTGCACCTGAAACTGAATCGAACCGTTGACATAATGAATCATCGTTGTAACGAGAGTGATTAAAACAAGTGCCGCTAATGACCAACTAACTAAAAACTCAAGAAATGGCAAGCGAAATATATAGAAACTTAAATCTCGAGAAAACAGCGGATCTTTGATTCCGAAGGCTTGAGAATGGCGAAATAACTGCCAGTCTTGCCATTGCGCGGTTGCGGGCAGACCTACAAAGAGCCCGAGCACTATAGAAATAGCCAACCGCACTAGCCACTGACGTTTTGCAACTAGTTGTCGATAGCCGGCAAGTGCTCGTTGCTCTATTGAAACTGGCAAATCATCTGGCGCCAGACGATCGGCGAGCCAAAGATTCAACATCATTACTGCGGCAAAAATCAAAACGAAAACGGCGGCGAGCGTAATTTTCGCTGTTAGAACGCCCCAAAAAATATCTGTCCGACCAAGTACGTCGAACCAAAGCACATCAACATAAAAACCTGAGAGACTTCGCGCAGAGATTCCGCCGATTACAAAA
>Ga0265593_1001470_pt1 | contig 10929 bp, 11 predicted proteins | sample saktaG_8_FD_190136 | JGI IMG/M metagenome (GOLD analysis project Ga0265593, IMG submission 190136) | Saline water microbial communities from Sakinaw Lake, British Columbia, Canada - sak_2011_5_24_36m | ecosystem: Environmental > Aquatic > Non-marine Saline and Alkaline > Saline ...
CAGCAGAGTCGTTCAATGCAAAACTTAAAAGTTTTAGATCTATTGTGCGTGGAGTCAGAGACAAGAAATTTCATCTTTTTAGAGTTGCCAAACTCTATGCCTAGAACCATGATTTGCGTATGACCCATACTTTGCAGGTGCCGGTGCAACAACAGCCAGCTTAGGCTTAGTAGGCGGACTGGATTTAGTCGCGGGAGTCTGAACCCCAGCAACTATCTGCTCGCCTGCTATCTCAAACTCCACAGCCTGCGATGCAACTGGCATCACAAACATCAAGGCGATTAAAAAACCTAAAAATTTTTTCATTTTTCCCTCCAGGAAAGTTTTTTGGGTGAGCTTCGTTTGATTTGAAGACTCACCCGTTGATAGAAAATAAAACTACTTTTTTCTGCGGGCAGGAACAAAGTCGGAACCCCAGTGCTCAACTCCATACTTTTTTGCATGGGCCTGAGCTTCATGAGACTTTCCCTGTGCCTGCAAAACTGTCGCCTGCAGAATTATCGCTCTTTTGTAGAGCTTTAAAGATTCGACTGCACGTTTTCCAACGCGCGTATCCGAACCCTTCTCATAATTCTTCAGGGCCCAATCCAAATCTTTTTCGGCCGCCCTGAGATACTTTTGATTTTTTGTGCATGCGTACAACTCAATGTTGCACTCCGCACTAGGAACCCTGTAGCTCAGGTTGTCCGCACTAAAGAAATGGCAACCTGCGATTTTTTGCTGATACATCGCGAGGTCCGCAAAGACCTTGCTTAAATCGCCGCAATCGTCGCAAGGCTGCTTTTCAGCAACTGTCCGAGGTCGTGCTTCAAGATGCAACACCATATAAGCAACGCCTGCGCTACCATATTTGATATTTTTTCCATTAGCAACACCACCACCTGCCCCAAGAACTGTGCCCAGATCACACCCCAGTAATTTGGATACTATTCCATTAAGCGAAAAACCGCTTGAGCCAGATAAAAATCTGGACTGAAATGACTGATCCATTTTTACGAAGTGAGTGCTACCGAACTGCATAGCATTGAGAGCTGTATAGGCCTGCAGGTGTAGGGGTAAAACTGGGTGGTTTCTGTTAAATTCCGAATCTGGAATCAAGAAACCAATCAGCGTACCCTGGTTTACCATCTCAGGTCTGAACTCATCCGGGCTCATGACGGTCACCGAAGTTGTTGGGGGGAATTTTCTTACAATAATCGGATTTGGCTTAATCCGCTTACGGATGTCCTCCCATTTTTCCGCCCCTTCAGTTTCTGCCATGACCGAAATCATGGTATTGATTCCTTCCGTAGTCCAAGTGACCGACAAGTCTAGATTGAACTCAGTGTTCAAATGCCCATAATCGCCATATGCGACAGGCAAATTTCCTGGCTGGAAATTCTGCCCCATTGATGGTAGCTGCTGACGCTCAGTGTAGTTGAGCGTGCCGCCAGTTGCGTTCGAATAGCCACCAGTGGCATTCGCAATCGCATTGGCATCGGCGTCGGCGGCATTATTGTTGATATTTTTGTTAGCAGATCTAACAACAATGTCACCAATCCCACCATCGTTCCCTGCCGCGAAAATCGCAACAGGGTTTGCCAATGACACAAACATAGCCATCAGCACCAAAATGTTCTTCATCGTTCTCATTGTCTATTTCTCCTTGTTTTGCGTTAGTTTTTTCTATCTTCAAACTTTAAAAATCCATATTATTCTTTTAAATAACTTATATTATCCAAACTTTTTCGGCGTTCATTTCTACTTCAATTTTTCATGAAATAAAACAAAAGCGCCAATTCAAATTCAGATATAATTTCCAGAACTATATATCGTAGCAGATAATTTCATTTTTGTCAAGCCCACAGTTAGATTCTCAAACTGACGGGGTAAACTATAGCCAAAATCAGCTTTGTAGAGCTGATTTTAGGGGGTAAGATATTTAATTGGGCAGATGTTAGATTTTAGAATACTTTATTTTATTATTGTGTCATTCCGAGTGCAGTGAATCCGACCATAGGGAGGAAGAACGCAATCGAGGAATCTGAGCCCAGATCCCTGCCTGCCGGCTTGTCTGCCGGTAGGCAGGTAGGCAAGTTTCGACTTCATTTCTCCCGCTTCGGGCGGGAGAAATTTCGCTCAAGATGACAATCTAAAATCTAATCCTCAATATTTTTTTTATTTCATCAATTCAGCTTTGACAATAAGTCTCTTGAGATTAGTTCCGATTGGCCAACAAGTCGTCAGTGTCATTGTTGGATTTTGAGTATCAGCAAAGATTTTTTCATCGTCAGGAGTTGTGACAAACTTTTCTGTGATCTTATATTTGTAATAGATGATTCTGCCGTTTTTTTGCACGGTTTTAATGGTCACCAAATCTCCAGCTTGCAGATTGTTCAAATCCTTGAAAACGTGATTGTAGTTTCCTTTAGCCCAAACATAATTGCTAGAATGCCCAGAAACAATCATATTCCCAACTTGCCCAGGAGCCGAGGTTTTCATAAAGTGGCTCAGACCACTTTCCAAATCTTTGAGCATATTAGCTTCCACGTCAGTCTTAGACCAAACCATTGGCGCGTCCACGCCAAGTTTTTCAATTTTAATATAAACCGTCGTCATCGCTTCCCCTTTTGAATCTGGGTCATAGCCGTTTGTAATTTCAGCTTTGTCGGAAAAAATATCTCCATCAGTATCAGCGTTGTTTGGATCAGTGCCGTGAATATACTCGAGATAATTTGGCAGTCCATCATGATCAGGGTCGCCATCGTAAAGGTCTTTTCCAGTTAGCTTATTAATTGTCGCCCAAGCTTGAAAATCAGCGAGGCTGATTTTATCTTGCCCAGCCCGCTTTTGAAGCTCCTCATTGTTTACAGTTGCGTCTTGCACTGCTTCAGGCGAAGTTGCTTCTTTTGGGGCTGGATGAAGGTCAAGAATATTAACGAGATAGTAAGCGCCAAAAAAGACAGCCAAAAAAAGGGCGGAAAGGATTCCGACCTTCTTTAGTTGAAACTTCAAATTTTCAGATAAAATAGCCATTTTTTTTGAAATTCAAGAAGTAATCTTTTTTTGGTTTGGTTATTTTGCGCGAACAAAATATTTCTTGGCTGCAAATCCAACAGCCACAAGAGCCACGACTATGATTGAAATAAGACCTACCATTCCGCTACCAGTTGCTGGCAAACGTCTTTTAATAATAATGACTTTCTTGTGATTTTTATCGTAAGTATATTTTTTGTCTTTATCGTGATCTTCATATTTCTCATCTTTGTGATCTTTGTCAGTATCGACAGTTATTTTTGTCGAAGAAGATGATTCTTGCTTTTGACTGACAGAAGTGCTTGCTTGAGAAGTAGCAGATGCGCTACCGCCTGTCGCAGTTGCATTCCCACCAGTAGCAGTTGTGGATGCCCCGCTTACTTTTCCACCACAGCTACCAAAACAAGAATTTCCACAACCAGAGCAAGAATTACCGACAGTAGCGTTTCCTCCTGTTGCATAAGCATTTCCACCGGTCGCTGTCGCAGTAGCTGTTGCACTTGCACTTACATTGTTGATATTAGTGTTGTTGTTAGTGCTTTTGATAATAATGTCAGCAGAAGCTGAGTTGACTGAAAACATCATCACTCCCAAAACCGCTACGAAAACCGCAATTTTTTTGTTCATACGTTTGTTGTATAAGTTAAAATATAATTAAATTAGTGTCCTCTTTAAAGGATTCTATAACCTAGCATATAATGCTTTTTTTGTCAATACCACTGACTAATACAGTCTTATTGCAAAAATATTCATTTTTGAAAAATAATCCTGCTGAAGCGGGATTATTGATTCTAAAATCAGCAAGTATTGATTTAAAGTTGTAGCGGAATCTTAATTTCAGTCCCATTTCTATCAATTGTAAGTTCAATAGCGTCGCCTTTTTTGAATTGATTGATCAAGTTTGAAAGTGGATTATCCAAATTAACTGCTTTATTGTTCACCATTGTCACGATGTCGTTTATTCTAAGCCCTGACTTTTCAGCTGGTGAACCCGCAATGATTGCCAAGCCTTGTTTTCCTGAAGGAGAAAAAATGAGCGCTCCACGGTCACGTTTCAAATCATGAGCCAAGGCATATTCTTTCGAAATTGAAACATAGTAGGCTCCAACAAAAGGACGATTGTCAAATTTTCCATCCAAGGCGAAAGCCATTGACTTGCGAATTTCATTAGAAGGAATTTCAAAAAAATGTTCCTTACTGTCCAACATCACTTTGCCAACTATGCCAATCAGTTCCCCATTATAATTGATGACTGGTCCGCCGAGATATTGGGCTTGGCTACTGAAATCAACTTCGAAGACGCCTTCATATTTTTCGGTTGATGCTACGGCTAGTCCAGCTAAATTGAAATTTTTGTTTGTATTGCTCAAGAGTCCAGTCGCATAACGATTTTGATATTCTCCAAAAGCATTTCCAATAGCAACCAATTTCTTTCCTGGCTGAATTGTGAGTGAGTCACCGAAAGAAATAGCTGTCAAATTTGGCGCATTAACTTTTAAATAAGCCAAATTTGTAAAACTGTCTATCGCTATCAAGGTAGCATCATAATAGCTTCCATCGTGTAGAAAGACCTTATAGTTAGCATCCTTTTCAATAATAGCTTCTCGATAAGTCACAACCATCCCATCACTAGTCACAACTACTCCGGTTCCTGCCATGTTTGTTTTTTTTGCCAATTTGATTAGGACATCTTTTTGCAAGCCCAATGAAAGAATATTGACGGTCGCATTTGAAGCTTGGGAAGAAATTTCATTAACCGATTCCCCGTCTTTAATGGTAACCTGCTCAATTGTTTTAATTACGGTAACGTTTTCAGCTGTATGTTTGAGAAGATCAATTTTAGAAAGATACCTGTTAGTCCTGATAAATGGGAGGACTTTTTGGTCAAAATAAACTCCGCCCGCTCCACCAATGATGAAAATAGCAAATATAATAATCAAGGTTTTTAGAATAAATTTGATTTTGACTGGACTTGGTTTCATATGTTTTAAATTTCTTTAAAAATAAAAAATGATTGTCTTAAACGGCTGGGAGCCAACGTGTGCTGGAAAGCACGATTGTGACGATAACGCCCAAGAGAATCATATTAGCAATGATTCGCCTTTTTGACAATTTTTCCAAAAAATGACATTGGATAATGTCCCAGAATATGAAATAAAAAACAAGCCCTATTACACTGGTCGTCAGATAGCCAAAAGGCCAAAAATTCAATACCCAGACGATTTCTGCCATAACAAAGCCCAAAATGACGCTGTAGTTTAATGCTGATTTTTTAGATTCTCTGATGAGCAAAAAATATTGATAAGTTATCAAGATCGTGACAAGCATAATAACAGCCATTAAAAGCCAAAGTGAAATTGCGAAATTGAGATAAATTCCATAAGCAACCGCATATATTAGAAATATTGCAGCTACATTCCCACCACCCAGAATTCCAATAGCAGTTTGATCTTTTCTGCAAGATCGAAGACGATAGATTGAAAGATGGATAAAATAATAAACTATTGAGCAAAGTAAAATGAAAAAATGTTGTTGCCAGCGAGCTTGGATGAAATAAAGCAGACCAATAGAGCCCGCCACGAAAAAAATTGGCACTGAGGTCATGGTTAAATTTCTGGAAATTTTTCTTGAAACCTGAAATAGATAAAAAAACAATGCAAGGAAAATTATAATGGAAAGAAGAAGATTTTTGCTTGTTAGAATAACCAAGCGGTCGCCAATAAAATCAGTCGAAATAAATTCCAAGATTCCCAGGAAAATAAGTGTATGGAGAAATATCTTTGCGTGAAAAAACATCTTTTGTTTTTTTTAAAATTAGTATCCAATTAGGCTGGAGCTTTCCCTTAAATTTCTCAATAAATTTATCTACTCAAGACGATTTTACCTTTTTCTATCTGAACTTTGACCGTATCTCCATTTGAAATTTTCTTTTCAATTATTTCGAGAGCTAGTTCATCCAAAATTTCATTTTGAATTACTCTTTTCAGAGGTCGTGCGCCATAGACCGAATCGAAGCCCTTGTTTGAGATATATTCCTTAACATCTTTAGCGATTTTAAGTTTGATATTTTTTTCTACAAGGCGTTTTTGAACTAAATCCAGTTGCAATTCGACTATCTTTTCTAGAATTTTTTTGTTGAGGGGGTGAAAGATAATAAGCTCATCAATCCGGTTTAGAAACTCAGGTTTGAAATGCTCTTTCAAGCTTGCTTGGACCTTGACTCTCATTTCTGCTTCACTTGTTTCATCCTCACTGCGCTCTCCCTGGAAACCAAATCCTTGTGCTTTATATATTATATCAGAACCAACATTGGATGTCATCACAATGACTGCGTTTTTGAAGTTAACTTCCCTGCCCTTGGCATCAGTCAATCTTCCATCATCAAGAATTTGCAAGAGAATATTAAAAACTTGAGGATGGGCTTTTTCAATTTCGTCAAAAAGAATAACGCTATATGGTCGTCTTCTGATTATTTCAGTTAGTTGACCACCTTCTTCATATCCAACATAGCCCGGTGGTGAGCCAATCAATTTTGCAGTTGAATGAGATTCCATATATTCGCTCATATCAAGACGCACTAAGGATTTTGGATCATTGAAAAGAAATTCAGCCAGAGTTTTAGCCAGTTCAGTTTTTCCAACTCCAGTAGGTCCAAGAAAAATAAAGGAACCAATGGGTTTATTTTCTTCCGAAATTCCAGCTCTCGATCTTCTAATAGCATTTGAGACTGATTTAATGGCCTCATCCTGACCGATAACTTTTTTTGACAACTCTCTTTCCATAAAAGCCAACTTTTCAATTTCACTAGCCAGCATTTTTGAAACTGGAATTCCTGTCCAGCGTGAAACTATTTGAGCAATATCTTCCTCGGTTATTTCTTCTTTGAGAATCGAATTTTCCCTCTGAATTTTTCCAAGTTTTTTTTCTTCTTCCCGTATCTTCTTTTCTAAGAGAGGAATTTTTCCATATCTAATTTCAGCAACTTGATCAAGTTGCCCTTTTCTTTCAGCCAATTCCGCTTGAGATTTGAGCTTGTCTATTTCTTTCTTATGTTGACGACTAGCCATTATCAAATCTTTTTCAGTTTGCCATTGAAGCGTCAGACTGTGAGCTTTTTCTTTTAATTCAGCTAACTGTTTGTTGATTTGCAAGATTTTTCGACGTGAGTCTTTGGATTTGTCTTTTTGAATGGCCTTTTTTTCAATTTCAAGCTGACGAATTTTTCTCTGCATTTGATCAAGCTCGATTGGCATTGAATCAATTTGCATTCGAAGTGCTGAAGCGGACTCATCAATCAAATCAACCGCCTTGTCTGGCAAAAATCTGTCAGTTATATATCTGGTCGATAGCTTTACGGCAGCTTCAATAGCATCATCGGTTATTTTAATTCCGTGATGTAGTTCGTATTTTTCCTTAATACCGCGCAGAATAGCAATTGAATCTTCCAGAGATGGTTCGCTGACAAGCACTGGTTGAAATCTTCTTTCCAGTGCAGCGTCTTTTTCAATATAACGTTGATATTCTCTGATGGTGGTAGCTCCAATTGTTTTTAATTTTCCCCTCGCAAGCGCAGGTTTAAGCATATTTGAAGCATCAAGCGAACCCTCCGTGGCCCCTGCACCTACAAGGGTATGAAGTTCATCGATAAAGAGAATATATTTTCCAGCGGCGCTTTCGGTTTCTTTCAAAATAGCCTTTAACCTGTCTTCAAACTCCCCTCTGAATTTGGCACCTGCCAACATCGCTCCAAGATCAAGTGAAATCAATTCTTTGTCTTTCAATGTCTCAGGGACATCGCCAGAGGCAATCCGCTGAGCCAAACCTTCAACAATTGCAGTTTTTCCTGTCCCAGCTTCACCTATTAAAACTGGATTATTTTTTGTACGCCTGCTGAGAACTTGCATCACTCGACGAATTTCTTCATCTCTTCCAATGACAGGGTCGAGCTTGTCTAATAATGCCAACTGAGTCAAGTTTACTGTATATTTTTCAATTACTTGAAATTTTCCTTCCGGCTCCGGAGAATCAACTCGTTGAGAACCCCTAACCTGAGAAAGAATTTTCAAAACATCATCATAAAAAAGTCCATCCTCTTCCAGCATTTTTTTGGCGGGAGAGTCCACAGCGAGCAATGCAAGGAGCAAATGTTCGGTTGAAACAAAATCATCGTCAATATTTTCCATTTCATCCTCGGCCTGTTCAAGAATATGCATTAATATTGGGGTGATGAAAATCTGACCGAGCACGCCGGTTGGGGCTTTGGGATATTTTTGGGCCTCAATAAGGGATTGAGCCTTGATTTTTTCTATGTCTGTTCCGATTTTTTTCATTATAGTCGGAACAATTGAACCACTTTGAGAAATCAGGCAATTGAGTAAGTGAAAAATATCGACCTGTTGCTGTCCGAAAGAAAGAGCCAGTTCCTGTGATTTTCTGAGGGCTTCTTGGCTTTTAGTTGTAAGTTTCCCTATGTCCATAGAGACCAGCTTGTAGCTTTTTAGGCATTAGCTTGTTAGTAATTATCTATTTTATTATAGTCTTAGAAAAAATATATTTCAAGTATTAAAAAATCCGGCTTTATCTTCCGGATTTTTTAATTTTCTAAAGCGTTGAATGTTCAACCTTTTTAAAAACTATTCAATTGAAATTGCGTTTACTGGACAGCTATCAACAGCCTCCTGACAATCACAACTGCCACATTCTTCTTTAACCACGTGCGATTTGCCATTTTCAATCTTGAAAACTTCATTGCAAATTGACTCGCAAGTTCCGCATCCAATGCACAAATCTTCATTTACTACTGGTTTTGACATACTTTTTTTGTCCCACAAATTTACAAATTAGCTACAAATCTACAAATAATCAACTACGCGTTTTTACTTGAATTTTGTATTCCTCTATAAATTCAGGAAACTTTTAAATAATTTATTAACTTAATTATATCACAACTTATCCTTTTGCATGCTTTGTATTATTATATGAGATCTATAATTTCGTAGGTATTAAAAAATTATGGACGCATCACCTTGAAATTTTTCTCTTGCCTGTTTCTCAAATTCGCTCATATTTGAATCTTTAAATTCAACCAATCCATCACCCTTGTTCCAGTTAAACTCATTGGAAGTCAGTATTATGCTAATACCTTTCATTTTTTCAGTTAGCCAATCAGCAAAGGAATTTTTTGCCACAAAAATTTGCCTTAGTTGTAATACGTCTTCCCCACTATCTTTCTTTTTGTTTTCAACTTCGATAATATGAAATCCTATGGAACTCTCAATAATGCTGTCATTTTGAAAGTTGCCACCGCCAAACAATTCAGCTTGTAATTCTGGCAATAATTGAGATTTCTTTACCCATCCCAATTCCCCATCTTTTTCTTTCGAAGGACCGTTAGAATGGGTTGCTACAACTTGAGAGAAATTCTTGCCACTATCAAGCTCACTCTTAGCTTTGCTTATGAGCTCTTTTGCTTGATTTGCATTTGAATCATGTTGATTAAAGTAGTTGGTTAGGGCTTCCTTATACATCTCAGGCAAGACAACTTGCTGTTTGAAATCATCCATGGTCCAGCCATACGAATCAAATAAGTCTTGTTTGACTTGGTTAGCCGTTCCAAGCTCTTGTAATTTTTGATCAATAACCTGATTGACCTGAACCTTAGAGATCTTTATTTTTCTTTCATTAGCGAGAATTTCAATGGCTTTGTCTTCAACCATTTTTTGAAGCAAGTCTTTCCTTTTTATCTCAAGTCTTTTTTGACCATCCGTTGTTGAAAAATCAACCCGCAAACCAGTTTTTGAAAGATTTTGAGTGGCATAAAATTTTTGAACAGAAGAAAGATTTTTTTCCAGATCGCTCGAAAGAACAAAATGTCGATAATCTACAATGGCTACAGGCGCAGGAATGACTCCTGAAAAGACTTCCTTAATGTAGATTCCGGCGGTTGTTTTTGTCCCATATGCCAAAAAGATCGAAATCAGAAATATTCCTATTAAAAATATTAAACCTGAAATGACAAGCGTTTTTGGTTTTATTCTAATTTCATCCAAATCTGTTTTTTTGTTTTGTTTTTTCATATTTAAAAAATATTATTATGTTAACTTTTAATTATATTTAAAGAAAAAGTTCCACCATTTTTTGTAATTAGGGTCTTCGGGAGCAATGTTTTCATCCTTAACTTCTTTCGCAACATCAGCCATTTCTTGTTCAGTAGTTGGTTTGACTACTACAACGTTCTCATCTGTTTTTTGCATATTAAGCTTTTGTTTGGCTGTTTTCTCTTGATATTGAGATGTCTCAAAAAAGGCAATCGACTTAGATAGGGCGTTATTTTCCTTTTGAATTTTTTCTTTTTCTTGATTTAAATCCTGAATATAACTTTCAATTTTTCTGTTTCGATATGCTTCTCTGAAAGCACTATAAGAAATGAGTCCGGCAAAAAAAACTCCGATAGCAAAATAAGCAATAATGATTGGAAACTTTTTTTTCATCCCGCAGTAGAAATTCAAATGAGCCTTGCTCAAAAAAATATCCTCTATGAAAAACTTACTGTATCAAAACTTATCCCCCAGGAGAAAACAGAGACATTTTTCGAATTCTCACTACGGGATTCATCCCTTTTTGTTATCAACTCTTACTTACCTGTTAGCATTGGAGCCAAAAGAAAACCAACCATAGAAATTATGGCCAATACTGAAATAATTATCCACGCAATCGTCGCATGTCTTTTTCTTCTTTTATGATTCATCCTGTAGTAGAAATTCAAACGGGCTATGCCTATGAATTACCTAAATTATGCAGAAAATTTTTTTTCTTATATACCAAACTGTCCTGTAACTAAAACAAAATATCTTTTTGAATTATCACTACAGGATTCATAATGATATTTTAGCAAAAAAATGATAAGTAAACAAG
>Ga0265593_1001473_pt1 | contig 10916 bp, 9 predicted proteins | sample saktaG_8_FD_190136 | JGI IMG/M metagenome (GOLD analysis project Ga0265593, IMG submission 190136) | Saline water microbial communities from Sakinaw Lake, British Columbia, Canada - sak_2011_5_24_36m | ecosystem: Environmental > Aquatic > Non-marine Saline and Alkaline > Saline ...
ATTACAAGCTTGTTGAACGGCACTAATGATTAAGGGTGTTTTCATGGGTCGTTTGTATGAGTTTAAAATTCAGTGATTATAATAGCCTAGTTTTTGTTTAAATAGTCCTCAATGAATAAAGTTTAGTTGATTTAAAATAAATACTTATGTTATTGTTTTTAAATGAATTTAATTTCTATCTGTAATGCACTCTAATGCTAAAATAGCAAAATAACACTGCATTCAACTGCTTTACTTTTTTACATAACATAATAATAACTTTGGAAAGGAATTAATAATGAAGGTAACCATTTTTGGCTCGGGCTATGTTGGCTTAGTGACAGGCGTATGTCTTGCCGAGGTTGGCAATGAAGTTGTATGTATTGATATTGATGCCGTAAAAATAAATAATTTAAAAAATGGCATTATTCCAATTTATGAGCCAGGTCTTGAAGCCTTAGTTAATGAAAATCAACAAGCAGGTCGGCTTAAATTTACCACAGATATACAAGAAGCAGTCGCTCACGGTGTTTTTCAATTTATTGCAGTCGGGACGCCGCCAGATGAAGATGGTGCCGCTGATTTACAATATGTATTGGCTGTGGCTAAATCCATTGCTGAAAACATGGATAGTTATCGAATTATTGTTGATAAATCAACCGTACCAGTGGGCACCGCTGATAAAGTCAAGGAAGTGGTTAAACAAGTGCATTTAACTAAAGGAATTGATATTGATTTTGATGTGGTATCAAACCCTGAATTTTTGAAAGAAGGTGCAGCTATCAATGATTTTATGAAACCTGATCGAATAATTATTGGTACAGATAATCCGCGTACAGCAGAATTACTGAAAGTCTTGTATGCACCATTTAATCGTAGTCATGAACGTATTATTACAATGGATGTTAAATCAGCTGAATTAACAAAATATGCTGCTAATGCTATGTTGGCAACAAAAATAAGTTTCATGAATGAATTAGCCAATCTCGCAGAACTCTTAGGTGCAGATATTGAGCATGTCAGAAATGGTATAGGGTCAGATTCGCGCATTGGTTATTCATTTATTTATCCTGGTTGTGGTTACGGCGGTTCCTGTTTTCCTAAAGATGTTAAAGCCTTAGAGCGTACCGCTCAACAGATGGGTTATACAGCAGAGTTATTAAATGCCGTTGAAAATGTTAATGACAGACAGAAACAAGTTTTATTTAACAAGGTATTGCAGCATTATGAAGGAAACATTGCAGGAAAAACTTTTGCTTTATGGGGGTTGTCTTTTAAGCCTAAAACAGATGATATGCGTGAAGCGCCCAGTCGCGTTATTTTAGAAGCGTTAATTAATGCAGGGGCAAAAGTTCAAGCGTTTGATCCAGAAGCAATGACGGAAGCTAAACGAATTTATGGTGATAATCCTAATTTGCTGTTAATGGAAACTGCTGAAGAAGCATTAAAAAATGCAGATGCTCTGTTAGTGGTTACTGAATGGAAGAATTTTTGGAGTCCAGATTTTGATTTAATCAAAGAACGCCTTAAAGATGCGGTGATTTTTGATGGTCGTAATTTATATCAGCCAGATTTATTGAAAAAAATAGGGCTTACCTATTACGGCATTGGACGTAAATAAGCTCACTTAGACTTGGGTTGTGTGGGTGCTTAGTGTATAGCCTTTCATAAGCTTCCTCATCTTTGGTCGAATTGAAAAAGCCCTGAACTATATCAGCTAACCACTTTCTTTCCTGTTAAAAATGAATTGCACTTGTTAGTTGAATCTAAGCATCATTACATAGTTTGTTTCCAAGAAGAAAACATAAGATTAAGTTAACCTGTGAGCAATGTTTTTCTGTCCAACTCTTTTATCGGCAAATGGTGGGCAAACGATAAAGCCGTTTGCCCACCCTACTAAACTTCAATGAATCCACAACTCGTCAATGAGATAACCCAGTTACCGCCGGAAGCCCAACGTGAAATAGCCGATTTAGCGGCTTTTCTAACAGCCCGTTATTAAATCGCCAATCTAAAACTGTTAGAGCTAGCAATGCAAAATCTTCATAAAACAACATTACCTTTTCGGATCCAAAGACGCAGGCTTTCAGCGTAGCTAGATTTTATAAAGATTCAAAGTCAACACAAGACTATCAATTTAAAACCCCTTCATAAATATCCAAAACCGGTATTTCGCAATCCAAACATCCAAAAGGCACGCTGTCTTGCTGACTGTAATAATCCAGATACCATTCCTGTTGTTGGTTTCTGGTATATTTTTTAACGCTATATTTATCATGTGCAACCAAACAATATTCCCGAACACTAGGAATGCTTTGGTAAGCCAGTAGCTTTTCCCGTTTATCCGTACTAGCTGTGCCAGGTGATAGCACTTCGATAATCAAACAAGGCTGGCTTAGTGCATAATCATCGGTTTCCCTATCACTGCAACCCAGCATGACATCAGGATAATAATAGGTTTTTCTATTTGCTATTTTTAACTTTACATCACTCATGTAAACGCGGCAGGGAGTACCTTTAACTTGGGTATGAAAAAGACTAACCAAGTTTATAGAGATTTGATTATGCGCCCGACTAGCGCCAGTCATGGCAAAAATAGATCCATCGATATATTCATGCCGTTCCTGGCTATTCTTTTCCATCGCCAAATAATCGGCTTCGCTGATATAAGGAACTGGGGTATGTGCTAACATTTTTATTCTCCAATTAAAAACTGTAGACTTGTCATCAACTTAAAAACTGTCGTCATTATACTTAAAGATATGCCAAAAACACCCAAGCTATAGTTCGCCACATAAACCTGTTGGTCATTAGGATGTGTGCTAATACCTTCCGGTCTTTCGTCTACTTCAATCACAGCAATTTCTTGCCATGTCGCGGTATCAATCACCGAAACCGAGTTGTGATCCTGATTCGTAACAAATAAACGACTGTCATTCACTGCTAGTGTCACGGCATAGGGTAGGGCATAGGGTAGGGCATGTCCTGACGCATTAACGAATAAGGTGATTACTGATAGTGTTATCTTCTTTTATTTCATTCCGCAGCCTGTTACGGTTACGCTAAAATATTTAATTAACATATTGATATTAAATGATTAAGTAAAGCTATGAGCGTATTTTTGTAGTAAATTGCTGGATTTTTATATTAATATATTCTAATATTGCAATGTAGTAATTAATATCTTTGGCGCTCTATTTACGGGTTAAAGTAAATATTCCATTTTTTTTATATAACTATAAATAATAAGCTTTAATTAATAAGAGTTATACTGACCTATTCACAATCCGTAACACTCGCTGTTCTGTTTTTACTTATATCCACAACAGAAACTTAACCTTGATATTGATACACATGAGATTGAGCAAGCTGGTGTGCCGTCAACAGATAACAAAGGGATCAACAATGACTAGAGAACGCATCGTAAGAATAGTCGCAGGTAGTTTTATTTTATTATCTTTAAGTTTAGGGCTAAGTGACAGCCCGATATATCAACACAGCCATTGGTTATGGTTTACAGCGTTTGTAGGGGCTAACTTGTTACAAAGTGGTTTCACCCAATTTTGTCCGTTAGAAATGATTCTTAAAAAACTGGGTATTTAACATAGTGCCTGGGTGCGTGGCATTACCATAATAATTAAAACAAGAGAAAACATCATGGCTAAAATCGTAATTGTAGGGGCAGGTATTGGAGGCATTCCAATGGCTTTTGAAATGAAAGAGTTAGCACGAAAAGAAGATGACGTGGTGGTGATTGCCGACACGCCAACCTTTCATTTTGTGCCATCAAATCCTTGGGTTGGGGTAAATTGGCGAACACCAGAAGACATTAAAGTGCCGTTGGCACCCGTGTTTAAAAAGAAAAAAATCACTTTTATTCAACAAAAAGTAGCGCGTTTTCAGCCTGAACAAAATCAACTTGAGTTAGACGATGGCAGCACCGTAAGTTACGATTACTTAATTATTGCTACAGGTCCAAAATTAGCTTTTGATGAAATTCCAGGTTTAGGGCCAGAAGGCTTTACCGAATCTATTTGTCACGTCGACCATGCTGGCCCAGCAGGCGAGCGTTGGACTCATTTTGTCGCCGATCCAGGGCCAATTATTGTCGGTGCCGTGCAAGGCGCGTCGTGTTTTGGTCCTGCTTACGAATACATGTTTACTGTTGAAACTGATTTGCGGCAACGTAAAATCCGTGATCGAGTCAACATGACTTACGTCACCTCAGAGCCTTATGTAGGGCATTTGGGACTAGATGGCGTAGGTGATACTAAAGGCATGTTAGAAAGTGAAATGCGAAATAAGCATATTGACTGGATTTGTAATGCGAAGGTAGACAAGATAGAAGCAGGCATTATGTATGTTACAGAAGTCGATGATCGTGGCGAGGTAAAAAAACAGCACGAATTGCCCTTTAAACACAGCATGATGTTACCAGCCTTTAAAGGCGTCGATGCCTTATTTGGCATTGAAAAATTAACCAACCCACGCGGCTTTGTGTTGGTCGACGAGCATCAACGTAATCCAAGTTTTAAAAATATTTATTCGGTAGGGGTGTGCATTGCCATTGCCCCTCAAAAGCCAACACCCGTTCCCACCGGTATTCCAAAAACAGGCTACATGATTGAATCAATGGTGACTGCAACGGCTCATAACATCCGTGCCGAATTAGATGGCAAAGAACCCAGCTATAAAGGCACCTGGAACGCCTTATGCCTAGCTGATTTTGGTGATTCAGGCATTGCTTTCTTAGCCATGCCACAAATACCTCCACGTAATGTGCAATGGGCCGCACGTGGAAAATGGGTACATTGGGCAAAAATTGGATACGAAAAATACTTTATGCGTAAAGTGCGTAAAGGTCTGAGCGAGCCTTTCTATGAACGTTTACCGTTAAAAATGATGGGCATTATGCGCTTAAAAAAATAACGCCACATTAGGTAATATAACGGGCTATGCGAACGGCTAGCCCGTTGACTAAAGGCGAGCTGCATTCAGTAACGCCTTGTAAATATATGAAAATTTGTCAAGGTTGCTAACATCGTGCCTATTAAAATCATCCTTTTAAGCGTATGGCTACTTGCCATCTCAACGAGTCTGACAGGACACGCCGCCGCACACACAGAGCCGCTAACGCTCGCTCAAGCTATAGACGTGGCGTTAGAAAATAATCCCCAATTAAGCATAATGCAGGCTCGAGTAGAGCAAGCAGAACAGGAGCTCAGCTTAGCACTGGCGAATTATTATCCTCAGATTAACGTAGCGATAGCCTATCAACACACCACTCATCCCGCCGAAGCATTCGCCTTGATTATTGCCCAACGACGCTTAGATTTTTCAGGGATGGATTTCAATCATCCTGGCGGTATTGACAATTATCGACCACAACTGACTGCCACCTATTCATTGTATCGAGGTGGTCAAGATAGCCATTTAGCCGCAGCGGCGCAATTAGCTAAGCAAGCCAGTGCATTAGAACAAGACGCACTTTGTAAGCGCTTAATCAATCACATTACTGCCGCTTATTTTGCCCAACTTGCGGCCAGTGATGTGCATCGCTTAAGCCAACACGCTGTCACGGCTATTGCCAGTGAATTACGCCAAACTCAACATTATTTTGCAGCAGGTACGGTATTAAAATCAGATGTCTTGTCACTGCAAGTACACCTTGCAGAGGCTCAAGATGCCGAACTACACGCGGCTCATGCGATTGAAATAGCCAATACACTTTTAAAAACTTTATTAGGAAAAGCAGTGAGTGACACCTTAATCATTGCTGAAAACCTTGTTTTACAAAATCCCAAAGCCCCCAGCGCGTTGGCTGATTTACTGGCTAAAATACACACTCAACACCCAGAAATACAGGCAGCAGAAAAACGCATAGCCATTGCGCAAGAACACTTAGCTGCGGAACGCGGTGCCTATTTACCACGCGCCGATGCTTACATCAATTACGGACTCAACAGTAAAAATACTGATTTTGATACGCAGCGCGACAATGTCAGTGTGGGCGTTCAAGTCGACGTTGACGTCTTTAATGGGTTTGCTACGCAAGCAAAAATCAACAAAGCCGAGCATGAAGTCGCCATTGCCAAAGAACAAGCGCGGCAGCTGCGCTTACAAATTGAAAGTGCAGTGAACACGGCACAATTAAACTTACAAGATGCTTTGCGACGTGCTGAGCTTGCTGCATTAGCCGTGCAAGCGGCTGATGAAGCCTTGCGCTTGGTTAATGAGCAACGCCAAGCGGGTGTTGTTACCGTCACCCGTTATATCGAAGCAGAAGTGGCGCGTGACAAGGCACACACCCGACACATCACCGCACATTATGATGCCTTGCGTGCTGAAGCAGAGCTTAAGCAACATGTTTTTTAAGCCAGGCATTCACTTGATATCTAGCACTATTCACTTTATGGATTGGTTTTTATGACACCACATACTTCTAGCTCTTGGCTTCCAACCTGGTTATTTCCTAGCACCGCGATCACTGGCTTGGTACTGGTTATACTTTTTGCTTTAGGCATTATTGGCGGTGGTAAAAAAATTGCACCAGGTCAGACCAGTCAAATTAATACCGAGCTCCCAGCAACGGCGCAACGCTTTACCATTACGCACACCATGCTAGCCCCTCTGACCACGTGGCAAGGCACCGTGCGCTCAAGGATGTGGGTCGCACTGGCACCAAAATTTCCAGCCCGCCTGTTACGCATTGACGGACAGCCTGGTGATTATGTACCTCAAGGCGCACTGCTAATAAGTTTAGATGATCGAGACCTGCGAGCCGCCTATCAAGCTGCCCTCGCTGCGTTTACTGCGGCACGCGCTCAGTCTGTGCAAGCCCAGCAAGAGGCACAGCGCATTACTGAATTATTTAGCAAACAAGCCGCCACCCAACAACATTATCAGGCGGTAATCGCCCAGGCACAGGCAAGCGCCGCATTAGCAAAGCAAGCTGAGAATGCTGCCAAACAAAGTGCCGTGTTACTAGAAGAAAATAAACTGTACGCGCCTTTTGCAGGGGTTATCGGCGAACGTCTTATTGAGCCAGGCAGCTTGGTCATGCCTAATCAAACAGTGCTTACCTTATTTAAAGCAAATGATTTACGTGTAGACGTTGCAGTGAGTCCGCTGTGCGCGGCTTCTATACAGAAAGGCAGCACCGTCGTGATTCATAGCGATACCGAACAAGCTTTGCAAGGACACGTAGATGAAATTTCACCACAAACAGATCCTGACACACGCACGCGTAAGATAAAAATCAGCCTGCCTTCATCCCAACATTTACAGCATGGGCAGTTAGCTTGGGTTGATTTGGCGTGTACTCAGCAACAGGTGAACAGCGCGTCACAAAGTATGTTAATTCCACGTGCGGCGATAATTCAGTATGGACAATTACAAGCCGTCAAGGTCGTGCGTGATCAGCATACAGAGATACGTCATATCCGAACTGGAAAACAGCTTAATGATCACTATGAAGTGTTATCTGGCCTGCATGAAGGCGAAACAATTTTAGTCAATAATGGATTGCAACCATGAGTAAGCGCCATCATGAGACCAAACAAGACAGTGTCACGGTTGCCATCGTGCGCTTATTTACCACCTCGCACCTATCCTTAGTCTTTTTAATTATTTCTTTATTAGCAGGTGTGACCGCCTTAGTGCTAACTCCACGCGAAGAAGACCCACAAATTATCGTGCCAGTGATGGATGTTTTCGTGCAAGCACCCGGCATTTCCGCCGCACAAATTGAACAACAAGTGACCACGCCGCTAGAGGTGTTATTAAAACAAATTCAAGGCGTTGAAACTGTGTATTCAGTTTCACGAGCAGGTGAAGCCGTCGTGACCGTGCGTTATTTTGTAGGTGAAAATTTAGAAAATAGTGTTATCAAGACGCGCGATAAGTTATTAGCCAATCAAGATAGTGTACCCACCAGCGTGACAAATTGGGTAGTCAAACCTGTTGAAATTGATGACGTGCCCATTCTGTTATTAAATCTCACCAGCCAACATCAAACAACCGAGCCGATGGCACTTCGTCGCGTTGCCGACGAATTAATTGAACACTTACGACGTGTCGACAATGTCGGTAAAAGCTGGGTAGTGGGTGGCTCACCAAGGCGCATCATGGTGTATCCAGATCCAGCTAAGTTATCCGCAAGTCAGCTAAGCTTAGTGGATATTCAACAGGCTTTACAGCGCACTAATGTCAATCTTAACGTCGGCACCGTCACTGCATTTAACCAAGAAATGGTGGTGGAAGCCGGGCCGCATTACAGTACGCCAGAACAACTGGGCGCTACCGTGATAAAAACGCAGCAGGGACGCACGGTATATTTACGAGACCTTGCACAAATTAGTGATGGCCCAGCAGACACACAATACTACACACGTATGGGCTTTGGCCCAGCAGTGGCTGAGTTAGCGTTCATCGGACACCAGACAAAGCCTTTACCTAAAGTAGGTGAACAGCGTGACACAGTGACCATTGCCATTGCCAAACGCCGTGGCAGTAATGCCGTAAGTGTTGCAGAACAGGTGATAGCCATTACAGAAAAATTAACGGGCAACTTAATACCCCATGACATCGATCTAGCCATAACGCGCAATTATGGCGAAACAGCAGACCATAAAGTCAATGAATTGGTTATGCACTTAAGCATCGCGATTCTCACCATTATTGTTTTATTGGTTTTATCCTTAGGGTTTAAAGAAGCGCTGATTGTATCCTTAGCCGTGCCCATGACCTTTGCAATCACCTTATTATGTGACTATCTTTTTGGTTACACCATTAATCGTGTCACCATGTTTGCCCTGATTTTATCCCTAGGTTTATTAGTGGATGATCCCATCGTCGATGTTGAAAATATTCATCGTCACTACAAAATGCGCAAAGAACCGCCCTTGCAAGCTTTATTAAGTGCCGTCGATGAAATACGTCCGCCCACCATTTTGGCAACTTTTGCCGTGATCATGTCCTTTATCCCAATGTTTTTTATTACTGGCATGATGGGCCCTTACATGGCACCGATGGCGTTTAACGTTCCCATTGCCATGCTCTTATCCTTAGTGATCGCCTTTACCGTCACGCCGTGGGCAAGTTATAAATTATTAAAAAGTGATTACGGCAAAGTACATGACACGCCAGTCGCCTTACACAACACCCGTGGTTTTAAACTCTATCAGAAAATTTTATCGCCCTTACTGGCAAGCAAAGCTAATGCCCGTTGGTTTTTACTGGCAATAGCACTGGCCTTTGTTGGCTCAGCAATGCTGGCCGTGACGCGTGTCGTGCCATTAAAATTACTGCCCTTTGATAACAAAAATGAATTACAGCTGATCATTGACATGCCCAAAGGCAGTGCCTTAGAAGCCACCCAAGAAGTGGCCGCTGCTTTAACGAGTTACCTAGCCACCGTCAATGAAGTCAGTAGTTATCAAAGCTATGTAGGGGTTGCCTCCCCCATGGATTTTAATGGTATGGTGCGGCATTACTACTTACGTCAAGGGGCTAATTTAGGCGACGTGCGCATAGTGTTAGCCGATAAAAAACACCGCGAACACTCCTCACACGCAATTGCGTTACGGATACGACCTGATCTTGAACGTATTGAAAAACACTACGGTGCGAACATAAAAATTGTCGAAATGCCACCTGGCCCGCCAGTGTTATCAACCTTAGTTGCAGAAGTATATGGACCACCTGAAGCACGCTATCAGGATATTCTTCACGTGGCTAAACGGCTGCGCACCGATATGGAAAACACCGCAGGCGTAGTTGATGTGGATGATTTTAGCGATGCGCCTCAGATTAAACTGCATTTTATAATTAATCACGACAAAGCCGCCGCCTTGGGCGTTGCCGCCGACAGCATTGTTCAACTGCTAAGCTTAGCAGTTGAAGGCGGTCAAGTGGGAATAATGCATCAAGCCACCGAACGTCAACCTTTAGTTATTCACTTACAATTGCCACGCGCAGAACGCTCAAGCGCAGCTGATTTATTAGCGTTATCAATCACTACGTCCACAGGACAAATGGTCAGACTCAGTGAGCTAGGTCATGTTGAGCAAGAACAAAGCGAGCAAAGCATTTATCATAAAAATCTCCACCCTGTTGCCTATGTTATTGGTGAAATGGCAGGCCGCAGCCCAGTTGAAGCGATAGTGGATTTATTTGTCCAGCTTGATAAGCATCCCTTACCCACTGGGTATAAAGCCGATATGGCAGGTGAAGGCGAGTGGAAAATTACCGTCGATGTGTTTAGAGATTTAGGCTTAGCCTTTGCGGCGGCGATGGTCATGATTTATGTGTTATTGGTAGGACAAACACGCTCCTTAACGATTCCCCTCATTATGATGATTGCCATTCCATTAACCGTCATAGGAATTATGCCTGGGTTTTGGTTAATTAATCTCTTTGCAGGCACCGTCGGTCATTACGCCACCCCCATATACTTTACAGCCACCGCAATGATCGGCATGATTGCCTTAGCAGGCATTGTGGTGCGCAACTCAATTATCTTAATTGATTTTATAGAAAATATTTATCGCAGTCGCGCCGAGTTAAGCCTAGCAGAGGCCATCATCGAAGCAGGCGCGATACGCTTAAATCCAATATTCTTAACAGCTGCCTCAGCGGTCTTAGGGTCAATGATGATTGTCCTAGATCCTATTTTTTCAGGCTTAGCGTGGAGCTTCATCTTTGGCATCATAGCGTCAACATTATTTTCTTTAGTCGTTATTCCAGTCGTGTATTTTTTAATCAAACACACCATGCCAAAACATGAGCAGGAGGAAGCATGACGCACAAGCTTGTCAGTATAGAAACAACCCCTAGAAATAGATTAAATAGTGCAGTGGCAAACATTATTGTAAAAAATCGTTCAAAAGTTTTTTAACAGGAGAAAAACTGCGTTAACTCCAGCGTAAAGGTTAAAA
>Ga0265593_1001477_pt1 | contig 10903 bp, 8 predicted proteins | sample saktaG_8_FD_190136 | JGI IMG/M metagenome (GOLD analysis project Ga0265593, IMG submission 190136) | Saline water microbial communities from Sakinaw Lake, British Columbia, Canada - sak_2011_5_24_36m | ecosystem: Environmental > Aquatic > Non-marine Saline and Alkaline > Saline ...
AACATCACGACCTTTAATAAAGACATCTTGTTGCGGTGCGCGTTCATAACTGAAGCCTGGAGCAATCGTGACGCCTTCAACACCTAAATCAGTAACGTAATCTAAAAACTCAGCAACTTCGTGGGCATTTTCGCCTTGAAATAACGTACAATTTACTGTCACCCTAAAACCTTTAGTTAAGGCTAGTTTTATAGCTTCCACAGCACGTTCAAAAACCCCCTCCTGACAGACAGACGTATCGTGCCGATCTTGCATACCATCCAAATGAATTGAAAACGTTAAATAAGGCGACGGCTTATAATCATCAATACGCTTTTTCAACAACAATGCATTAGTACACAAATACACATATTTTTTTCTAGCAATAATGCCTTCAACAATTTGCGGCATCTCTTTATGGATTAATGGTTCGCCTCCAGGAATAGATACCATTGGCGCATTACATTCATCAACAGCCTGCATACATTCCTCAAAAGATAATCTTTTATCCAAAATGTCATCTGGATAATCAATTTTACCGCATCCTGCACAAGCTAAATTACAACGAAAAAGAGGCTCTAACATCAACACCAAGGGATATTTTTTAACGCCTTTTAGTTTTTGTTTAATCAGATAACTGCCAACAGTCAATTGTTGACGCAAAGGAACACCCATAAAACCTCCAAAATGATTATTTATCGACAAAGATAAACTGAAAATAAAATTTTCATAATAATAAGCTTGTAGCAATAAAACAACAACAAATTACCACTTCACAACAGTAAATAAATAAACCTTACACTCGGGTTGCTTATAAAAACACGATAAAAGGCTAAATCATTGCAAAAATTATTTCAGTCTAAATGTCATCTTGCTGCACTTACAAAGCAATTAATTAACCAGACTAATTGTCAAATTGACTCCCCTAAATACAACAACATCAGTAAATATTGAACGCCCAAACGCGCACAACATACCTTAGCTTAAGTCAGGCAAAGCACTTTCTCAAAAAATCAATACCTCTAAACCTACTCATAAATTAGCTTTAAAACAACATTGCTTTGCAAAATACCAACAAACAGTCTATGATTTAAAAAAATAATTAAGACAATTTAAGTAAATATCGAGCGTATGGGAAAGTTTGCAATTGACTTAGAAAACCCAAAATCACTAAATCAACTTTCAGATAACGATTTTCAATTAGCATTATTGGAAGGCGTATCCAGAACATTTGCCTTAACAATTCCTCAACTACCCCCTGAATTATTCGCTCCGGTAGCTAATGCTTACTTGCTATGCAGAATTGTCGATACAATTGAAGACGAAGTGTCGTTATCAGTGCGTCAAAAAGAATATTTTTGTGCCGAATTTACTACAATTGTCACGACTGGCGAAAATACAGAATTATTTGCTATAGAACTTGCCCCGTTATTATCGGATCAAACCCTTGCAGCAGAACATACGCTGATACATGTTTTACCACGCGTAATCCAAATCACTCATACTTTTGCGCCCGAACAAATTACAGCTTTATCAAGATGCGTAGCAACAATGGCGAAAGGCATGCCTGTTTATCAATCAATGGAATTACAAAAAGGCTTAGCAACACTTAAAGACTTGGATTTATATTGCTACTACGTAGCTGGATGCGTTGGCGAGATGCTCACCGAATTATTCTGCTTTTACTCCTCAGACATTGCTAAACACCGCACTGAAATGCTGGCTCTTTCAGTATCTTTTGGACAGGGTTTACAAATGACCAATATTTTAAAAGATATTGCAGATGATGCTCAACGTGGTGTGTGTTGGCTGCCACAAGACATCTTCACCGAAGTCGGCTTTGATTTAAAATCTCCAGCATTTGATAAAAACACCGCTCAATACCGCGCAGGCGTAAAGAAATTAATTGCCATAGCGCATGGTCACTTAAACAACGCACTAAAATACACGCAGCTATTACCAAAAAATGAACCTGGGATTCGTAATTTCTGCTTATGGGCCGTAGGCATGGCTATTTTGACCCTTAGAAATATACAAAAAAATACAGCAAGCAGAGCAGAAACGCCGATCAAAATTAGCCGAAATGATGTTAAAAAAACCATTTTTATCACAAATCTATTCAACAAAAATAATACCATGCTGGATTTAATTTTTAATTTAGCAAGCTTGGGTTTAACAACATCCAAAAAAACAGCTCAACCTATGTCAACTCAAACCAATGTTACAAAGTTTCTACATTTAAAAAAATAAGAAGCCAGCATAAATCAACTATTTTTTTAAGGACTTACTATGTTTACTGATGCCAATCAACATTCCAATGCACGCGTCACCGCAAGCGCATCCGTTGCAATTCTATCGCATGCTAATACCTTAGATAACGCAATTGATAGCGCAAAAAAACAGCTACTTCAGCTTCAAGACCAGCAAGGCTATTGGTTATTTGAACTCGAAGCAGACTGCACTATCCCTGCTGAGTACATTCTAATGATGCATTATCTTGATGATATTGATCATACTTTGCAGGCAAAAATGGCGACCTACTTAAGATCTCGTCAATCAGAAGATGGCAGTTACCCTTTATTTACAGGCGGACAAGGTGATATTAGCTGCAGTGTTAAGGTTTATTATGCCTTGAAATTATCAGGTGATGACAGCAATGCACCCCACATGCAAACACTAAGAGAATTTATTCTTAAGCAAGGTGGTGCGGCAAAAGCAAATGTATTTACTCGAATTGCATTAGCTATTTTTGGTCAATTACCTTGGCGCGGTGTCCCCTATATTCCTGTTGAAATCATGCTTTTACCCTCATGGTTCCCCTTCCATTTAGACAAAGTCTCTTACTGGTCAAGAACGGTAATGGTGCCTCTTTTTATTTTATGCACATTACAAGCTAAGGCTAAAAACCCATTAAATATTAATGTCCTTGAGCTATTTGTCACGCACCCAGATAAAGAACAACATTACTTCCCAAACAGAACACTATTAAATAAAATTTTCTTAGGTCTTGATAAGGCGGGACGGGCGTTCGAATCATTCATTCCTTCGGGCTTTAGAAACAAAGCACTTAAAAAAGCCGAGGCGTGGTTTGTAGAAAGACTTAATGGCGAGGATGGTTTAGGTGGTATTTTTCCAGCGATGGTCAATGCTTATGAAGCCTTACTGTTATTAGGCTATGCTGAAAACCATGAATTAGTCATCACTGCTCGTAAAGCAATAGATAAATTACTAGTCGTCAATGAAAAGGATGCGTATTGTCAACCATGCTTATCCCCCATCTGGGATACTGCATTGGTCGCATTAGCATTACAAGAAGTGGACAAGAGTGCTCCCCAACCTGTCATTCAACACAGTCTAGCATCAGCATACTCATGGTTAAAATCTAAACAACTCACTGATGAGCCCGGCGATTGGCAAATAAAAAATCCACGCTTAGCCGGTGGTGGCTGGGCGTTTCAATTTGCTAACCCTCATTATCCAGATGTAGATGATACTGCAGTTGTCGCTTTTGCAATGGCTGATTCTCACTTCACCAATTTAAATGAATCGATTACTAGAGCCACTAAATGGATAGCTGGCATGCAATCTGATGATGGCGGTTATGGTGCATTTGATATTAACAATACCAGTTACTATTTAAATGAAATTCCTTTTGCAGACCACGGCGCCTTACTTGACCCACCTACTGCTGACGTAAGTGCACGTTGCGCCATGTTGTTAGCTAAAATCTGCACCACCAATGGCGACTATTTACCCGAATTAACACGCACACTTAACTATTTGCGCAAAGAGCAAGAAGAAGATGGCTCGTGGTTTGGTCGGTGGGGCACCAACTATATTTATGGAACTTGGTCGGTGCTTATTGCGTTAGAACAAACTGACACGCCCAAAACAGATTCAGTTTTTGTCAAGGCGGCTCAATGGTTAAAAAGTATTCAACGTCCTGATGGCGGATGGGGGGAAGATAACTTTAGCTATCACGACACGACCACTAAAGGACGCTACCACTTCAGTACCTCTTTTCAAACAGCATGGGCCTTATTAGGCTTAATTGCAGCTGGCGAAGTACATTCAGCAGAAGTAAAAGCGGGCATAGATTTTATTTTACGTCACCAACAAACTGATGGTTTTTGGAATGACAAATGTTTTACTGCCCCCGGTTTCCCAAAGGTTTTTTATTTGAAATATCATGGCTATGATAAATTCTTCCCATTATGGGCCTTAGCTAGATACCGTAATGAGAGTCGTCAATCGTGATTACTGGCATTATCATCGCACTTCCAAACGAACTAACAACGCTTACATCCAAACGCATTGACCGCGGTCATTGTGTTTTTATTGCAGATAAAATACTTGTAGCCTACTCTGGTGCAGGCGCGACCAATGCGCAAATCTCTGCCGAATTATTAATAAGTAAAGGCACAAATCAACTGATTAGCTGGGGGTGCGCTGCTGCGTTAGATGGCGCTTTAAAACCAGGTGACTTAGTTATCGCAGATCGCTTAATCACTCGAGATGATGAATACATTGAGGTAAATAAGCGTTGGCACGCCCATGCACATAGCCTATTAAGCCCGTTACTTACAACATTTATTGGTGGCTTAACCGAAAGCGCAAGCATTGTTTCTTCTAACAAAGAAAAACAGCATCTACACACAATAACTCAAGCGATTGCCCTTGATATGGAAAGTGCTGCAATAGCTAAAACTGCACAAGAAAAAAATCTACCTTTTTTAACGATTCGCGTTATTGTTGACCCCGCCACGATGAACATGCCGGCAGCCATAAACTACGCCATTAATGATCATGGCGAAATCAGCCTAAAAAAGTTAGCTCTCTTTATCGCCTTACATCCTAATGAATTAGTTGATTTAATTCGTTTGGGCTTTTATTTTAATGCAGCAAAATCATCACTTAAACAGGTTGCTAAAAAAATTGACGCCCTAAGCCACTTTCAATGAGTCAAATACCATAACTTTTACTCTTTAAACCCGATCCACTAGCTATCAAAGATATATCATGACCTTCAGTATCTCCGAGCTTTTCACCAAGCATAATTTAGAAAAATTTGATCTACACGAAGAATACCTTAACAACCAAATGGTTAGGGTATTAAAAACAATAGGCTATGATCGTTGTTATGATAGAGCCATTGGGCAATATTTGTACGATCAACAAGGAAATGAATATTTAGACTTATTGAGCGGTTTTGGTGTATTTGCTATTGGACGCAATCACCCAACCGTAATAGCGGCTTTAAAAGAAACGCTTACTTTAGAATTACCTAATCTAGTACAACTAGATGTATCGGTATTAAGTGGCTTGCTGGCGAAAGAAATACTTAAAACAACACCTGAAAACATTACTAAAATGTTTTTTTGTAATTCAGGAACTGAAGCCGTTGAAGCCGCCATAAAATTTGCGCGCTACACCACAAAAAGAGAAAAAATTGTCTTCTGTGAGCATGGCTATCATGGCTTAACCATGGGCGCATTATCTTTAAACGGCGAACATATTTTTAGAGAAGGCTTTGGGCAATTACTCCCTGGCTGTAGCTCCGTGCCTTTTAACGATCTTGCTGCATTAGAATCAGCGCTTGAAAATAAAGATGTGGCGGCATTTATCGTTGAACCTATTCAAGGAAAAGGCGTAAATCTTCCTGATGAAAACTACCTTCCCGAAGTAGAACGGTTATGCAACAAATACGGCACCTTATTTGTTGCGGATGAGGTTCAAACAGGTTTAGGTAGAACAGGAAAGTTTTGGGCTATTGACCATTGGCATGTAAAACCTGACATGATTTGTATGGCAAAAGCCTTATCTGGCGGCTTTGTGCCTGTTGGCGGTGTCGCGATTACTCAAAAAATAATGGATACTGTTTACAATCGCATGGATAGAGCGGTTGTTCATGGCTCAACCTTCTCAAAAAACAATATGGCTATGGCCGCAGGCTTAGCCACTTTGCATGTTTTAGAAGAAGAAAAGTTAGTTGAAAACAGCGCTAAAATAGGCAATGAAATTATTCAAAGTCTGCATGCTTTAGCGGACAAATATGAATTCTTGAAAGAAGTACGCGGCAAAGGCATGATGATTGCCGTAGAATTTCAAGCACCTAAAAGCATGACATTAAAAGCCGCGTGGGCAATGCTTGAAGCCGCAAATAAAGGACTATTTTGCCAAATGATCACTATTCCATTATTTAAAGACCATCATATTCTTACTCAAGTTGCTGGGCATGGCATGAATGTCGTTAAATTACTCCCCCCACTAAATTTAACAATAAAAGATCGTGACCATATTATCACTGCCTTTGATAAGACCATCCATGAAACCCATCAAATACCTGGTTCACTCTGGGATCTAGGAAAAAATCTCGCCAGCCACGCGCTGAAAAACAAAAAAGGATAAGTCATGCGTGCCCAACATTTCTTACTCTGCTTACTGTTACTCCTTGCTTACCAAGAACAGCTTTACGCGCACGCCGTCGTCACCGAACATTCTTTTGCCATCACTAAAATCCATGCCAATCATGAAGAGCAAGTGAGCCTTGATTTTAATTCAAAAATTGAATTAGGTTTATCTGAAATTTTTTTAATCAGCAAAGGCGATGTGTATACATTATTACCTATTTCTAAAGGTAAAAAACAAGGACAAATCTTAATTAACATTCCTGCATTAGCATCAGGTGAATACGCTATTAAACTTAAAGTGTTTGCTGCTGATGGTCATTTAACTGAAGATGTTATTTATTTTTCCGTTATTCCTTAGGACATTTGCATGGCCGGCATTGCTGATTTTCTTGATTCCTTAATTGGTGGCTTTTCACTTATTTGCTTTGCGCTAGCAGTAGGTAGCTTATTTTGGGGATTATTTATCCTACAACCTTGGCAAAAAAAGGCTGACCTACCACCAGTTTTATTAGATAAAACTATACGTTTATTAAGCCTAGGCGGCATAACCTTAGCTTGCACCCAACTTTTTAAAGTAATTTTAAAAATTTGGCTTATGAGTGCCGTGCTTAATCACTCCCCATTTCCTGAATTTGCAGACACAACGCAATTTATTGGGGGCCTTGTGCGCACCTTATTAACGGCTATTTTTACAGGTTATTGTGCTTTAGTTTTAGCAAAAAATCCGTTTTCCAAAGTTTATTGGTATAGAGCAGCATGGCTAGCCATGCCCATGATTATTTCAGGAGCATGGCTAGTTCATGCTGCAGGGCGTTTTGATAATCCCTATATTCTTATGGGGCTTACCGTTATACACCAACTTGGCGCTGCGGCATGGGTAGGTGGCGTGTTCCATTTAGTACATATTTGGATACTAACAAAACAACAGACAATCCCCGCCACACTTTGGCCCAAATTATTAAAACGCTTCTCTATTTTTGGCTTTAGTTCAGTAGGCGTGATTTTATTAACCGGCTTACCCATGGGCTTGCAATATATTGACAGCTGGAATGGATTAATTGGCACAGGTTACGGCAACTTACTGACGGTAAAAATCATTCTTCTTGGACTGGCGTTAAGTCTTGCCTGGCTCAATAAGTCAACGGTGCACGCGTATTTTTTAACAGATAATGATCACGGCTTAAACACTCGCCTACCTCATTACCTTGAAGCAGAAGCATTTGTATTAATTACGTTATTATTTACCGCTGCAAGTTTAGCCTCACAACCACCCGCCATTGACATTCCTCATCTTACGGCGACGTGGCAAGAGGTCATCACGATGTTTGCCCCTCAATGGCCAAGCATAGCCTCACCGTCACACCACGATTTAATCGCTGGCGAAGCCGGTCGTGTAGCAATTATTGGTCAAACACCTTCTGAAGCAGCAACGGCTTGGTCAAATTATAATCATAATATTGCGGGTATTTTTCTCACTATCATGAGTTTTTTTGCCATGCTTTCTTATGTTAAACAACGCCCCCATAATGCCTCGGCAGCGCTTGAAATCTTCTTCTCACTGATTACACGGTATTGGCCAATAGGCTTTATTGCACTGGGTGTTTTCTTATTTTTCCGCAGCGATGCAGAAACGTGGCCTCTTGGGCCCATCGGTTTTTGGGAAAGCACTTTTAATAATGGCGAAGTTTTACAACATCGAATTGCAACATTGCTGGTCTTTTCGTTAGGCGTGATTGAAGTATTTGCTCGACTACCCAAATACCAAAAAAGTCATCTTCCTTATTTTTTTCCTATCTTAGCGGCTTTTGGCGGACTCATGTTGTTAACCCATTCCCATATTGGATTTCAAGCTAAAAGCGCATTTTTAATACAAGTAGGCCATACCTTAATGGGCATTTTTTCTTTGATTCTTGCCTGTGGACGCTGGCTGGAATTGAAATTAGATCGACCAGGTAAGGATATTGCTGGATTTATTTCTGTAGCCGCCCTATTTCAAATTGGACTTATTTTAATGTTCTATCGTGAACCCCTTTATTAATCAGCAGATGTCAATATGAACCCATCATCGAACTTTTTTTTATTAAACGACATACATTCTCCTGCCGATGTAAGAAAGTTACCTAAGGATTTGCTAAAACCATTAGCAGAAGAACTTAGAGAATTTTTAACACACTCAGTGAGCATTTCAGGTGGACATTTTTCTGCTGGTTTAGGCACTGTTGAACTAACAGTTGCCCTACATTACGTATTCAATACCCCGTCAGACCAATTAGTTTGGGACGTAGGCCATCAAGCTTACCCTCATAAAATTCTTACCGGCCGCAAGGATAAAATGACCACAATCCGTGCGCAAGGCGGCATTTGTGCCTTTCCTAATCGCTCAGAAAGCGAATACGATGCGTTTGGCGTGGGTCATTCAAGCACTTCAATTAGTGCGGCCTTAGGCATGGCAATAGCCTCCTCGCTTCAAGGTCACGATAAGCAAATGGTTGCGATTATTGGTGATGGCAGCATTACCGGCGGCATGGCATTTGAAGCTATGAACCATGCGGGTGCTATTGATGCAAATCTACTGGTCATACTTAATGATAATGACATGTCAATTTCACCCAACGTGGGTGCAATGAATAATTATTTATCAAAAATATTATCAAGCCGCTTATATTCTTCAATGCGCGAAGAAAGTAAAAAAGCCCTGAGCAAAATGCCAACGGTTTGGGAATTAGCAAAACGTACAGAAGAACACATTAAAGGGATGGTGATTCCTGGTACCTTATTTGAAGAATTAGGCTTTAATTATATTGGTCCAATCGATGGGCATGATTTAGATGTGTTAGTGGAAACCTTAGAAAATCTTAAACACATTAGTGGCCCTCGCTTCCTTCATATTGTCACAAAAAAAGGCAAAGGTTACGCCCCTGCAGAAAAAGATCCTCTCGCTTATCACGGCGTTCCAGCCTTTGATCCAAGTAAAGAATGCTTACCAAAATCTACGCCATCACCACACCCTACTTACACAGAAGTATTTGGTAACTGGTTATGTGATATGGCTCAGCAAGATGAGCGCTTATTAGGGATTACACCTGCTATGCGTGAAGGCTCGGGGCTAGTTAAATTTTCTCAACGCTTTCCTTCGCGCTATTTTGATGTTGCCATTGCTGAACAGCACGCCGTCACACTAGCGGCAGGTCAGGCATGCCAAGGCGCAAAACCAGTGGTTGCCATTTATTCAACGTTTTTACAACGCGGATATGACCAATTAATTCATGATGTTGCTTTGCAAAACTTAGATGTATTGTTTGCCCTCGACCGCGCGGGACTCGTAGGTCCGGATGGTCCAACTCATGCAGGCAGCTTTGATTACAGTTTTCTTGCCTGTATCCCCAATATGGTTATTATGGCACCTGCTGATGAAAACGAATGTCGACGCATGCTTACCACAGGCTTTATGTATAAAGGTCCTGCATCTGTTCGCTATCCACGCGGCAAAGGCCCCGGTAGTGTCGTCGAAACAGAATTAAACACTCTTGAAATAGGTAAAGCAGAGATTCGCTTGACTGGCAAACGCATTGCTATTCTTGCTTGGGGCAGTATGGTCACGCCAGGTCTTGAGGTTGGTAAACAACTGAATGCAACAGTAGTAAATATGCGGTTTGTGAAACCACTTGATGAAACAATAATTTTACAGATGGCAAAAACTCATGAAATTTTTGTCACGTTAGAAGAAAATGTCTTATCAGGCGGTGCCGGAAGTGCAATTAACTTATTCTTACAAAAACAACGTATCTTAATGCCTGTTTTAAATATTGGTCTTCCTGATGAGTTCATTGAGCAAGGCACACGCGAGCAACTTTTAACGCAATGCGGATTAGATATACAAGGCATACTTGATCAAATCGAAACATTTTGCGCATAAGAAACTATTACCCCATACACCTTAGTTGAATTTATGCATAGATTAAAAAATAAAATTCGTGAAATACCTGATTTTCCAAAACCTGGCATCTTATTTAAAGACATTACCCCTTTAGTTAAAGATCCCGCAGTTCTGAAACTGACTATTCACCAATTAATTCAGCCCTTTTTAGGTGAACATATCACTGCTGTTGCAGGGATGGAAGCAAGAGGATTTATTTTTGGCTCGCTAGTCGCATGGGAACTAAACCTGCCTTTTATTCCATTACGCAAACCCGGCAAACTTCCTTACAATGTACACAGTGTTGCCTATGACTTAGAATACGGTTCAACCATGCTGGAAGCGCATATTGATGCTGTAGACAATACCGATCAGGTTCTTTTAATCGATGATTTATTAGCTACGGGTGGTACAGCTAAAGCAAGTTGTGAATTAATTGAAAAATTAGGAGCAACTATAGTGGGATGCGCTTTTGTTATCGAACTCGACGCATTGGCAGGAAGAAAAAAATTATCAGATTATACTATTCATTCTTTAATACGCGACTAAACTTAACAAAGTATTGTAAAACAATATATTACAAGGATTAGCGATGACA
>Ga0265593_1001485_pt1 | contig 10866 bp, 7 predicted proteins | sample saktaG_8_FD_190136 | JGI IMG/M metagenome (GOLD analysis project Ga0265593, IMG submission 190136) | Saline water microbial communities from Sakinaw Lake, British Columbia, Canada - sak_2011_5_24_36m | ecosystem: Environmental > Aquatic > Non-marine Saline and Alkaline > Saline ...
TACTACAATCATAAAAGGTATCAATGGGAACACAAAAAGATGACTCCCGTTGAATACAGAAATCATCTTTTAGAGTGTGTCTAGTTGTTTTTTTCTTCGTGTCTACTTTAGAGGGTACAGATCAAAGCGGTGGTTTTTTGTTACCTTTTTCTTTCTGGTTCGTTGTAAGTTAGTAAGAGAAAAACAAAAGTCAAAATTTGTGGTATAATAATTTAAGAAAATAATTAATTTTAAAGTCAAAACTATGAAGAAAGAGAATGTTTTCAAAATTGCCATTATTGTAGTCGCAGTGGCAATTACAGGCGGAGTTGTTGGTTTTAAATTCACGCAAAGAGCCCAAGCTCCAATCGAACAGGCGACAAATGTCCAGTCTGTTGCGCAAACTAAAAATGTAACCGCAGGTTCAGAAATTCAATCAAGTGCTCGGGTTGCCAAGGCAGGCTATAAAATTGTTGAAGTGAAAAACCCAGAGGTTCCATTTTCGTTTGAGGTTCCTGAAAAATGGTTGACGGAAACAAGAAATTCCGAAGAAAAACAACCTTCAGTTGAGGAAATGCGAGATTTTTTAGGTACGCAATATACTTATGCTGATCCAGACTCGGGGAAGACTTTAGAATCAAACGCTTATTACCTAGGCAATGGTAAAGAGAATAGTGGTGATGTAAAAACGTTAACCAAAGAAGAAATTCAGCAAGCTTTTAAGGATTCAAATTTCCCAAATGCTTCAGTTTCTTCGGTGGATTATATTTGGTATGGGGAATTTAACGCATCTCAAATTGATTTTCGCGTGGAAGATGGCTTGGCGGGAGATATCGTAAACAATGTCAAAACTGGCGAGAAGGAGCAGTGTAAGAATGAGCCGATTGATAGCAACGCGTACGGTTGCGGCAATTTTGCCCCAAAATGGGAAAAGATTATGATTGCTGGTAAGAATGTCTATGTCGAGACATTTGCAACAGATAGAGATGAAAAAGGAAATGAGCTCACAGGTAAGGGCAGTAGTGGTGGAAAAACTTACTATATAGAGACTCCGAACGTTAATAAAACTTTGGTTTTAAAGAAGCAGGCTAGGGGTGATGCTCAGTTTGAAAAAGATTTTGACAATTTGATTCAGACTTTAAAAATAGGGGAAAAAAATTCAGCAAATATTTCTCAGTGGCAAGCATATGCAGATGCAAAAAATGGTTTCGAATTTAGTTATCCCGGCGAATTTGGAATTGTAGCTGATGAGAATGGACCCATACCTGTTATGCTGGATAAAGTTTTTTTAAGTGGTCAAAGTAGCTATGTTTTTCAGGTGAACACTTGGGCGGCAGATGATAAGGATGCGCCAGATTTTTTCAAAATAAAAAATAATACAGATGTTAGCGACTGGGTTATCAATAAGCAAGGGAAAAAATATGCAAAAGAAAATGGAAAATATTTTTCAAATAAAATTGGTTCGAAATTTAATGTAGATGGACTAGAAACTCTTCATTTGGTTAGCAGGCAAAAGCAGGGTGGTTTTTATGATGATTTTTATTTTATAAAAAATGGAAATCTTTATATGCTGGAAATAGTAAGTGAATTGAATATGATGGAAGATTTAAAATTGGAAGATTCCTCTCAATGGTATGTTAAATTATTGAGTAGTTTCAGTTTTACGAAATAACTATTGCGGCGACTATTTCTTTAGTTAAGGTAATTTCCCAATGAGACAGTTTTGAAAACCACCGTCACTATTGCGGTGGTTTTTGTTACCTTTTCTTGGCTGGTTCGTTGTAATTATTATAGACAATGAATAAAAATGAAAAGTTAAATTTCATGGTATAATATATGTAAACAATCTAATCTTTTAGCTAACTAAAATGGAGCAAATAATTGAAGAGATATTGAGCGATCTTTATGCGTTGGATAAAGATTTGATTCAATATGATAAAGCCTTGAGAAAAGCTATTGAAAAAATAATTAAAGCAAAACCAGACACTAAGTTTGATGAAAATTTCAAACTCAGGCTTCGGGGTGAACTGATGGCGAAAGTCCAGCAATTGAAAATTTCTGCCAAGGAAAAGTCTTTGAAAAATAAAGCCAGCGTTTTGCTGGAAAATTTTTCGGTTGCCGTTGGGCAATTTTCCCAAACCCGCTGGGTCTATGCTTTGCCTATGCTGGTTTTGGTTTTTGGCGCGGCTTTTTTGATTCAGCGTCAATATCAGCAAAATGGCGGGATATATCTCACTAAACAGAATGTCAGTTTCGCTCTGGCTCCAGTCAAAGCTGATTTAGCCGGTATCGAGCCAGACACTGGTTTTATTTTGAAAAGCTCCAAGGATTTGTCTGAAGCGACAATTAAAAAGACTTTGATTTTCAAACCTGAAACTGATTTTTCCGTGACCAAAGTCAGAAAGATTTCCTTGCTGGCAATGCCAGTTTATGCGGCTGATGAAAAAGCTGGAGATTTGCCATATCAATATGAAATCAAGCCTACTGGCGAAATGGAAAAAGGCAAAGTTTATCAAATTGCAATCAAAAATGAGCAAATTGCTGATCGTGATTATCAATGGGCTTTCCAAATCAAAGCGCCTTTTGGGGCGGTAGAATCTTTGCCTGGCAAAAAAGCTCTTGGCGTACCGCTTAATACTGGCATCGAAATTCAATTCAATCGCAGCTTGCCAAGTGATGTTGAAAAATATTTTGAAATTTCTCCAAAAGTGGAAGGTTCCTTTGAAATCAAAATGGATAAACTTTATTTCCATCCGAAGGAACTGGCTGAAAAGAAAGTATATACCGTCACAATCAAAAAAGGTTTAGTCTCCAAAGATGACGGTGAAGTTTTGGCCCAAGATTATGTTTTTTCTTTTGAAACTGACACCAAAGATGGTCAATCGGACAAAAACGGGGTTTCTTTTTGGACTAACAAAAAGATTATTGAGGCGACTCCGGACGTTCATCCGATGATCGATGTCTATGATAATGCCGAAGGAAGCAAAAAAGAGCTTGAAGTAAAAGTCTATGCGCTTGGTGGCGGAGATGGTTTTATGGATTCATATCGATCCAGCAGAAATTGGGAGGTCAATTGGTCGCAATATGCCAAGGAAAAAGAAATTGATTCTTTCAAGCCGGCCCAGGACAAAAAAGTTTTTTCAGCTAAGGGAAAATTAGTGACCGGCAGCCCGGTTCCAAACCAATATTTTGAAGTACCGGAAAATCTCAAAGAGGGTTATTACTTCTTTGAACTTAGCAGAGGAAAAGACAAGGATTATGGCTGGATTGTGGTTTCGAAAGTCGCGCAATATTCTTCTTTGGCTGGCAATTCCGGTTTGATGTGGGCCTATGATTTTCCAGCGCAAAAACCTTTGCAAGATGCGGAAATTTCTTTTATTGCAAAAGACCAGAGCCAGCAAAGTCTTGGCAAACTCGACGGGCAGGGACTTTTGAAATTTTCTTTGCCGGAAGTGCTCAAAAATAATGTTCAGCAAAATTCCGATTATGCTCCGCAATTTTTCAAAATCTCAGCCGACGGTATCCAGTCAAAAGTACTGGTTGCTAATGAGGATGGCAGCCAAATCGAAACCGGCAAACGCTTTTGGGAAAATCTTTCCACGGAAAAGAAAAAATACAGGCCGACTGACACGGTCAATTTCTGGGGCGTACTCAAGGGTCGCGGAATCGACGTTCGAAAAGAGAAAATCGCAATTGAAGTGGGTGAGTGCTCTTGGGGCGGGGCTATTTCTGAAAAATTGCCTTTGCTTTCACAGCCGATTTCCATTTCAAAGTTTGACACGATCAGCGGCAGTTTGAAACTTGACGAAATCGGAGTCGGAAGCTATTGCCTGAATGTCACCAACAGAGAAAAGAAAAAAATCTACAGCTCGACTTCCTTTGAAGTTGCGACCTATGAAAAACCAGCCTATCAACTTTCTTTCGAAGCTTCTCCCAAGGCGGTTTTCGCAGGACAAGAAGTGACCATAAAAGCCAAAGCTGCTTTCTATGATGGAACTCCGGTTTCAAAGTTGAAATTGAGATACACGATCGAGGGTCAAAATATTTTCAACAGAGGGGCTAGAAATGAAGATCAAATTGAAGAGAAAAAAGATGGCGTGCTAACTTTGGACGAAAATGGAATCGGCGAAATAAAATATACGCCGAAGAAAAATGAAAAAAGCACGGTTGTCCAAGATTATATCAGTTTTGATTTCGAGCCAGTGATGGCAGAGGAAGGCGATATTTCAGGACGGGTGACAGTTGATGTTTTCAATTCCGCAATGGCCCTAGACGCCCAGGCTGACCAGGTTGAAAAAGGAAAATTTGAAGTTACTGCTAAAATCAACAAAATTGATCTTGCAAAGGGCTTGGCTGAGCAAGCGAAAAACTCCTCAAGTTATTATTGGATGGGAGATTCAACCGCTTATCTCGGTGATTTAGTTGCGGACTATAAGGTTGAAGGACAATTGGTCAAGATTACCCAAGAAAAGATTGAAACCGGTGAGCACTATGACTATATCACCAAAACCCAAGTCAAAGATTATGAGTATAAGCAAAAAGAAGAAAACGTGGAAAAATTCGACGGCAAAACCGACCAACAAGGAGAGTGGAAATTCACGAAAAAAATCGAGAACAATGACCCGATGGTTTCCTATAAAATTGTCCTTAGCGCAGCTGATCAACAAAACAGGAAATTTTCTCAAGAAGCTTATCTATATAGCGGTCCAAGTCTTTATGGTCAAGTTGAACTTTCAATCAACCAGGAATATTTCTCAGTCGGAGACAAAATCAAGCTTCAATTGAAAGAAGCTTCGCAAGAAGACAAGTCTTTGGATGACAAAACTCTCTTTTATCGCTATCAAAACGATATCGACCAAGCTATAGTCAAAGATGGCAAAGATTTTGAAGAAACTTTTGAAGAAAAATTTGCTCCATCAGTGAAATATAACGGGGTCATCCTGACAGCCTATGGTTTCCAGGAAAGTTCCTCGGCGATGGCCCAGCAGAAAAAAGAAGACAAAGAACTTTCCATCGAAATCAAACCTGAAAAAGATCAATACCGTCCCGGAGAGCAGGTTCAAGCTCAAATTTCCATCAAAGACAAAGCCGGCAAACCGGTTTCGACCCAAGTCAACGTGGCCGTGGTGGATGAATCGCTTTTCCAAAATGACGATATGTCATCGGACAAGGATTTATTGGAAAATCTTTATGCGCCGATCTATAGCACTTATCCGGTTTCTGCTTATACGCAATATATGGATCGCAGGCCAGGCGGAGGTGCCGGCGGTGGTGGAGGACCGCGAAGCGTTTTCTTGGATGTGCCATATTTCCAAAATCTCGAAACTGATGCAAATGGTAAAGTTACCGCTTCTTTCAAACTGCCGGACAATCTCACCGCTTGGAGAATCACCGCCAAGGCTTTTGACACAAAAGTAATGACAGCCGGCCAATCGCATGGTCTCATTTCAACAGGTTTGCCATTCTTTGTTGACGCGGTGCTAAGTCCTACCTATTTGGTCGGTGACAGTGCTCAGTTGAAACTTCGTTTCTTTGGCAAAGACTATGATCCAAACAAGCCGGTTGAATTTTCAATCATTTCAAAAGATTCTGTCATCAGACAAACCGGAAGCACGTTGGAGTCAACTCAATATATCCCGCTTGGCACCTTGCCAAAAGGTGAATATGAGCTTCAAATCAGCGCCAAGCAAGGAGAGAAAAGCGATTCCTTGATCAGGAAATTCATCGTCAAAAACAGTTATTTTGAAAAGACAGAAAGCCGAACCTATCAGCTCTCGCAAGACTTGAAAAATATCAAAGCCAATGAAAGCGGTTTTACAAAACTTGTTTTCACCGACAAAGGCAAGGGCAGATATTTTTCAACACTGGCCAACAACATTGACGATGGCGGAGTGCGCTTGGATCAGATTGTTTCGGCCTATGTTTCCAGAAAACTGTTGGCGCAAGATTACTACGACAGCAAATTCAGCGAAGATTTGGACACTGAAAGTTTCAATGGCAGTTATTCAGGCTTGAGTCTTTTCACTTATGGCGACCCGAATTTGGAAATTTCAGCCAAGGTGGCAGACGCTTCGGTAAATTCAATCAACAAAGATGCCCTGGAAGGATATTTCAATCAGTCCTTGTATGATTCGAAAGCTGACATCCATCGCATAGCCAAGGCTTTGTATGGACTTTCCTCAATCGATCAACCGGTACTCGGCAAAATCAACGTCGTGAAAGAAAACAAAAATGATTTGGCCCTTGATGACAAAATTTATCTCGGCTTGGCTTTGGCCAAGAGCGGAGATCTGGAAGGTGCCAGGCAATACTATGAAAATGAAATCAAAAGCGCAATCAAAATGGATGGCGATCAAGCCTGGCTTGAAAACGGCGATATTCCGGTGGAACCGGAAAAACTGACTGCTACGTTGGGAATGCTGGTTTCCAAAGTCAATGACCAAGCTATGCTGGAAAAGATTTGGAATTATCTTTCAAATCACAATCCGCAAAGAGATTTGATCGTGCTGGAAAAAACCATCATCATCCAATCCCAACTGGCTCAACTTCCAAAACAGCAAGCAAGTTTCAGTTTTAAAACCAGCAAGCGAAATGAAAAAATCTCACTTGACGGACAAGGAGTTTCAAGTGTGATGCTTCCAAGGGAAGAGCTGGATTCATTGAGTTTTAGTGACATCAAGGGTGATATTGAAGTAGTCAGTGTTTTTGAAAACGATGATAAGGGAAATTTGCAAAATGATCCTAGTTTGAAATTGACTCGCACCTACAAATTGGGTCAGGCGCAAACCACAAAATTCGCAGAGGGCGACGTGGTCAAAATCAGCTTGAACGCTCAATTTCTGCCAGGCGCCTTGAAGGGCCAATATCAAATCAGAGATATCCTTCCAAGCGGGCTCAAGCCGATTGTCAGCAGTCAGTTTGACGTTTTCGATCTTGCCGAGAGAGAAAAACAATGCGACGTGATTTGGAATCCCGACAAAATCGATGGCAACCAGGTTTATTTCAGCTTTGAAAACAAATGTTCCGATTTCACGGTCAGCTATTATGCCAGAGTGATTTCAAAAGGAAATTTCAAAGCGGATTCAGCCACGCTTCAATCGATTGAGAATTTGCAAAAATATTTCGTTACGCCGACTAGTCAAATTGAAATTAAATAGGAAAAACCGCCATATGTCTGTGGAAATTACCAGAAATCATTGACTTTTTCGATTTTTGGGTGTATAATGGGTTTATACAAATAGATAGAGCAAAAACGGGTGAAAGCCTGTTTTTGCTCTTTTTTAGGGAAAAATATGAAAAAAACAACAAAAAAAACAACAAAAAAAGCTTTAAAATCAAGAAAAGTCTCAAAACTTGGTGTTTTTACTTATGGTGACATTGATCCTGAAAAAGGAAAGCTTCTTTTGCTTACTATAGCCATAATCTTTGCTTTTACTGGAGCTGTAGCTTCCATTTTAACTTTGGATAATTCTGGTAATATGGTTGCGCAAGCCCCTATTTCTGTAGTGAAAAAGGAAACTTCTTTTGAAAGACAAGCCAACAAGTTGGTTGAAGGTTATCCAATTGAGGAAATGACTCCTTTTATTTTTTCAAAAGACCCAAAAGTAGCCGCTTTTATGATTGCGATTGCCAAAAAGGAAAGCGCCTGGGGGAAAAGACATCCAGTTTTAGCAGGAAAAGATTGTTATAACTATTGGGGCTTTAGATTGAAAACTGACTCAATGGGCAGTGGCGGACACACTTGTTTTGATACTCCTCAGGAAGCGGTGGACGTGGTAGCTAGTCGTATCGATGAGCTGGTCAATCAGGAAAACATAGATTCACCAAAAGAAATGATTGTTTGGAAATGTGGTTATGGTTGTCAGGATTCAATCAAAACAGCTGATGAAAAAAAGTGGATTAGTGATGTGAATCTTTATTACAGCAAGCTTGAAGGTTATTTGTAAAAATGGATATTTTAAATAGAAAAAACCTGCCTACCGGCAGGCAGGCAAAAACAAAAACAAAAATTTACCCTGTCAAATTCCGCCTTAGGCGGATCAGCATAACTGGATTTGACTGGGCGAGTAAAACAAAAAGATGGTGCGCGCAACTATTTGTGGCACCTTTTTTGTTTGCCTTTATTCAAAAAAGAAAATGTGCTATGATTGAAGATATTAAAATTAAAAAGTAGACATTGTTTTCGTTAGTGGGATAAATTGGTTTTAAAGGCCTTTTTTTATTTGTAAATTTGTAGCTGATTTGCGTATTTGTGGGGAGTTATTTCAGCGAACAAAAAACTTTTAATATTTGGCAAAAGCTTATTTATAAAATTACGAAAATAGAAACAGAAATGCAAAACGTCCAAGAAGTTTTCAACAAAATCAGGGAGATGAAAAAAGAGCAGAAAGATTTGAGGGATATGTATAAAGACGCCCTTGTCCAGGCTGATGAATATGAGGAAATTGTCGAAGAAATCAAAACTCTGCGCGAAAAGAAAAAACAAATTGAGACCAGGATTCAAGCTGAACTCGGCAGGGCTTGGGAAAAATTTGATGATTTGAAAAGAGAAGTTGAGACTGAAAAAGAAATGCTCAATGACATCGCGCTGACAACCTTGATGAAGGGTGAAACGGTGGAGGTTAAAGATGAGTTCGACAATGCTTATGAACCGGTTTGGAAAGTCAATTTCAAGAAAGCCAATGGCGGGACAACGACGGGAGAATAGAAAATGTATAATGTATTTTGTATGGTGTATTATGTATAAGATACAAAAAAGTTCCTGCGGGGGCTTTTTTGTTGCACGAAAGGACTAGGTTCTGCTAGAGTAAGATATGGAACCTTTACGTTAAACGGTATGCAAACCTGGAATATTTTTATTTTCTAGCCTTGCGTTCCAGCGGGTACGAGTCTGTAAAATAAAAATATTCCAGGTTTACTTTGAGAATTTAAGGTAGGTTTAACTTTTATGTTAAAAAAGCAGGAAAATTTTTGGCAGGAGCTAGCGGCGAAGAAAAAGCCATTTTTTGTGTTGGCGCCGATGGCGGATGTGACAGATTATGCTCAGCGAAAAATGCTGGCAAAATATGGGAAACCGGACGTGACTTTCACGGAGTTTGTGAGTGCAGATGGTTTGGTTAGTGAAAAGGGTCGTCAGGTTTTTTTGAAAGAGCTTCGCTTTGGAGAAAATGAGCGTCCAATTGTGGCGCAGATTTTTGGTTCCAAACCAGACAATATCAAAAAAGCAGCAGCTTTGATAGCTGAGCTGGGTTTCGATGGCGTGGACATTAATATGGGTTGTCCAGACAAAGCTGTGATCAAGCAGGGGGCAGGAAGTGCCTTGATCAAAACTCCAACCCTGGCAAGAGAAATAATCCGCGCTGCCAAAGAAGGGGCAGGCTCGATGCCGGTTTCAGTTAAAACTCGCATCGGATTTAGTAAAGATGAATCAGAAACTTGGCTATCGGAAATTTTGGCCGAAAAGCCGGCGGCGCTGACAGTGCACTTGCGAACAAAAAAGGAAATGTCCGAAGTCCCGGCCCATTGGGAGCTGGCTCCGCAAATCGTCAAAATGGCCAGAGAGGCTGGCGTGGTTATTATCGGCAATGGCGACGTGGAAAGTTTGGAAGATGGAAAAGAAAAAGCGAAAAACTCAGGTATGGATGGAATTATGGTCGGACGAGGAATTTTCGGCAACCCCTGGTTTTTCAATGAAAAAATTGAGCTTAAAGATATTTCGCTGGCAGAAAAATTTCGCACGGCAATCGAGCATTGCAGACTCTTTGAAAAGGAACTTTCTAGTAAAGGGATAAAGGGCTATCACGTGATGAAAAAGCATTTTAAAGCCTATGTGAGTGAGTTTGAAGGCGCCAAAGAATTGCGTGCCAAATTGATGGAAACAGAAAATGCCGAGCAGGCGGAGAAGATTTTGGAAGAATACCAAAATAATTCTAAATTATAAACTTTAAGTTTTAAATTGATCAGTTATGCTATAATGAGAGCATAATCATCTAACTTTCAAATTTATGAAAACAATTTTGCGTTGGTTTTTGCGGGCATTGGCAGTCGTAATCACGGCCTATCTACTCCCTGGAATAGTTGTGAAAAGTTTTTTTGTGGCGCTAGTGGTGGCAGTAGTGTTGGGATTTTTCAACACGATTTTGAAACCGATTTTAGTTGTTTTGACTTTGCCGATTAATATTTTGACTCTGGGACTTTTCACTTTGGTCATCAATGCCGGGCTTATTTTGCTGGCTAGTAATCTCGTGGCTGGTTTTCAAGTCGATGGTTTTTGGTGGGCTTTGATTTTTAGTCTGATTCTTTCGCTCGTCAACGCCGTGCTTAATGTTTTCGAACCAGAAAATAAATAAACCTTAAAAGTTATCATTATGGGACCCGAGCAACCTGATTTTGAAGCCTCAAGGAAAAAAAGTGATGAGTTTTTTGAAAAACAAGCTGAGGAAAGAAACAAGTCGAATGATTTATCAGGAGCAGAAAAAGTTTCAGGGCGGGATATGGCTCGTGAAGAAGCAGAAATAGTGAATAACTTGATTGATAGAGAGTTGGAATTATTTGAGAATTACAATGCTGTTGCAGATGAAGAGCATGAGAGTAAGTTTTTAGCTGTTGCTGAAGTCTATCCGAATTTGGCAGGTTGTTCGAGAGAGAAGCTTAGAGCGCTGATAAAAAATAGGCTTGCCGAACTTAGCAGACTTAGGGATAAAAACGGACTTCCAGAAAAAAAGAAAGAATAAATTAAACAAAAAAACGAGAACCAAAAGTGATCTGTACCCTCTAAAGTAGACACGAAGAAAAAAACAACTAGACACACTCTAAAAGATGATTTCTGTATTCAACGGGAGTCATCTTTTTGTGTTCCCATTGATACCTTTCATGATTGTAGTATTT
>Ga0265593_1001493_pt1 | contig 10826 bp, 8 predicted proteins | sample saktaG_8_FD_190136 | JGI IMG/M metagenome (GOLD analysis project Ga0265593, IMG submission 190136) | Saline water microbial communities from Sakinaw Lake, British Columbia, Canada - sak_2011_5_24_36m | ecosystem: Environmental > Aquatic > Non-marine Saline and Alkaline > Saline ...
ACATATGGCGGAAATCCAATTGCATGTGCTGCAGCCCTTGGCGCCATGGAGACAATGGAAGAAGAAGACCTTGTTGCTCGCGCTCGCCACATTGGTGAGATTTTAGGTTCATCTCTTCGCGCACTTGCTAAGAAGTATCCAGTTATCGGTGAAGTCCGAGGACGCGGTGCTATGCAGGCAATTGAATTAGTAGAGCCAGGAACTAAGAATCCCAACACTGCAGCAATGAACGCAGTTGTTAAGTACTGCCAGAGCCAAGGCGTCTTGGTTCTAACAGCTGGTACTTACTCAAATGTTGTGCGCTTCTTGCCACCACTAGTTATTACAGATGAGCTTCTCAAGGATGCCCTAAGCGTTCTTGATGATGCTTTTGCTTCTCTCTAATTCTCTAACTTGTAGCCAAGACCGCGAATGGTCTGAATCAATACAGGGTTAGCTGGATCTGATTCAATTTTTGATCGCAATCGCTTGATGTGAACATCTAGCGTCTTTGTGTCGCCAAAGTAATCCCCGCCCCACACACGATCAATGAGCTGCGAACGGGTTAAAACACGGCCGGCATTTCTCATTAAAAACTCTAGTAATTCAAACTCTTTGAGCGGAAGACCAACAAGTGAGCCGTTAATCGTTGCTTGGTGACGCGCAGTGTCTAATTTAATGGGGCCAACTGAGACAACATCAAGATCACCATGATCTTCACTATCTGGAACCCCACGGCGAAGCACTGCCTTAATGCGAGCAATTAACTCGCGTGATGAATAAGGCTTAGTCACATAATCATCTGCGCCAAGTTCAAGACCAACAACCTTGTCTATCTCTGCATCTTTTGCAGTCAACATGATGATTGGAACTTGTGAAGTTGTGCGAATGGTGCGGCACACATCTACACCAGAAACTTCAGGAATCATTAAGTCAAGGAGAATTAAGTCTGCACCTTCTTTTGCAAAGGTATTGAGTGCAGCACGGCCATCTTCAGCAACACTGACTTCAAAACCCTCTTTTCCAAGTAGGAAAGCTAACGCCTCAGAAAATGATGATTCGTCTTCAACGATAAGTATCTTTGTCATTCAACGCTCTCCATAGGTGATTCATAGATGGGTAGTCGGATTGAAAAAGTACTTCCGACGTTTTCGACGCTCCATACCTTTACTTCACCGCCATGCTTTGCTGCAACGTGCTTAACGATTGAAAGACCTAACCCGGTTCCGCCTGTTTGGCGTGAACGTGCTGGATCAACACGGTAAAAACGCTCAAAGATACGATCTTGTTCTAACTCTGAGATCCCGATTCCTTGATCTGTAACAGAAATGTCAATGATTCCAGATTCACTAGCGGTTGTGACAGAAACTTTGGTGTTTTCAGGTGAATAGTTGATGGCATTTTCAACCAAGTTATGGACTGCCATGATTAATTGGTCTCGATCACCTAGAACAACATCTTGGCTATCCTCATTATGGCTCACGGTGATATTGCGACTATCGGCAGTGATCTGGCATTGATCTATTGCTTCTCTAATAACGTATTCAACGCTTACTTCCTGGGCAAGCTGTAATGGGTCAGAATCTTGCACGCGGGATAATTGGATAATCTCCTGAACCAAATCAGTTAAGCGCCTTGCCTCTGATTGCATTCTGGTAGCGAACTTAACAACTGATGCTGGATCATCTTTTGAACCCAGGACTGCTTCGCTGAGCAGGGAGAGCGCACCAATGGGAGTTTTCAACTCATGTGAAATATTGGCAACAAAATCGCGGCGCACATCATGAACGCGCTGGGCCTCGCTCTCATCGCTGATGAGAACTAAAACTAAGTCATCTTTTGTTAAGGGGAGTACTTTTACAGTTAGCTCGTGCTTACCTTCTCCAATTGGACCGCGGGGAATCTCAATCATGCCAACTTGTTGATTATGTGTGCGACGAACTACACGAACTGTTGCTAATAATTCAGAGCTTTGAATTCGACCATCCTTTAGAATTCCTAACGTCTCAACACCAGGGGTGATAAATAATGGAATCTCACCAGGGGCTAAAATCATGGAATCGCCTTCTAGAAGATTTAATGTCTCAAGGAGCATTTCGGGCAAGATTCTAGGTTCTGGGGCCTCTAAATCTCGGCGCAAGAACTTCACAGGCCTCACTCTATAGGCTCAAATCCCCAGTTTACCTTCCGTTCACCTAACTAATGGACTCTATTCATCACCTCCACATAGGTTTAGCCCCATGGCCCTCATTAGATCTGTATTCCAAGATGAACTAGACAACGTATCGCAGTCTCTGGTCGACCTTACTGCGATGGTTGCTTCTTCAATGACAAAGGCAACGACTGCCATTCTTTCCTGCGACTTAAAACTTGCTGAGGAAGTTATTGCAACCGATGTCAAGATCGATGATTACCAGCACGAAACAGATTTTCGCATCATTGACATTATTGCAAGGCAGCAGCCAGTAGCTTCAGACCTACGTGCATTAGTTACTGCTCTGCGCATGGGATCAGATTTAGAGCGCATGGGAGATCTTTCCCACCACGTTGCCAAGGTGGCTCGCCTGCGTCATCCAAATGCTGCAGTCCCACCAGAGCTCGTTGCAATTATTCAAGCTATGGGAGTTGCAGCAGTTGCCATCACCGAAAAGACAGGTGTTGTAATCGCAACCCGCAATACCGAAATGGCCCTTGAAATCGAGCGCGATGATGATGTGATGGATGACCTCCACCGCAAGTTAATCGCAGTATTGATTGAACCAACATGGAAGCATGGAATCGAAACTGCAATTGATTTAACTCTGCTAGGTCGCTACTACGAGCGCTATGCAGACCACGCAGTTTCAATTTCTCGCAGAGTCTATTTCCTTGTAACAGGTGAGTACGCCTCATAATTTGCATGCTTCACCAGCTGTTCAGGCCTGCTGCTTGAGACTATTGCGGTGCTCATGATTGCTATTGCTTTATTGGTAGATAAGGTTGAAGATGAGGGCCACTTAGTTGAGAGCCATTCAACCCAGCTACAGATTGGAAACTAATGTCATCGATTGCAGAGATTGCCGCAGCCTATGAAAAGGCAACGAATGAGTTTTTGGCTATTGCTACCAATGTCCCTGCATCAAAGTTAGATGTGTGCGTGGGGGAAGACTGGAGTTCACGCCAAGTTATTCACCACTGCGCCGATAGTGAGGCACAGTCATTTGCACGCCTTAAGCGATTAGTTGCAGAACCTGGTTCTGCTATTCAAGGTTATGACGAAGGATTGTGGGCTAAGAATTCAACTCTTGGTTACACAGATATGCCGGTAGAGACATCTATCGCTGTTTTTAAAGCAGTCCGTGCTGGTTCATTGGAAGTTATCAAGCGCCTTGCGCCAGAACAGTTAAAGAACTTTTGCATTCACTCAGAGCGCGGAGAGTTCTCACTTGAGCGTTGGCTAGAGATTTACACCCGCCATGCCATTGAGCATGCGGATCAGATAACTAAGAACTTAGCTCTCTAGGGTTACCCCTAGGAAATCCCCCGCTTATCTCACCCCTAAAGGGGTGATTTTCTCTTGTCAATTACTCTGCCTGGCATCACCCTTATCTTATGAGCCCGCCAAACATCACCTCTTCTGGGGTGAGCCTTCCGCGCTCGCAACCACCTGCTCTCTCAGCCAACTTCTTATCGCGCAAGCACCTCTTTGATCTCTTTGAGAGCAATGCTCCTGGTGCAACGCTAGTAATCGCCCCTGCCGGGTTTGGAAAAACAACCTTGGTTGCAGAGTGGGTAAAAGAAAATGCTCGTCCAACTTTTTGGTACACCGTGGATGCCACCGACTCCATTCAAGATTTTCAAGCACATGTTATTGCAGCAGTTACTTCCCATTTTCCCAGTTTCTTTGCCCATATTGATCAGTTAGAACACTTTGAACCTGCAGAATCCATCAAATTGCTAGCCGGCGCCATTGGGCGTTTATCTGGAGAATTCAATTTCGTTATCGATGGGGGCCGTGAAGAAAATCAAGACATCGCACCGTATGCCCAGATAATTGCTGACCTTGTTCCAGATAATTCTCACTTAATTATCATCCGTAGAAATTCGCCGATGACATCTCTGGCTAGATATGCCGCTTTAGGGAATTTGAGTGTAATTACAAGTGCTGAGTTAAAGTTTTCAGAGGATGAAGTCAAATTAATTGCAGCAATCAACGGTGTGGATGTAAGTGAGAATGGCAATGCAAAAGAGTTAGCAATGTGTGAAGGTTGGCCATCGGCCATCCAAATGATGTGTCGCAATATCTCAAAGGGTAAATCGCACACAACCTTTTCTTCAGCAGTGGCGGCAAACGTAAATCCACTAGGTATCTTGGCGCTTGAAAGCTATAACACTTTTTCGCAGGCTACCCGTGAAAAACTGCGCAAACTCGCAATAATTGAGGAGTTTGATCTACAGATTGCCTCAGTAATCTTAGGTAAAGAGTTTTCAGAGGAACTCCTCAATAGATTGGCTCTTGATGGTCTATTTGTGAGTGCATCAACAACGCTCAATCGTACCTATAGGTTTAATCCAATTATTTATGAGGCTTTAACTCAAATCCCTCATGAGGATGAAGAGCAGATGAAAGTTGTGCAGAAAAAGCTTGCCGATCTCTTTTTCCTCCGTGGGGGCTTTTCTAAGGCATTGCACTTTGCTTATGAATCAGGGGATCAAGAGCTCTTTACGAATATTTTTAGATCCAGCGTTCGAAAAATGGCATCAGTTGGGCGTGGTGACCTATTGGTCAAGTGGGCACATTTTGCCGGTGATGACTCTGCTCAAGGTGAAGTAATGAAAAAAGCTATTCGAGTAGTTGGCCACTTGGTGAGTTCTGATTTTAAGAGCGCCGAAGCCCTGGCCTCAGAGCTTGAATATATTGCCGGGCTTTCACCGGAAGGAAAATTCCTATTTCGCTTGAGCTCTATGGTCAAAGCAAATATCTATTTTGCTCGAGGTGATTTTGAGAGAGCTACGCAATCTTTAGATATTGCTTTATCTAGCTTAGAAACTGATGATGCGTTAGATACATCAGATTTACTTGCACTCTTGCGATTACGAGCTCGCCAAGCATTTCTTTATGATGATTTCACGACTTTGGCGCAGGCGTATTCGCAAGCTAAATCATTGCCAGGTGATGGCGACCCTCAACTGAACTCTTATCTACTGGGATGTATTCATTCAATGGTTTTGTATTCTGAGGGAAGGTATTTCCAAGCTGCAGAAATCTCACAAGTTGCAATCTTGCAAGCAAAAGATGCTGGTTATGTTGGGATCAATGGACCACTAGATGCGATGTTGGTTCTAGCACGGGCGCAGTTAGAAGCCTCTGATCTAGACACCTGCGTTCAGACACTTGATGAAATAATGACACAAGCTTCAGATTGGGAAATTTGGCCATGGTTTCTTATGGCCCAAGGAACTCTCACACGCATTCAAATCAGCCAAGGGGCTATTTCAATTGCATCTGAAGCAATTGCCAAACAGCGAGCCTTCTTATTAACCCTTCACACACCAAATCAATTGAGTTGGCTGATTGATATGAGTGAAGTGTTCTTGCGTTTAGCCACAAAAGATTGGCCACGGGCAGATGAGCTTGTAAAACGCATGCCGAAAATTGAATTAGTACGCCAAATTGAAGGAAATATTCAATTCGCCAAGGACCCAAAGAAGCTTCCCTCACTTATCGATGCCTTACCGGAGAAAACAGTTCGAGAAAAGATTAATAAGTATTTATCAGAGGTGAGTATCAATTTAGATCATGAAAATGTTGCACTTAAATCACTCAATAAAGCCTTAGATCTAGGTGCTGAAAACGGTTATCACGAGTATTTCATCCGACAAGGTGGGATGTATTCACTCATTGTTAAAGCAGCGGTGGCAAAACCAACTATCTATTTGGAGGGGTTAGTTCAAGCTATGACAGAGCGACTTCACACCATCAATACTGATTCTGGCGAGTTAGAAGAAAAACTTACTCAACGTGAACTTGAAATCCTTAAGCATTTAACTACTGGTAATCCAATATCAGTCATTGCAAAGACTTTGCATATTTCACAAAACACAATGAAGACACATCTGCGAAATACGTATCGAAAGTTAGAAGCAGATGGGCGCCATAGCGCCGTTGAAAAGGCCAAAAAGCTTCTACTCATTTAGTTTCGCGCACTAGGCTGGCGCTCATGAAATCCCTGGGCCCTGCCTTCAATCGCATGTGGGGCGCCAGCGTGCTGACAAACCTGGCCGATGGAGTTCTAATTGCAGCAGCTCCACTTCTTGCAGTTTCGCTTACTAAAAACCCTGTCCTTATTTGAGCGATTAGTGCATTAGTGATGCTGCCATGGGCTGACCACAGCCAAAACCGAGATGGCCGATGAGGCGGGGTAAAAATCACCCCTGGCTAAAGCCCTAGACCTCTTTTATTACGAACATCGTTACAAGCCCCACGCTCAATACCCCTCATGCTCCTGTTGCGCTAATACGCTCAATTCGGGCAGACTCTGAGCACCAAAAGCGCCTATGGGGCAGGTCGACTCTCCAGAGACGCTTTTACTTATCCCTCGAGGAGGAACCATGAAGTTAAATCGCAACGCAAAGTATGCGTTCGCGGTTGCGGCAGCGGCGGCGTTAGCAGTATCTCTGTTAACTCCAGCTCAAGCGGCAACTCGTTCAACAGTTATCTTGCATGAAACTAACCCAATTACAGGTTTGAACTGCAGCCTTTCAGCTACAAACTCAACAACCTGTTCAGCAGTTGGTTATCTACAAGGTGCTGGTTTTAACTATTACAACAATAAGAAAGAACTTGTAAAGAACACTGTTTTTGGTTCATACAAGATTGTAAAAAACACAGCAACAGATTTCCGCACATCATGGACTGTTAACCCAGGCCGTGTGTGGTCAGATGGAACTCCAATTACTGGAGAAGATCTGCTTCTATCACACGTTCTTGCCAGCGATGCCTATTCAATCGCAGCTGGTCTAGGTGATCCAAAGAGCAAGACTGCAAAGCCAGCCTTTAACGGCCTTGGATACTCAGGTGTCTATGCTGAAAACATTGTTGGTGAGCCAGTTCTCTCTGCAGACAAGATGACTGTAACTCTTCAATTCAAGAAGAAGATCGCTAACTGGGATCTTTACGGTCCAGGACCATCACCAGTCCACACACTTGTGTTGATGGCTGAAGGAGCTACCAAGCTTGGAACTGTTGCAGAGAATACAGCAGCACGTGACCGCTTCGTTAAGGCTTTCACCAGCAAGGACACAGCTCTTCTTACAAAGATGGGCAAGGTCTGGACAGATGATTACACAATCACAACTGTGGACTCAAAGACAAACCCATTGCTTCTAGTAGGTAACGGTGGTTTCATCCTTGAAAGCGCAGTTGCAAAGACATCGGTCACACTTGTTAAGAATGCTAAGTACAACTCAGGCCCAGCTATGAGCGGAACAATCGATAAGGTTGTCTTCAAGTTCATTGGTGATGGAACTGCAGCTGCACAGGCTCTTGCAAATGGTGAGCTAGATGTTTACTCAGGCCAAGCAACAGCCGATGGTGTTGCAAAGCTCAAGGCGATTAGTGGAGTGAACGTAGTAGGCGTGAACAACGTTGCCTACGAGCACTGGGATCTGCACTATGACACTGTCCCTGATGAGGCACCATACACAGGCTTGTTCTCTGTCAAGGATGGCGCCAAGTCACTTGCACTTCGCAAGGCGTTCTTACTTGCACTGCCTCGCAATGAAATCATGGAGAAGTTGATTGCACCAATTAACGGTGTTTCAACTCCAATTCAGTCAACTTGGCTATCACCAGGATCAGCTGCATATGACAAGCTCATTGCCGCAAACGGTTCTGCTTTCTACTCACGTGGAACACAAGAAGCTCGTAACGCATCTGCACTTGCATTGGTTCAGAAGTACTTTCCAAATGCATTGAAGAGCCCATTAAAGGTTCGCGTGCTTGTTCCAGGTAACAACCCACGTCGTGCCTCTGAATTTGCTCTTGCAAAGGCAAACATGGCAAAGGTTGGTTTTGATCTAGTTGGTGACGTACGTACTGACTGGCCATCAAAGCTTGGTAACTCAGATTACGATGCTTACTTCTTCGCATGGGTTGCATCATCTGTAACACAGCGTCAATCAGCTGAGGTTTTTGATACCAATGGTGGAAACAACATCACTGGTTACAGCAACGCAGCAGTTGATGGAATCATCAAGACTCTGGATGTTCCAATGTCAGAGCCACTTCTAATCGCTAAGTACATTCAGATTGAGCGTCTATCAAATGCAGATGCAGTCACTATTGGTGTGTTTGTGCACCCAGGTGTTGTTGCTGTTAATAAGGACCTCAAGAATGTTAAGCCAGCCCCACTATCTCCACAGATGGTGTGGAACTACTGGGAGTGGACATACTAAGGATTAATCTCCTTAGTTAGCTTTACCTACGCAGTCCATTGGGCGCTCGGAGATCACTCTCCGGGCGTCCTTTGGCTGTATAGTCAGGCAATAATTTGAAAGTCAGTTCTTTTTGAGGGGAATACACGAACTATGGTGGCCTTTGTTCTTAGACGGCTCGGCGTTCTGGGTGTCATTCTCTTCGGATCAAGTTTTATCCTCTATAACGTCGCCGCTATTTCTGGTGACCCAACGGCAGATCTGCGACTTAGCACCGATCCCAACCGTGATTTTCTTATCGCTTCATTGACCCGCGAACTTCAACTAGATGTCCCGCCTCCGATCCGTTATTTCTTATGGCTCAAAGGTGTCTTAGGCGTCTTTGTCGGAAATCCTGACTTTGGTACGGGTCGAGATGGAGCAGCAGTTGTTGACTCTCTAGCTCTAGCTATTCCTGTGACTCTGCGACTGGTATTTGCCGCAACTTTGTTTGCCGCCATCCTTGGAATCATGATCGGAATCGTTACAGCCCTTCGCCAGTACAGCCGCTTTGACTACTCAATGACATTTATCGCTTTCCTACTTTTCTCTCTTCCAGTTTTTTGGGTTGCAGTGCTCTTGAAGGAGTATCTAGCAATCTCGTTTAATAACTTTTTACGAGAACCTCAGATTCCCTTGAGTTGGATTATTGGCATCGGACTAGTCAGTGGATTATTTTGGGCATCGGTTATTGGTGGAACGCGCAAAACTTATTGGGTTGCATATGCATCAGCCTTTGCCATTTCAAGCAGCCTCGTAGCAATTCTTGGAGCAACCGGCTGGCTACTTAATCCATCACTTGGCCCAGTCGTTGTTTTAGCGCTCTCTATTGGAATTGCTTTTGGAGTTACACAGCTTTCAGTGGGACTTATTAATAAGGCCGCGCTGCGCGCATCGCTGACGATGGCCGGACTTTCAGTTGTTGCTTTTTATCCAGTTAACTGGGTTTTTGACAACTATCCGGGTGCATTGAGCATTTTCCTCATGGTGTGTGTATTAATTACAACGGCCGTCTTTGTTGGACTCGCCTTTTCTAAGATTGATCGAGCTCCAATTGTTCGCACTGCGATTATTACTTCAGTTCTTTCGGCTAGCTTGGTACTCCTTGATAAGTTTATGCAGACCTGGAAGCCATATATGGAGACAGATGCAATTAACTATCGCCCAGTTCCAACCGTTGGTCAGCGAAATGACATACTAGAAACCAGCGATTTTTGGATTTCAAGTTTAGATGTGCTCACACACCTAGTTTTGCCAACGCTAGCACTGACTCTGATTGGCTTTGCCGGATACATCAGATTTGCTCGTGGAACGCTGCTAGAAGTGCTTAATCAGGATTACATCCGCACTGCCCGCGCTAAGGGGCTCTCAGAGCGCACTGTGATCATGCGCCATGCTTTCCGTAACACAATGATCCCTATGGCAACTATCTTGGTGGCTGACTTTGCCGGTGTAATTGGTGGAGCATTTATTACCGAGAGCGTATTTGCGTGGTCTGGAATGGGAACGTTGGCGCTTCAAGGAATTCGCGGTCAAGATCTCAACTTGCTGATGGGCGTTTTCTTCCTCACTGCAACTCTTGCAGTTCTATCTAACTTCGTTGCAGATTTATTGTATTCAGCCTTAGATCCACGTATTCGAGTGGGAAGTGGTGCGTAATGATGGCGCGTAAATCAAAGGCTAGCGTTGAGTCAACTGAAGTACTTTCTGGTGAAAACGCAATTCAAAATAAAGAGATTGAAGGCTTAAGCCAGGGACAAATTGTTCGCAAGCGCTTTTTCCGCCACCGCGCAGCGGTTATCTCACTTGTTACCATCATCGTCATAGTCTTGATGGCATTTACTGCTTTAGATTTTAGATTATTTGGTATCTGGCGAGTTCCTGGTTGGTGGAAGTGGACTCCTGAGGATCTACCAGAGCTTCGCTTTGGTGATTGTCCAAATGACACTGTGGGTTGTCCAACCATTTCACTTCTTCCTAAGTTTTTAGGCGGACAGGGAATTGGACTTGGTACACATCCATTTGGTCAAGATGACATTGGACGCGATTTCTTCGCTCTCGTCATGAAGGGAACACAACGCTCACTCTCGGTCATGATCATTATCGGTGGAATGGGCGCAACCCTTGGAGTTATTGTTGGATCTATCTCTGGTTTCTATCGTGGTCGCATTGATTCAATTTTGATGCGCTTTGTGGACTTCATGATCACTATCCCAGTAATCATTATTGGCTCTGTTATCGGCTACCGTTACGGAAACCTCGGAGCAACGTTCCTAGCTTTCTTACTTGGTCTATTTGCTTGGACTGGTCTTTCACGTCTGGTGCGCGGAGAGTTCTTATCTCTGCGTGAGCGAGAGTTTGTTGATGCAGCACGTGTTGCAGGAGCGACAAAT
>Ga0265593_1001494_pt1 | contig 10823 bp, 11 predicted proteins | sample saktaG_8_FD_190136 | JGI IMG/M metagenome (GOLD analysis project Ga0265593, IMG submission 190136) | Saline water microbial communities from Sakinaw Lake, British Columbia, Canada - sak_2011_5_24_36m | ecosystem: Environmental > Aquatic > Non-marine Saline and Alkaline > Saline ...
GCGAGGGTTCGGACGGGCAAAAATTGTCGATGTTGGGCGGTTCCATCCTCGGCGGGTGGATGGGGATCAAGGGAGGGGTAAAGTTTAATGAGAACTACACGATTTCTGTCGAGGGGTTGGGGTCTAATCTGGGGAATGTTAGAATAACGCCGCGTTCAAATTTGGAAAACAATGGGGTTGATTTAGCTCTTAAGTACAAATCCGGTTGGACTGACGCGCAACGGGCTGAAGCTTTAGCGAAAATCAAAGTTCTAAACGATGCGCCTACGGTAGTAACTGCTTCCCAGCGATCAGGAACGGCAGCAGCAATGAGCCGTTATCGAAAAGCGGAACAAGTTTTATCAACCAGAGACATAGACCACAAGATTGATTTGCAACTAGGTGGCAGTAAAGAAGTTAACAATTTGTGGTCTCTTGATTCAAGTGTAAATCGAAGTCTTGGTCCTCAGATACACCAACAAATTAAGAATCTACCGCCGGGTACAACAATCAATCAGGTAACAATTGGAGAATAAATTAATGTTCGAAGCTTTCAATAGAGCATTCATTCAAGATATGAAAATGGTTGATGCTGAAATTATCCTAAGTACGGCAATATATTCAGATGATATGCTTGGCAAACTATTTAGTTTGTATGGGGGTCAATCATTCAATCAGGGACTTTATCGTATCATTGACTATAATAATATTAACTATTGGAATGACTTAGTAAAAACTGCATTTCCAAGTTTTTCTAACCGCATAACTTGTTTTTCTTTTGATTGGATGGGGCGGGTATTTGCTATTGATTCTTCAAGGATTAAGGACAGTCATTCAGGGATCGTGATGTTTGAACCTGGGACGGCAGAGGCATTAGAAATACCATGCAATATCGAAACTTTCCACGAAAGCGAACTTATACATTATCGTGAGGAGGCTTTGGCTGAAAATTTTTATCACCAATGGCTGGCTTCGGGAGGAATTTCACCAAGAATAACACAATGCATAGGTTATAGTATACCTTTATTTCTTGGGGGTTCAGATACAACAGATAATCTTGAATTATCAGATTTAGACGTTTATTGGACGATTACTTCACAATTGATTCAGAAAATAGGAGGGCTACCGATAGGTTAGTTTATAAGGAATAAGACAGTTAATAATCTATCCCTAACTATTAATTACAACGCAATTCAAATAATTATATTTAGCTAAGAATTATATCTTGCTTTATACTTAAATTTGCACCTGACCCTGCCACGCGACTTCGCCGCCCGCCACATTGTATTGGGGACCTTGGTCCCGCCGCCGGAACACTGCGGCGACCTGCGGCGCAAGTTCGCCCACGACACCGCGCATGGCTGACAAGCACATCGCCGACGGCGAATCAGGGTTCAAGGCAGCCAGCAGCGCCCCCGACGTCTGCGCGGTCGGCGGCAGCGCGGTGCCGTTCGACAGCTTCCAAGACCTTTCAAAACAAAAAAGCTACGTCGACTCGGTCAAAGCCCGTGGCAAACATATCCTCACCGTCGGCTCGGTCATCGCCGGGAGCCTTGGCAACGCGGGCGGCGGCGTCGTCTCCGGCACCTCCCAGGGCAGCGGCGACTGCACCATCCTCACCGGCGCCAACAAAGTCAAGGCCGAAGGCAAGCCGATTGCCCGCCACCTCTCCGACGTGGCGATGAACAACGGCAACACCCTGGGCAAGCTGTACACCCAGGCCGGCCAAGCCAACGGCACCCTAAAGGACAACCGCCACCCCTGCAACGACCCGCCCAAGCGCTCGGAGACCCTGGACAAGCTCGAAGCCTTCAGGCAGGATTTGGAAAACAACGCCCTCAACGCCAACCGGCTTGACCAATACATGCGGCTGGACGAAAAGGGCGAAATGCTGCAAGGCGGCATCGACACTATCCGCCCCGGCCAAGACAGCCCGAGTTTTACCCAAGGCGCGGCGGGGGCGACGCGGGCCACCCTCGGTTTCCTCAAGGATGCGGGCTTGGGGATAGGCCAACTCGCCTATGCCGCCGCCAAGCGCCTGTCGCCGGTGAACAAAACGCTGGACCAGGTCAACGGCCTGATCCTCGCCGAAAACATCCGCCTGGGCAACGTCTGCATGGAGCAAATCGGCGAACAGGCCAAGGCGATGGGCCAGGCCATTGTCAAACCCGTCACCGACCCGTGGGCCAAGGGCGACTATGCCGAGTCCGTCACGCGGGGCGGGCTGGAACTGGTCACACTGCTGCTGCCGTTTACCAAGTTTGGCAAAGCAGGGGAGCTTGCCAATGCCGCTGGCAAACTGGGGGAGGCGGAGAAGATTGGGGAAGGGGCCAGTGTTTTAGGCAAGACGGCGGAAGTTGAAAAGACTGGCGAAGCGGTTTATGCTGCTGGCAAGATGGGCGAGACGGAAAAGGCATCCGAGGCTGGCAAGGCGAGCGAGATCAAAAAGTCCGCAGATGCCGTAGAGGTTAAGCGCGTACCGAGTGAGGATGGGGTTAAGGTCAAAGCGAAGACCAACCATGAAAAAGCGGCATTTGGAGAAAAGACAGCCCATGACAAAATGGTTGAAAAAGGTTACGAGCCGGTAGGCAAGACCGATGGACAATACCAACCGGGAAAAACTGGAATTGACGGAATGTACAAAAATCCAAAGCCACCGCCTGATTATGTAGTCACTGAGGTAAAATATGGCAACGCGCATCTTGAAAAGGGGTTGGCGGATGGGACGAACCAGATGGATAATGAATGGGTTAGAAAGCGTCTTGCTGATAAAGTTGGTCAAGAGGAAGCGCGGAATATTGAAAAATCAATGCGAAATAATAGCGTTGATAAATGGTTAATACGTGTAAACGAAAATGGAAGCTCATCCGCTAAGATGATTGGAAGTGATGGCAGTGTAATTCTCGGAAAAATTGGAAACGTACCTAATTTTTAATTGGAGCTATAATAAATGATTAGAGATATTCGGCATAATGAAGAGTATTTTGATAAGTGGATTGGTTTTGTTAATAGCATTATTGCAGAAGATATTAAAGAAATTAATGTTCTTCCTCAATCTGAAGGAAAGGTAATGTGTGCTTCAAGTTTGCGTGATAGGGCGATTCAGTTGGTCATCATGCAATATGGTCGAGGTTGCCAACTGACCGAAATAAGAGATGGCGTTAAGCAAATTGTTAAATTCATCGAGCTAAAACGTTTAACTCTTGCAAATGTCGAACTCAAGCAATCCGTGCGTGAAATGTATGAACGACTCGATCTCGGCACTCTCTACGAAAACCTTACCTGCCTAGCATTCTTGGTTTCCCTCCATGCCACTAAAGAAGCTTATTCATTTGTTTTGAATCTAATAGGCCATTCCGGTGAAGACGCTTTGCTCGATCATATCTCTGTCGCACTGGGCGACACTACACGCAAAATTGCCCCACAGTCCAAGTATCCAAAAGTCTATGATCCGTTGGTCGAAGTCATCACTTCGCCGGAGGATAAACGCCCCGCCAAACTCAATAAATATCTTGAAGGCTGGTACAAGCGCATGAAGCCCATTTATTGGCACGATAACCATGAAGGCGGGGAAGGTGCATATTTCGGCTACTGGTGTTTTGAAGCCGCGCTGGTGGTGATGCTGTACAATATTGATGATGCAAGTTTTTGCGACAATCCCTATTACCCCATGGACTTGGTTCGTTATTTTAAGGATAGTAAAAGGTCGCAATAGCGTACTCGCGTATTGCGCCGAATGGCAAACACTACTCATGCGGCGGAATACGGTATAGTACCGCCTATTCCGCCCTACGGGCTGAGGTTGATTATGGTAAGATAAGCTTATGGGATCACGAATTTGAACCTGATCTTGAATGTCATGAAAATTTGGCAAAACTTGCCGATAGTTTTACAGAATTTCTTGCCATTCTTTATGATTGTGTGGACGATTTATAGAGAGGGCTTCGCAAATGATAATTGAAGGGTCTTTGGATCAAATTAACGAGAATGATTTGATTGAATTAGAGAATCAGATAAATATAAATATTCCTGAACAATATCGAAACTTTTTACTCAGAAATAATGGTGGAAAACCTAAGATTAATCGATTCACAACTCAGGACAAATAAGTTGAATCAATGATTGCTAAGTTTCTTCCGTTCTCTGGTTCCCACGCTCCAGCGTGGTAACCCGGCTTGTCCGCTCCTGCGGATATTAGGCGCAGGAGCGCTGCCATCTGCATTCCCACGCTGGAGCGCCCATCGTTATACACAAGTGTAAGATGCCCGTCATTCCGGCATGGACTGCCGGAATCCAGTCACAAGGATGTGAAACTGCGGGCTGGCACATTGCCTAAATCAAGCACTTGTGCAAGCGGCAAGTTACCGTCCATGGCTCTGGATTCCGGCAGTCCATGCCGGAATGACGGCGTTTTTGGATCGGCGGGACTTGTGTATAACGATGAGCGCTGGAGCGTGGGAACGAGAGGAATTTCAGGAGATGTGGAGATCGAGTTGAGTAAAACGATTGATAGGGATAAAGATTTTTCTTCAGCTAGGCAAGCAATGGCAGAAAAACTTGGACTCAATGAATTTGAAGAACCTCGTCATTGGACATGGCATCATAGGGAGGATGGAATGACCATGCAGCTTGTGCCAACCGAACTGCACAATAACATGCCTCATACCGGAGGCGTTTCGATAGCAAAAGACCCTAGTTACTAACAGATTGGAGTATTTTATATGTTAAAAGAAATTGAAGAACCTTTGGAGGCATTAAACCTACAGGCAATCCAAAAAGCCGAAAAGTCTTTAGGTGTGAAATTTCCGGAAGAGTATATACAATTTTTATTGAAATACAATGGTGGTAGACCGGAACCGGCTGGTTTTGACATAGATTGGAAAAATAATCAAGAAATCGGTCAACATTGGAGAACATCAATGCTTTCCTGGTTCCTTTCCATTTATGATGGGGAAGAAACCAATTTATTGCGAGACAACCAAGTATCTTTTAGAGGTCGCATACCCAAAGATACCATAGCCATTGCTGATGATTGAGGTGGCAATTTAATTTTATTGGGAGTGGCGGGAGAATATAAAGACAAAGTGCTTTTTTGGGTCAAGGATTATGAAGTTGAGGAAGGCGAGGTTCCAGGGTTTGACAATGTGGGTTTTCTAGCGGATAGTTTTGATGAGTTTATAAATGAGAAACTCCGTTGAGTTTCAACCTAAGCAATGGCCCGATTTCGCCGATACTTGGATTGAAAACTGGCCCCCCGGCCTGTCAAACCTTTCCTATCCACAGATAGGCATTCAACTTGAAGTCAATGAAGTCCATTCCCTTGGCAGACGCAACGGTGTACACAGCCATTGCTTCGATCCAACCGTTGAAGATGATCTACAACCTTTGGAACTAAGGCTCGATAAGGCAATCCGCCATTTTCCTCAAGGGGTGTTTGTCCGGCTCGGGTCGCGCAGCCCAAAAGATACGCTTGAAGGTATGCTCACATCCGGTAAAGCCTTTGACGGCCAACAAGCCATTCGCTTATTGACGTGCGGTTCAGCCAGAATCGCTTACGACCTTAGGGCAGCGATAAAAGCCAATTACAACCCTTGGATATTCGTCCGCCAATGGGTGGACATTCCTCCTGACATGGAGTTTCGCTGTTTTATGCAACAACGCCAACTGATAGGCATATCTCAATATTTTCATAAGACTTATTTTCCCCGGTTCAGATATCGGCATGCCGCGTGAAAGATTATCACGATGATTAACTGGTGTTACGCACCAAACTGTAAATGTTTGGCATATCGCTGACCTTGGCACGGAGTGTCAAAGCTTGCTTTGACTGGCAAGGCTTGCCTTGCCCCTGCCTGTCTGCGACAGGCGGTCAAAGCAAGCTTTGACGCTCCAGCCCTAGGTCAATGCGTAACATCGGTTAAAAACTTAAAGTACAATGTCAACAACAATAATTTACCCAACCCCCATGCCATGCTGATTATCCGCCCCGACCAGATGCAGTCGTTCACCGACCGGATCAGGGCGCAATTTGCCGCCAAGCTCACCGGGCAATTGCAAGCCGACTACCCCGGACTATTCCAGCCTTTGCCGCCGCCATTGGCCCTGCGCATGGTGTCCGCTAAAATTGATTATGCCGAATACCGCTACGAAATCCGTTTTCAAAGTGCGTTGACGGTTTTCCTGTACTACTGTTGCGCGATGGGCCCGGCCTTCGACCGGCAACCCGACATTCAAGCAGTATTGGACGACTTGACCCTCTACCCCGACGACATCCCCGCCCTGTTGCCGGACGCGGTCGACGAAGAGGCTTGGGAGGAGGCGGCACAGGCGGCGCGGCGCGCCGATTGGTTTGACCCCGACAAACCCGGACAACTGGCGGACCAAGTGGCCGCCCGCCTGTGTTGGGCGCTGGCGGCACTGGCACCCCGCCTGCCCGACATCAAATTGCCACAGGATGAAGCCACCCTGAGCCACTTTGTCACCGCAGCAATACAGTCCGCACAACAACAACACATCAAGGATGCCGACGGCATCGCCGCGTTTGCACTGTGCCAAAGCCTGTTGGGCCGGGACTTTCACCGGCAAACGCCCAAACCCTGGGTGGCGGCGGTGTTCAACGACCCGGCCATCCTGCCCGCCCTGCGCGGTGCCACATTGGCAGGTTGCGTGGAACTGGAATGGGGGATTCAGCTATGATTGGCAACGGGCGGGCGGGTTAGTCCCATGGCCAGTGACAACTATGCGTTGAATTTTGTCGAATACATGAAAGGCGTGGGCGACTCGGCGGTCAACCTCGCCCAAGAGGGCGCTTACGGGGTTTACGATTTTGGCCAGGTGGCGGTGGGGGGCGGCAAAATCCTCGCCAAAGAGGGGCTGTCCGCCATCGGCGCGACCGAAGCCGCCGCCAACATCGTCCTTGAAGACATCCAGCCGTTGAGCAGCCTCGGCAAAGTGGCGGCGCAAGGCGGCTACCAAGGCTTGGGCGAAGCGGTCAAAGACCTGCCCGGCCATGTCGCCAGTGCCGTGGCCGATGCCGCCCGGCAAGGCGACATGCGGGCCTTGGGCAGCGCCGTGACCGATGCGGCCTTGCTGGCCGACGGCGCGGCGAGTGCCGCCAAGGGCTTGGCGACAGGCGCCCGCCGGGCCGCCGGCGCGGCGGGCAAGGCGATTGACAAGTCCAAAGCCGCCCTGGCCAAGGCGGCGAAAACCGGCAATTCAGAGACAACCAACGACGCGGTGGCCAGGTGCGGCAAACAAAATGACGTGGCCTCGCGCCAGTCCAAGCAAACCAGCACCCAAAAGGCCGCGTTTGGCGAAAAGACCGCGCACGATAAAATGCTGCAACGGCCCGGCATGGAGCCGCTAGGGTCCACCGACGGCCAATACCAACCGGGTAAGACTGGCATTGACGGGGTGTACAAAAATACACGTCCACCGCCGGCCTATATCATCACCGAGGCAAAGTATGGCACGTCAAAATTAGGCTGGACGAAGGATGGCAAGCAGATGAGCAATGACTGGTTAACGGATAGGCGTTTGAGGGAAAAAGTTGGTCGAGAGAACGCCGATGCCATTCGACAGGCACTTAAAAGTGGGAACGCCGAAAAATGGCTTATCAATGTAAGGGAAGGCGGTTCGGCAAGGATGGTAAAATTGGATAAATATGCAAACAAAATTGGAAATTGGACTGAGTTTTAGCAATAGAGAGGCAGGCCATGCGTGACACAATCCAGAATAAAGATTATTTCGATAAAGGGATTGCTTTTGATCAAAAGACCATAGATCGTGATAAAAGCTCAATCAATGACATACCTGATCACTCTGGACGGGCAATGGATTTGTTCAGTTTATGTGAACGTTCCGTCATGCTCTGCGCCCAACGCTACAGCCGGGGCGATGCGCTGGACGACATGGAACCTAGTATTAGGCAGATGTTGCAATTGTTTCAGTTACGCAGCTTGACGATGCCGACCTTGGATTTGGAACCCAAGGAGCGTGAAATGTGGGGAAACCTCACCCTGAGCAAGCTTTACGACCACCTCACCTGCTTGGCCTTTGCCGTTAGCCAGCGTTACCCGGCGGAAAGCTACCACAAACTTTTTCAGTTTATAGGACATGCGGGCAAGGACGGTTTGTTGGATCGGATTGCCGTTCAGATGGGCGAGCAGCAACGCCCTGTTGCGGCGGTGTCCAAATTCGCCAAGGAATATAACGCACTCGTTGCCGTGATTGACGCACTCGCCGAAGCCCGGCCAGCATTACTGAAAACCTACGTTGAAAACTGGTATAAAAAGCACATGCGCGGTTCGGCGCTGTATGGAACACACAAGAGCGAAGCCTATGTGGGCTATTGGTGCTTTGAAGCGGCACTGGTCGCCATGTTATGGAAAATCGACGACAGTGATTTCGCCGAGCATCCGCATTACCCGGTTGATTTGGTGCGTCATTACCAGACGCAGGCCGGATAGGTGAGAGGCAGGGCCGAGTGGCAAACACTACATAGGCGGCGGAATACGGTGGAGTACCGCCTATACCGCCCTACGGGCTAAGATCAACGCAAATGGTTGGCCAATTCGTGGTTCAATGGGCAAAGTGACGGGATTTTAAGGGGTTTTGCATAATGATTAGAGATAAACTTTTCGATGTTGCTTATTTTGATCGGTGGATTGATTTTGTTCAAACAACTGGAATTAATCCGCGAAAAAGCTCAATTGTTTCATTACCACGTCCAGAGGGCCGTATTGGTAGAGCTACAGATTTATGGGTAGATTCGGTTCAACTTGTCATTATGCGCTACAGCCGAGGCGACTCAATTCCAGACATGAAAGAAAGCGTAATGCAAATGGCTGAATTACTTGAGCTTAAGCAAACTATACTCGCGAATGTGCAACTCGAAAAAGAAGTACGCAACATGTACGAACGCTTGGATTTGGGAACGCTTTATGAGTACTTGACCCTGTTGTCATTTGTCGTATCGCTGCGTGTGCCAGCTAAGATCATGCATCAAACACTTGAATTGATCGGTCACAAAGGCGAGGACGCATTGCTTGATCGTATTGCTTATGGGTTTGGGGATAAAACACGCGGCATGGCCCCGCACTCCACATTCCCCAAAATTTATGACCCGCTGCTCGAAGTGATTGCCGCCCCGCCAGAACAGCGCCCCGATAAATTAAAGCGTTATGTGGATGGCTGGTATAAGAAGATGAAGCCCATCTACTGGCACGACAACCACAAAGGGGCGGAAGGGGCCTACTTTGGTTACTGGTGCTTCGAGGCGGCGCTGGTCGCCATGCTATGGAAAATCGACGATAGCACTTTTGCTGAACATCCGCATTACCCGGTTGATTTGGTGCGTCATTACCGGACGCAGGGCGGGTAGCTGATAGGCAAACGATGCGCGACACAATACAAACTCAAGACTTTTTCGATGAAGGCATAGAATTAGATCAGGAAACCCTAGTACGCCACAAAAACGAACTGAACGGCTTGCCAATGCATTCCGGCAGAGCATCTCAGCTTTTTAGCTTATGCGAGCGCTCCGCCGCGCTTTGCACCCAACGCTACAGCCGGGGCGATGCGCTGGACGACATGGAACCCAGTATCAGGCAGATGCTGCAATTGTTTCAGTTGCGCAGTTTAACCCTGCCGACATTGGAGTTGGAGCCTAAAACCCGTGAAATGTGGAGCAACCTCACCCTGAGCGAACTTTATGACACCCTCACCTGCTTGAGCTTTGCCGTCAGCCAGCGTTACCCGGCGGAAAGCTACCACAAACTTTTTCAGTTTATCGGACATGTGGGCAAGGACGGTTTGTTGGATCGGATTGCCGTTCAGATGGGCGAGAAACAGCGCCCCGTTGCTGCTGCGGCTAAATTCGCCAAGGAATATAATGCACTCGTTGCCGTGGTTGACGCACCCGCCGAAGCCCGGCCCGCATTACTGAAGACCTATGTTGAAAACTGGTATAAAAAGCACATGCGCGGTTCGGCGCTGTATGGAACCCACAAGAGCGAAGCCTATGTGGGCTATTGGTGCTTTGAAGCGGCGCTGGTCGCCATGTTATGGAAAATCGACGACAGCGATTTCGCCGAGCATCCGCATTACCCGGTTGATTTGGTGCGTCATTACCGGACGCAAGCCGGATAGGTGAGAGGCAGGGCCATAGTGCGCAATAGTGAACTCATGTATTGCGCCGAATGGCAAGCCTACATAGGCGGCGGAATACCGCCTATTCCGCCCTTACGGCCTGTATTCCCACGCAGAGCGCTCATCGTTATATGCAAAGTCCCAAGGAACGGGAAAACGTCGTCATTCCGGTCAGGGATGCCGGAATCCAGGGCTTTAAGGACGGTAACTTGCCGCTTGTACAAGTGTTTGAATCAGGTGAGTTGCCAGCCCGCAGATTCACGTCCCTGTGACTGGATTCCGGCATCCATGCCGGAATGACGGGTCTCTCTTACACTTGTGTGTAACGACGAGCGCAGAGGGACACTGCCATTAAGTTAAGCCGTCATACCGGCAGGGATCGCCGGTATCCAGATTGCAGGGACGCCCCCAAACCCTCGCCATCCTTGGAGCCTGGGTTCCGGCAGTCCATGCCGGAACGACGATGTTTTGTTAACTTAATGGCAGTGACGCGGAGCGTGGGAACGATGGCAGGCAGCAGATTCGCTAAAATCGGGCAGATAGGCGACAATATTTGTTTTATGCTGTCGATATTTCAATGCTGAGTGGCAAGAGAGGACATTCATGGTGCGGCTGACGGCGCTGGAAAAACAGGAAATTTTACGCTTTTTGGAGGCGGGGAAACCCCTGCCGGATAAATACCGTTTTCTGCTGTT
>Ga0265593_1001496_pt1 | contig 10820 bp, 7 predicted proteins | sample saktaG_8_FD_190136 | JGI IMG/M metagenome (GOLD analysis project Ga0265593, IMG submission 190136) | Saline water microbial communities from Sakinaw Lake, British Columbia, Canada - sak_2011_5_24_36m | ecosystem: Environmental > Aquatic > Non-marine Saline and Alkaline > Saline ...
GGCTGTAGGAATGTGGCGCTGATGTCCTGGCGGGATTGCGTCCCGGCGAACGACCAAATATGATTGGCAAGCAAGCCGTAGGTCCAGCCGCTGTCTTGCCTTAGGAACACCGCCGTCGGTCCCGCGCCCCACTTTTGCGTGCCGAGCCTATCATCAGTAGCGCTGGGGTACAGAAAAACTGGCCCGCCACCCATAATCCATCCGCCCATCGGGGCTTTCGGCGAAAAGAAGAAACTTTGCACGATGTCGCTCAGACCACCCACATCGCTACCGCCTGGAACGGGCGATTCGGAATGAATTATCGGAATAATGGTGCGGGTTATCAGATTCCAATCGTGACTGATCGAGAACGGAATGACCGGCTGCACATTGACTAGATAACGCATTGCGCCGGTAGAACCGATGCCAAAATCCCAGTTGTTCTGAATTGGCAAACTGATCAAATTGGCAACTGGATTTTGCAGTTCTTTCGCCAGTTCGGCGTAACTGTCGTCACTGGCTTCCAGGCTTTGCTGCGGCTCGCTTTCAATCACGGCATTGGTTTGTTTCACTGGTTCGGCCAGCCCCGACGGCATTATGCCGAATGCATTGACCAGTGCGAAACTGGTCATTGCATGCAAAACAGGATTTCTTTTATATGTCATTTGTTTCTTTCGGGTAAACCGGGTGTAATACGGAATCTTCTGGCGAGAGCGGAATCAGCGTGGCCGGGTTGCCGTCCCAGTAGCCTAGGAAGCGGTTGATGACACCTCGGCTGTTGTGTTCGCTGGAGCCGTGGTAGCTGTGCGCGGGCCATTGCTTCCACAGGTCGAAGTCCCGCTTGTCCTCGAAGGGCAGCGTTGCCTTGATGCCGTTGCGCAGGTCAATGGTGAACTTCGACGGCATCTTGCCCAGGGATGGAAGTGCTTGCCTTCCACCGCGCCGGAGTCCGCCAAGACACCGCCCCCCGCCCCCGCAGCGACGGCGGCACCGCCGGCCTCGCCCAACAACGCGAAAGCGAGGGCTAGGGTGAATGTTTTTTTGACTCTCATACGACTTTCTCCTAAAACATTGAGTGGGGAAAACCGGTATTATGTAGCAAGCGCACTCGGTATCCGCCAAAGAATGATCACCGTTCGGCTAATTTTAGCTTTAATCAAGGGGTTGGGTAAAAACAGCCACGTTGCCGCTGGATTGGCAAGTGGTTTTTGATAATGTATATTATAATGGTGTATCAAAAAACAACATGTTTGGGAACATATCTGCCTTGAACTTCGACTTCATTTCCGATTCAACACGAGCCGCTGGTCTCACTGCCCTGATGAAGGGAGTCGGCTTGGTGACCCGGTTTCTGCCCATTCCCCAACCCAAGCTGCTGGTGGGGCCGGGGTCCAGCGGGCGCTTGGGGCAGGCCATCGCAGGCTTCGGCCACGCGAAGATACTGATCGTCACCGATGCCGTCATCGTCAAGCTGGGGCTGCTCAAAGACCTGACCGATGCCCTCAGTGCCGGCGGTGTCTGCTATGTGGTGTTCGACGAGATCACGCCCGATGCGCCAATCCCCTTGATCGAGCGCGGCATCGACTTCTACAAGGAGCACGGGTGCGATGCCATCGTGGCGTTCGGTGGCGGCTCGCCGATCGACGCCTCCAAGGCCATCGCCGTGTCGGTCGCCAATCCCGGCAAGCCGCTGCGCAAGCTGGCGGGCTACTTCAAGGGCCTGCGCAAGCCGGTCACGATCTACGCCGTGCCCACTACCGCAGGCACCGGCTCGGAAGTGACCGTGGCGGCGGTGATCTCGGACCCCTCGCACCACAGCAAGATCGTCATCGTCGACACCCGCATCGTGCCCAAGATGGCGGCACTCGACCCCTGCCTGATGACCGGCCTGCCGCCGCATATCACCGCAGCCACCGGCATCGACGCACTGACCCACGCGGTCGAGGCCTTCGTCGGCAACTGGGCCACGCCCGCCACCGACGGCATGGCGCTTTCGGCGGTGGGGCTGATCTTCGAGAACCTGCGCACGGCCTACCGCGACGGCAAAAACCTGCATGCGCGGGAGAAGATGTCTTTGGCGTCCACCCACGCCGGCATCGCCTTCACGCGCGCCAACGTGGGCTATGTCCATGCCATCGCGCACCAGTTCGGCGGCCTGTACCACACGCCGCACGGCCTAGCCAACGCCATCATGCTGCCGCATGTGCTCAAGTACTCGGCCCCGGCCATCACCGGGCGCCTCGCCGCGCTCGCCGTGTGCGCGCGGGTGGGTAGCGAGGGTGAATCCGAAGCCGAACTAGCCGGCAAGTTCCTGGACGCGATCAAAGACTTGAACCGCGACCTGGGCATCCCCGCCCACTTGGACGCACTGCAGGAAGTTGACATTCCGGCGCTGGCCAAGGCCGCGCGCCACGAGGCGCATACCGGCTACCCGGTGCCGCGCTACATGACGCGGACAGTCTGCGAGGACATCATCCGGCAAGTGCTGCCGCCATGCCGAAAAAGCGTTGAGCGATGACTCTTGTTGGAAGCGCCAGAGAAACGCAAAATAGTTGTCGCCCGCATGAGCCATATGATCCTCGCAGCGTTGGAGAATAATATTGCTAAAAGGTCTCCATCGCCGCGATCTTATCCTGATCGGCTCCTTACGGTACGCTAAGCGGTGACCAAATCGATTAGCGTTTGTACGAGCTTATCGGTACTCTGCTGATCGGCGCGTAGATCGATCGCGTGATGGGCCGCAATCCGTCCGAGGAATGAGCCGTGCCGGGTCGCTTTACCGAATGACCAAGGGGTCTCTCACCTTCGCGAGGTATTCGATAATTCCCTGCCTGGACTTGGGCACATAAACCCGAAGCAAAGCCGAAAACGGCACCGGTGTCTTCACGTTGTTCTTCTGGCCGGGGCTGTTGAAGCGGATCGTGTTCGTCCCGTCGGCGTTGGGCTCGGCTTGGTCGTTGGATATGGCGGCTTGGTCTTTGGCGAGCCAGCACTCAAGGCTGCAGGTCGTTATCGACCAGAAACCGCCGCCGGAGTAGTCGATTTCCTGCGGATTGAAGGTGATGCTCGATGGCAGCGCCTTGCCTTCCTCCACCTTTGTCAGGTTCTTGTTGATCGGCTGGTACGCCGCGTCGTCCACCGCCAAGCCTCCCCAACCGTAGGCGGTAGCGTAGAGGTGGCCTTGTGGGTCGGTGTCCTGCGGAGTCCCCATTACCCTGGTGGTGTCGGTGTACTTGCCCGTCTCCACATCCCGGATCAGCGCCATGCGAATCCTCTCCATCAACGCCGAGACCAGCACGATGTCCGGGGAACTGTAAGGCATGACCGCGATGGTGGCCTGCCGCTGAAGCTTGTGCGTTGCTTCGAGCCCGCCCTTCTCCGCCGGGAGCTTGCAGATCCGCATGTTCAGATAGACGTAATCCGCGTAGCTGACCTTGTCCAGCGTGACCGTCAGGCTTTCGCCCAGGTAGGGCAGGTGTACGATGTAGTTCTGGAAATCGATGATCTGGATGACCTGCTGGCTCTTGACGTTGTTCGCGTCGTCCTGGTGCGCCCAGTGATTCACCGGTGCCTTGGCCAGATGGCGTTTCATGTTGAGGTCGGTCTCCGAGACCTTGTACGCCGTGTCGGTGGTTCCGAAGTCTGCGGGCGTGACGAAGCGGTTCGCGTCGGAAGTGGGCGGGTTTGCTTCTACGATAGTCCACCAAAAGCCAAGTATTCAATTACCCAATCTTTACAATATCTTCCGGTTTCCAGGTTTGATCAAAGAAGGGTTCCAGCGGACCGTACAGACGAATGTAAGTGAACCAGCCCTTGCCGGGAACGGTTTGGACCCAGTTCTTTTCCTTCCCTGCCGGCGCGCTGGGGCCGAAATAGATATCGCAAGATCCATCATCGTTCTGTTCAGGTTCATCAAAGCTGTTGATACTTGGCTTGGGTTGATCGGTTTGTAGCAGCGAGCGCGTGCCGGGATCATACAATGTCACAGACCAGAAGTTATTGATGGGGATGTTAGGCGGAAGGTGGAGCTTGTAGGTTTGGCTGCCATCGAGATAAGCGCCTTTGGCATCGATGTAAGCCGCCATATACTGGGACCCGGCTCCGACCATTTTTTGTACCATCGCCGGTGTCACACAAATGGCGGTGAAGTGGAACAAGATTCTGGCATCCAGGTTTCTGGCGCCATTCTTCAAGAACTCATGGCTGCCGCCGACAAAGATATATTCCCAGTTGCGATCCGCGTACACCTTCGTTTCCGCTTCACGTGACTGATAGGCGATCGCCCGGGCCATTCCCAAACCTGTTTTGGCTGCTTGATCGAGGATCTTTTTCATCCGTTCATCGGGGTTGAACGCTTTGCCTTTTTCGATGCCCAGCGCTCTCAACAACCCGATCTGCTCCGTTCCAAATGCTTCCGTTGGTTCATATTGGATCAACTTGTCAAGGTTTACGAAATATTGGAGATCATTGGGGTGGGTGGTATCTGCCGTCATACCGCTCATGTTGAAAACGTTGGGCTTTCTGGGGCCGTCCTTCAACGGATAGACAGCGCAATTATCACCATACCATTTGATGGCCTGTTCGCCCATGCCGCTTATTTTCTGGCCGGCACGTGCCATGATCCACACTTTATAGGTGCGCGAACGCGCCACAAAATAACCTTCCGGAATTTCACCGTCATAATCCGACGGCAACAACAGATATTTGCCCCCTTGCCCCTTATCCGGGCCAGCCATACCGAAATCAACGATGTACCGAAAATAGGTATCGTTGGCCATACCCAGAACCTGCGGGGGGATCTCGACAACCGTTGGCCCATCCTTCTTCAGGTCAACATTGCCCGCTAAATAAACACTTTCGGTATTCCCGGTTAAGATCAGGGGAGTTGCATCAAGCAAATCAGCGGCAACCGCAAGATCAGAACATTCCTTACACCCAAATCCTTTCTCCTGCCCCTCAAGCAATGAATACATCGACATGGCCGGCATGAAATCAAGGTAGGCCTGGCACGCACGTTGAAAATCGAGCGCATCAAACAGCTTTTGAGCGGTCTCTTCGGTCGGATAGCCGCCCAGCGTAAATTCAAAATCTCCAATCGGTGTGATTAGTTTTTCTGTGTTCATAAAATTTGCTCCTGAATAAGTCACTTCATCTTCTCTACGTCGCCGGGTTTCCAGGTCTTCGTGAGCGCCGGTTCGGTCGGCCCGTAGAGCCGCAGAATGGCGAAGAACCCTCTTCCGGGCACCGTGGCGAGCCAGTTCTTCTCCTGGCCCTCCGGGGCTTCAGGCCCGAGGTAGAGGTCGGTGCTGCCGTCGTCGTTCTGGAGCGGCTTGTCACGCGATCCGAGCGAGGGGAAGGGCTGACCGTTTGCGAGAAGGGCAGCGTTCTCCGCCTCATAAAGTGTCACCGACCAGAAGTTCGCGGCCGGCACGTCCTTCGGCAGACTCAGCTTGTAGTTCGTCCCACCGGTCAGGGGCATGCCATCGCTGTCGGTGAAGCCTATGACGTAGAACGCTCCCTTGCCGGGAATCTGCGAGAGCATGCCGGGGCTGAGCGAGTAGTAGTTCGAGAAAAACCACGGGCGGCAATCGACATCAAGAGCTCCGCCGCGATCCACTCGCCGCCAGCTCAGGTCGAGCTTGCCGCTCGGGTTCTCCGCCGTCGCATCGGCCATCGGATTGAGCCAGCGGCGATCGGGGTACATGCGGAACGAGCGACCGGACACGACCTCATCGAAGGCCATCACGCGGCTCATCTTGTAGCCCGACTTCGCCGCGTGGTCGAGGATGCCCCGCGTACGTTCGTCCGGGTGGAACGGTTCCCCCTTCACGATGCCCAGTCCGGCAAGCATGCCCATCCAGTCCGGGTCGGCAAGGTGCGGCCCTTCGGCATCCACCAGCTTCTTCAGTTGGTCGAAGGCCGTCGCATCGCTGGCCGGCAACATGTTGACCGGCACGCCCGAACCCTTCGGGAACTTCATCGGCTTGGCTTTGCCCTCGAGCGGGTAGATTTTCGCCATCTCGAGCAGGTCCACCGGTGGCTTCAGGTTGCTCGGATCAGCGACCAACGCACGCAAGAACACGAGCACGTTGTTGGTGCCAGAGCGGCAGACGAAATGGCCGTCCGGGACTTCGCCCTTGTAGCCCGGCGGCAGGAGCAGGAACTTTCCGCCTTTCCCCTGATCCGGCCCGGCGAAGCCGACGTCCCCCGCGAACTTGCCACCGTCGACGGGAATCGGCCGCTGCCAGAAGTCCAACAAGATCCCTTGGAGCATCGGCGGGGCTTCAAACACGAGCGGCCCGTCCCTGCCGAGATCGACGTAGGCGTGCGCGTACATCACGTCACAGTTCGGCGTGGTGACGAGCGTCTTGGCGTCCGTCAGATCCTCCCAGATGACCAACACGTTGTGCCCCTCGCCGAACGTCTTCTCGAAGCCGACCTGCATGGCGAGGGTGTTGAGGAGCGGCGACGCCCAGAGGTACGTTTGTGTCGCGCGGTGGTAGAGCATCTCGTCGCGGAGTGTCTGCGCGGTCTCCGCCGTGGCCCGGCCCTCCACGATGGGAAGGGCAGCGATCAACTCTTGATGCTGAATGGCTGGCGATGTGCAAGGCTTGATGGACATGATGGACTCCTTTTGGGTAAGAGATATGGATCGAAAGCGAGAACACTTTCCGGCAGCGAGTCTTGCATCGCTACCGGAGAGCGGTCAACAAGTCACTTGACGCGTTCCACGTCGGTCAGCGAGCAGCTCCAGGAGCTTCACCTGACGGGCATCGGGCCGTGATTGCCATTGATTTACAAGGGTGTAACAATGGTCAGTTTAGGATCATATTAAACGTAAATTAAGACGCTTAGATGAATCGTGCCACAAAAATCATAGGACTACCAGCATTAACCGTTGATCTTCTGAAGGCAAACGGTGTACAAATCAATAACGTCTATGCTAACCTATGGTGGAAAGTCGGTATGAGAACCATTCTGAGTCGAGCGGGCTTTATAAACGCTCTGGCACACTGATGAGCAACGTCATGTTTAGCTTAATGCTCTGGTTGTGGTTACAGAAAGAATCTTACAAACACTGTTTGCGCAAAGCATGGCAATCGATTCGTGGGCAAAAGTGTCAGGCTAAAATTGTCGATTTATAGATGGCAGAATTGATTAAGATACATTGAAACCATTAATGGAAGTATTTCCAGGCATGAGTAAATGCTATTCAATAATATTTTAACTGACTTTTTTCAATGTTTTTTTATGTACAGTGACCATTGGTTGATATACTAGTATTTAAGCTTAATCAATTCCGGGATCTATAACGTTTTTATCCTAGTCGGCATGTCCACCTTTTTATTGTATAACTGCGTCCCGTGTAGCGACTTGCATGGAAAAATTACCCACTGCAAAACAATTAAAGGAAATTGAAATGACTAAACCAACAAAACCGAACATCCTGATTCTCTGGGGTGATGACATCGGCTGGTGGAACATCAGCTACAACAATCGCGGTCAGATGGGTTACCGCACACCCCACATCGACCGCGTGGCCAACGAGGGTGCCGCCTTCACAGACTATTACGGCCAGCAGAGTTGCACTGCCGGACGTGCCGCCTTTATAACCGGCCAGAACCCGCTCCGCACCGGTCTGACCAAGGTAGGGATGCCTGGATCCGACATCGGCCTGCAGCCGGGAGACCCCACCATCGCCGAGTTGCTCAAGCCGCATGGCTATGCCACCGGCCAGTTCGGGAAAAACCATTTTGGCGACAAGGACGAGTTCCTGCCAACAAACCACGGTTTCGACGAGTTCTTTGGCAACCTCTACCACCTCAATGCCGAAGAAGAGCCCGAAGACCCCGACTACCCGAAGGACCCGGAGTTCAAGAAGCGGTTTGGCCCGCGTGGGGTGATCCACAGTTTTGCAGACGGACACATCGAGGACACCGGGCCGCTGACAAAGAAGCGGATGGAAACCATCGACGACGAAGTGACAGCACTCGCACTGCGCTTCATCGACGAGGCGCACACGGCGGATAAACCTTTCTTTGTCTGGTACAACACGACGGCCATGCACTTCCGGACTCACTGCGCTGAGAAGCACAAGGGCAAGAGCGGCCAAGGTGACTACAACGACGTGATGGTCGCGCACGACGAGAACATCGGCGTGATGCTGAACAAGCTCGATGAGCTCGGCATCGCCGAAGACACCATCGTCGTGTACTCGACCGACAACGGCATCCACTTCAACACTTGGCCGGATGCCGGCATCACTCCGTTCCGGTCCGAGAAAAACACCAATTGGGAGGGCGGATGGCGCGTGCCGGCCTTCGTACGCTGGCCGGGCAAGATCAAGGCAGGCTCGGTGATGAACGGCATCGTCACCCACCAGGATTGGCTGTCGACATTTCTGGCCGCCGCCGGGGAGCCGGACATCAAGGAGAAACTTCTCACCGGCCACAAGGCCGGCGACAAGACCTTCAAAGTCCACATCGACGGCTACAACATGCTGCCTTACCTGTGCGGCGAGGTGAAGGAAAGCCTCAGGGAGTTCTTCTTCTATATCAGTGACGACGGCGATATCATGGCGATCCGGATGGGCGACTGGAAAGTCGTGCTCATGGAACAACGGGCGAAGGGCCTGCAATGCTGGATCGAGCCGTTCGTAAAGCTGCGCATCCCGAAGATATTCCATCTGCGGCGCGACCCGTTCGAACGGGCCGACGAGAACTCGAACACCTACAACGATTGGATGATTTCCCATTGCTACATCATGTATATGATGCAGGATATTGTGGCTCGACAAATCGATGCCTTCATAAAGTTCCCACCGCGCCAAAAGCCGGCCTCGTTCAATTTGGACGCAGTGATGCGTACCTTGGAGGATGCAAGCGGCGGCGGAAGCCACTAACGTGTCGTCTCAATGATGTAAACGAAGGTGCCCCGGGTCCGACTTAGGTGTCGGCCCCGGTCTTAGGTGATTCCTGAGAAAGAACATCCCATCAAAAATTTGATCCGAAGGCAAAAAATAGAGTCCACGAAAGGCACGAAAAGCACGAACAAAAGCTTTCTTGTTCGTGCCTTTCGTGCCTTTCGTGCCTTTCGTGCCTTTCGTGCCTTTCGTGCCTTTCGTGTTTTTCGTGGACGATTCTTTTGGTGGGTTCATTATTCGAAATCACATTAGGTGTATTGATAGTCTACAATCTGTTCAACCGGTCTAACAGCGCCGACTGTATAAGCGTCAATGCTAGCCGCCTCGCCTAGCGATATTGCCATAAAAGAGACCGAGCAAGCCGAACCACAGGAGGATTTAGAGTCTTGAACTTGCCATCCCTAAAGCAGGTAGAACCATGGATATAGATACCATCACTGAGATTGTGATCTTAATAGGCATCGTGCTGATCGTCTTGGCGATTGGCCTTCGGGCCCGTCTTGAAAACCCGTTGCTGCTGCTGCACAGGCCGGCCCTGGGGCTGCGTGCCATGGCCGCGATGTTCGTCGTGCTGCCGCTGTTCGCCCTGCTGGTGACCCGATTTTTCCCGTTGCAACAGGGGGTCGGGGCGGCACTGCTGGGTCTCGCGGTCTCGCCGATGTTGCCGCCTTGGGCGAAGACGGGCGCAAAGATAGGGGGGCACGGCGACTATGTCTTTGGATTGCAAGTCCTCGCAACCGGAGTCTCCATCTTCGTCGTGCCCGTCATGCTCTGGCTCGTCGCATGGATTTTTGATATCAAGGCGACCTTCAATCCCTTGATCTTCTCGATAGTGCTGTTGGTCACAGTCGGCGCGCCCCTGGCAGTCGGCATGGCGGTCACAAAGTTTCTGCCGGGCGTGGCGCAGCGGATTGCAGGTCTGACAGAACGCATTGGCACCGTGGTGCTTCTGCTGGGCATCGTTGCCTTGTTTGTCGCCAGCCATTCCGTGATCCTTGGCGTTATCGGCCAGGGCACCTTGGTTGCGATCATTGTCATTATCGGCTTTGGACTGTCGGTTGGACACTTGCTCGGTGGCCCCGACCCCGGTAATCGAGGCGCACTTGCCACGGCCACTGCATCCAGGCATCCGGGGATCGCGCTGCTGCTCGCTTTCGGCGTTTTTCCAGACAACGAGAAAGCCATTCTCGGCACGGTTTTGCTCTACTTGCTCGCCAATATTGCGCTCACCGTTCCCTACCAGCGTTGGCGCAAGAAAGTCCTGTCGCGCAGCGCCCCACAGGGTCAGGTTTTTCCTTTTGACCTGAAAACCCGTAGCCTAAGGCCATAACGGAAAACAGCGCCTCGAAAATACCGGGATTGACGATGACAGAACTTAACAACAAGATGACCAAGACAACACCTATGAAGCGGCTTGTGATTGCAACACAGCACCTGAAGCCTGAACGTCGACATCTCACTGCCGATTTGATCGCCGGGCTCACCTTTGCTGTCGTCAACGTGCCACAGGCGATGGCCCACGCGCTGCTGGCATTCGTCAATCCGATGCTTGGCATCTACACGTTGATGGTCGCCGTGCCGATCGGCGCCCTATTCACCAGCTCGGTTTACATGAACGTGTCCACCACCGCCGCGATTTCGGTAGCCGTCGGTGCCGTGCTGGCCGATTTTCCTGCCGACCAGAAAGTGGAGGCGATGATCGTGCTGGTGCTGTTGGTGGGAGTGATCCAGTTGCTGGCGGGCTTATTCCGGCTGGGTTTCCTGATCCGGTTCGTCTCCAACTCGGTGATGACCGGCTTTCTCAACGGCGTAGCCGTGCTGATCATCCTCGGCCAGTTGAGCGACCTGACAGGCTACAGGAGCGCATTTTCCAACAGGGTGGCCCAAGCGTTGGATCTTCTCTTGCGGATCGGCCAGA
>Ga0265593_1001498_pt1 | contig 10816 bp, 7 predicted proteins | sample saktaG_8_FD_190136 | JGI IMG/M metagenome (GOLD analysis project Ga0265593, IMG submission 190136) | Saline water microbial communities from Sakinaw Lake, British Columbia, Canada - sak_2011_5_24_36m | ecosystem: Environmental > Aquatic > Non-marine Saline and Alkaline > Saline ...
TATATTTATAAACAATTATTGATAAATGCCATTTTTCTATGGAATTACCTCAAATCGCTTGCAGGAATATACGTTATCACATAGAATGATGTCGGGTTATTTGTTTATTACTATTTCGATCATAATAAGGAATGTCATGTTTGCTATAACTACTATTCTAACATGGCCAGATAAGTGAAAACATAAAAAAAACCGACTTACATCGGTTTTTTTATAAGTAAGGATGTAGTAAGTGGCTATTTGGCTTGTAACTTCTCTAAGATATTTTTAGCTTCCTGACGGTGGAAATTATCAGGATTTGAAGCAACAACAACAAACTGGTCGATAGCTTTATCCTTCTGATTGTTTTTCAGGTAGCAAAGGCCCAGGAACCATTCAGCATGTTCTATATAAAGATTATCATTTTGCTTAATGATAAGATTGAAGGCTTTTATAGAGTTATCGTAATTTTTAGTTTCAATATTTGATATCCCGTAATAAAACCAAACAGCGATATTGGAATTATCTTTATCGAGTATGCTTTTGAATAAAACAGAGGCAGCGCTGAAGTCTTTTTGCTGGAACTTGATAATTGCTTCTACAATATTCTGATCTCCACGGGTTTGATCTACAATGTTTTCGGAGTTATAATATTGGGAAAAAAGCGAATCATTTGATATGTTCCGTGCTGTTTGTAGATATAAAGTTGCTGCAACAGCGCAAAATACCAGCAACGAAGCGGCAGCATACCACCATTTGCGGGCATACATGCGCACAACAGGAACTTCTTCTTTTTCTAACCGTCCTGCAACAATTGCATTGATAAGCTTCCGCCTTAATTCAAGAATATCATCTCTCATCAGAGCAGAATCAATATTATCGGAAAGTTTCATTTCCATTGCCAGGTCCGGATTTAATTTCATTTCCTTTTTAAAAGCGGCTCGTTCCAGAGGAGCCATTTCATTGGCAAGATATTGCTCAATGCTGGCTGAATGTTTCAAATTATTTTTCATATTTTAAAAATTTTTGACTTCGTGGGTCATCAGCGATACGTTTCTTTAAATCTTCCTTGCAAAGGTACTTACGGGTTTTAGCGTAATTCTCGGTTTTGAAACCCATAATTCCGGCAATTTCGCGTAAAGGGATATTTTTAATAAAAAGCCGCAATACTTTCTGGCAGTCTTCTGGCAAGGATAAAAAGTGAATCTGAATAATCCTGTGCCTTTCGGTTTCTTCAATACTAGCTTCCTGCAGAATGTCTGTTGGCAAATCGATAAATTCCTCCACATCCGAAAATTTGTCATAAATAGCTTTCCGCTTATTAAGCTTTTGAAGCCATAAATTCCGGCAAACCGAATACATGTAAGTTTTAAAAGAACTGGTTAATACTAATTGGTTTAAACTGATCTTATTATACAGTATAATTATCCCATCCTGAAATATATCCTCAGCATCTTCATCCGCACCCCCATTCTCTGTTACAAGAAATTTGATCAACGGAAAAAATTCCTTATAAATGAAATTAATGATATAATCACTCCTTAACCTCAGTCCTTCCTGTATGGCTTCATCAGAATAATGTATCATTTCTGTGCTATATTATCCAGATTATCAAAAAAGGTAATACCATTTTTAGAATTTTTTCCGGCAATTAATAAAATAAATATCTAACGAATTGTTATTCTGCTGTTTAAGCCCCATCAAACTTATTAACATTTTCGCCATTCTTTCCTGAAATTCAAAAAATAATTCAATCTCAGAAGTCTATACTACTGCAAAGATGGTGAAAATTTAAAATTTTTTTTCAATTTTTTTTCAAAATGCCTATTACCTTTTAATAAAATGCTGATTAACACTTATACTTCACTAAGCTAAGGTTTGATTTTAGCTATCAGAATTCTTAAATTAATTTGAAAAAAAATATTAAATTCTCAATAAAACTAAGGAATTACACAACACAAACTAAACTAACTTATCATGAAAAATCATTTTCTCTTTGTAGCGCTTCTTTTGTTGGCATCTTTCACAACTCAGATCTCAAACGCCCAAACAGTTAGCGGGAAAGTACTATACCAAGGTGACATAAACAGACCTATCGGCAGTGTTGTAGTAACCTTAAAAAACATCGATAACAATACTGTTAAAACTTACGAAACTGAAAATGATGGGTCGTATGCATTCAGCGGTCTGAATAGTGGCAACTATGTTGTTACAGGGACAACTTCCATTGCAGGTGGTGGAGTAACGTATTATGATGCTACATTGGTATTCCTCCATTTGGCAGGGTTTATCGAGTTTACGCCTATGCAACTTCTGGCAGCGGATGTAAATGGAAGCGGCAATGTTACCTGGGGAGATTATTCCCTGATTGTTAAACACATACTAAAAGGCACACCATTTCCAGCAGGTCCATGGAGATTTGAAACTGCAACTTTCCCGGTTTCAAACCTGAAAAGTGCAGATTATAATCCTAAAACCTTAGGAGGCACCTGTTCAGGTGATGTAGGAGGCGCATTTGTTCCTTCTCGTTACAATATACCAGCATTACCAATTGAGCAAGATGGTACAATTGAAGTATCGGGAAGTGCCCCATTTACAACCAGAATTGTCACTAACACCGAACTTTCTATTACCGGCGCCGGCATTATAATCAATTATCCTTCTGATTTACTTTCGATCGAATCGATTGAATTTAAAGGTGTTGATTATGAGTATAATATTGAAGACGGACAAATACGCCTGGTTTGGGGAAATCCAAATATGAGTCCTGTTGAATTCAGTGAAGGTGAAACTTTTGTTACAATTCATGGCATAAGCACTTCGGCTTTCAAAGCTGGAATGACTGCTAATGTAAGCCTGGATGGCAATACCAGCCTGATGAGTGCAACAAACACAGAAGTATCAAATCTTAAGTTTGCTTCTCCTTTGATTAAATATGGCATACCATCCTTGAGAATGAACAACTATCCAAATCCGTTCGTAAATTCAACCAAGCTTAGTATTTTTTCTCCTGAAGGCGGAAATGCAACCATTGAAGTATATAGTACGACCGGCCAATTAGTAAAAAGGTTTTCGGCAGGAATAATAAATGCAGGATACCACGAAATTGATATCGATGCCTCACAGTTAGCAAAAGGCAACTATATATGCAAATTACGTATTCAGTGTGAAAGAACTGAATTAACAAATACTATAAGATTGTTGAAGGCAAAATAATTCACAAATTATTGATTTTTAAAAAGGAGCTTCTGGCTCCTTTTTTTATGTACATGAGGTTAACTTTGTCTTATCTTTGCCAATGGTCATAACGATATATCGCATCTGTTGCCAGTATTAACAAAATTGTGCCCTATGAAAAGCCCTTTGGCATTATTTTGCTTTATTTTCTTTTTATTTACCGGGCTTTGGGCTCTGTGGTCATGTGATAATAATGCCTCCAGGAACCAACTTTTAATAAAAATGCCGGACCTGGTTGTAGCCGAGCAATTGAAAAGCCGGAGCAGCTATGATTCGGCTATTATATTTTTCAGGAAAGCCGCCGATCACCACCTTAATAATAATCAGTATGCTGAATGGATAAAAGGGGTGTCGGGACTGATAGACTGCTATAAGTTGAAAGGCGATAAGGATGAAGCTATGCGTCTTACAGATCATGCTTTGGCAATCGCAATTAAGAAAGTTGATACCACAGGAAATCTTTACAATATTTTAATCCACAAAAAAGCAGGTTTGTTTGCTGATAAACGGGAATTTGAGCGGGCTGTGGCTCTTTATAACCGAAATATCAGGATTTACTTGTTACGGCCAGCCGCTCCGGATACTGGTCTTGCTATGGCATACAATGGTTTAGGCACGGTTAATCTTTTATTAAATAAGTATACTGAAGCCCTTGAAGAGTATAAAAAAGCAATTGATGTGTATGAAAGAAGCAATCATACCAGGAATGTTAATTATACGGGCTCACTTCAAAATATCGGAATAGTATATTCGATGACAGGTAATTACGAAAAAGCTGAACAATATTTCTTGAAATCGTTAAAAGTAAACCAGGAAGTAATGCAAGCCGATGACCCGAAACTTGCCCTGCTGTACCTAAATATGGGCAGATTCTATCAGATCGTTCGTAACGACTCGAAGGCTATAGAGTATATGAAACGAGCCGAAAATACTTACATTTCACAAAATCAGTCCAATTCGGTCACGGCAGGGTTATTATTCCTGAATATGGGAGTTATTTACATCTATACCGCCGATTACGAAAAAGCACAGAGTTATCTTGATAAGTCACTTGAAATCATTCTGACCAAAGAGCCTGATAACCTTGCTGATTTACTCACGTTGTACCTGAATATGGGTTTTATTGCCGAAAAAAGGGGGGATTTTGCTATTTCCAAAGGCTATTACCTGAAAGGATTGTCTATTGGAGATAAACTTCCGAATTCAGTGAAAGTTTTAAGAGGTCTGGCAAATGTATCATTTAAAATGTCGGACAAAACTAATGCAAACGCTTATTATAAGCTGGCTCTGCAGAAAAGTATTGAAATGTACGGCGAAGATCACCCTGAAACCGCTCTTACTTACCTGAGGTATGGCGATTTCCTTTCTGTAACAGGTGATAAGCAGGCACTTATATACCTCAATAAGTCATTGGATATTTATAAGAAATCCTTTGGCAATGTTAACATCGATGTATCAACTGCGTATAATTACATTGGAAGTTATTACAACAGGGCAAACGATTTCCAGAAAGCTATTAATTTTTTTCAGCTCTCTTTGATTTCAGGATTTCCGTCCTTCACATCACAAAATGTGGCAGACAATCCTGATATTTCACTGGAAAACCTGAATGACAACCTTTTGAATCCTCTAACTGCAAAATCTTCAGCACTACTCTCACTCTATCTTTCCGATACAACCAGAACTGATTTATTAAAAAGCAGTGTTGCCTGTTTTACGGTCTCTTTGAAAATGATCGAAATGCTCCGATCCACTTACCAGGATGAAAACAGCAAATTATTTATTTCGGAAAATGAAAAAACCACTTTTACCAATGCATTACTCACACAGGTAAAACTTTATCACAAAACTAAAAACACTACAGCGTTTGACGAAGCATTCAGCCTTTCGGAAAAAGGCAAATCAGCTGTTTTACTTTCACATCTTCGCGATAAAGAAGCTAAAAGTATTGGCCGAATTCCCGAAAATCTATTAAACCAGGATGCAAGCCTGAAATCAGAGATCTATTTCTATAATAAACAAATCCATGACCAGAAACTAACTTCGAATCCTGATAATGCCAAAATCAAAATGTGGAACAGCAGGGTTTTTGACCTGAGCCGCAAACAGGACGAACTCATTAAATCAATTGAGAAAAACTACCCTGCATATTATAACCTCAAATATGACAATTCAGTAATCTCTATTAACGAAATACAGAAAAAGCTTTCACCAAAACAAGCACTTATTGAATTTACCTTAACGGATTCAACGTTATATACATTTGTCATTACTAGCAGCAGCAAGCAATTAGTAAATACATCATTTGATACCTCGTTTTACAGCAACCTTCAGATAGTAAGAGCCCAATTAACAGGTAAAGATTTCAATAATTATTCGACAGCTGATTTTAAGTCATTCGTTAAATCATCAAGTAATCTATACCGGAAACTACTTTTACCCATACAATCATTATCCAAAGGCAAAGAACTTATAATTATTCCAGACGGGGAACTTGGATACCTGTCGTTTGATATTTTACTTACTTCTCTGCCAGATACAAGTAAATCCACATACAGAAGACTTCCATACCTTATTAAGGAGTCAGCCATTACATATGCTCCTTCTGCTACTACATTCTTCGATGAACTTAACCGAAAGAATAAAAATAATAATGGGCGGATTCTCGCTTTCGGGCCCGATTACGGTTCTGACAACACAGTCCTCGATCAAAAAGACGAAAACGGCACGTTGTTAGAAAAAACCCTCTCTAACCTAAGTAATACTCAGGATGAGATCAAAAGCCTGACTGATTATTTCAACGTTAATGCCTTTCTCGGAAAAGATGCAACTGAAACAATGTTCAAAAAAAATGCTGCTGATTACAAGATTTTACACCTTGCCATGCATACTCTTATTAATAATGACAACCCGTTATACTCAAAATTAATATTCTACAAACAAAAAGGTGATACTGTTGATGACGGTATGCTTAACGCGTCGGAATTGATAAATATGGAATTACATGCGGATATGGCTGTATTAAGTGCCTGTAATACCGGGTCCGGAAAAATGAGGAAAGGTGAAGGTATCATGAGCCTTTCAAGGGATTTCTTTTATGCCGGTGTACCTGGAATAATAATGACTTCCTGGGCAGTTGAAGACCGTTCCGGTGTTAAACTTATGGAAAACTTTTACAAGTATATTGCCCAGGGCAAACCTCGCCATGAAGCATTACGACTGGCCAAAATAGAATATCTCGATAATTGCGATAACCTGACATCTCATCCGCACTATTGGGCTTCATATATGAATGTCGGAGATATCAGTCCACTCGAAGGATTTAGCAAAAGAACTACCTCTTTTTCAATTTATGGTGCAGCAGCTACCCTGATTTCTATAGCATTATTGCTTCTGGCGTATTTGCTTAAGAAGCGAAATAGAGATAAGGCTACCAGTTAATCGTTGGTTCATTTTGCGTAATTTTGCATAAAATTAAATTGTGATCTCACCCTCAAATTTCGAAGAAAAAACCGGTTTTGATGTTATCAGGCGTATGCTTGACGGTTATTGCCAGGGCGAAGGTGGCAGAATACGTGTTGCCAACATCGGGTTCAGTAATAATCCTGAGTTATTAAATACTGAACTTAATATTGCAGAAGAGTTCCGTACCATGCTTCTTACCGTATTCGGGTACCCGGCATCGGAATATTTCGAACTGGAAGAAGAACTGAATCACATCCTTATCCCTGGAACATTTCTTGCGGCAGAGTCGCTTTTACTTCTGCGCACTTCGTATTCTGCATATATAAATTGTAAGGTTTTCATATCGGATACTTCCGCAAATACGTTTCCGCATCTTCACGCGCTGATTGCAGGGCTATATATTGAGCCAGGAATTCTAACCGGTATTAACCGCGTACTCGACATCGAAGGCAACATCCGCGACAATGCATCTTCAGCACTTCTTGAGATCAGGAAGAGCTTATCGCGAATGATCCATATGATTGATAAAAAGATCGCGCAGGCACTTACCCAGGCTAAACTGGACAAATACGTTCCGGCTGATACCGAAATAGCTATCCGCGATGGAAGAGCTGTAATTCCTGTAAATTCATCAAATAAACGCAAGATAAGCGGCGTTATCATAGACGAATCGGCTACCGGCCAAACATCCTATATTGAGCCAACCGAAGTTTTTGAACTCAGGAACAGCATCCGCGAACTCGAACTGGCCGAACGGAGAGAAATTGTTAAGATACTCATCGAACTTGCTGATGAATTACGTCCCTATATTCAGTTATTAAAAGAATCGCTCGGTTTTTTAGGCCGTCTCGATTTTCTCAGGGCCAAAGCTTTGCTGGCAATCGAAACAGGCTCATTGAAACCTGTACTTCACGAAAAACAGTCGTTCAGCTGGATACAAGCCCGTCATCCGCTGCTTATGCTCTCGCTTAGGAAGCAAAAAAGGGAAATAATTCCATCGGATATTACGCTGGACGAAACTAATCGCATACTTATAATATCCGGGCCTAATGCCGGCGGAAAATCAGTATTACTAAAAACAGTCGGACTCCTTCAGTACATGCTGCAATGCGGTTTATTAATACCCGTTCTTGATACTTCGGATGCAGGCGTTTTCGACAATCTTTTTATTGATATTGGCGATCAGCAATCCATTGAAAATGATTTGAGTACCTATAGCAGCCATCTGCTGAATATTAAAAATCTTTTAGGTTATGCGGATCATTCAACTTTATTCCTGATAGATGAATTCGGTGCCGGTACAGAACCTCAATCGGGAGGTGCTATTGCCGAAGCAGTTCTCGAAAGACTGAACGAGAAAAAATCGTATGGCATTGTAACTACCCATTATGCGAATCTCAAACTTCTGGCTTCAAACCATTCAGGATTCCTCAACGGGGCTATGCTATATGATACCCGGCATATGAAACCGCTGTTTGTTTTGAAAACCGGCAGGCCGGGAAGTTCTTTTGCTTTTGAAATTGCAACAAATATTTCTTTCCCGAAAGAAGTACTCGAAAAAGCAGGCGAAAAAGTTGGGCATGCCAAACTCGATTTCGATAAGCAAATGCAGGATCTGGAAGCAGAAAAGCTTGAGCTAAGCCTGAAGGAAAAACAACTTCAGCAGGCAGACGAAATGCTTACCGGTCTGATAAACCGCTATACTTCACTTAAGGAAGAACTGGACGTTAAAAAGAAAGATATCCTTGAAAAAGCCAGCAACGAGGCAAAATCCATTCTGAATAAATCGAATCAGATCATTGAAAAAACAATACGCGAAATTAAACAATCACAGGCAGACGCTCTGCGGACAAAGCAATTGAGAACGGAAATCAAAGAGTTTACAGAGCAAATTACAGAGATTCCTGTTGTTGAACCATTGATTGAAAAAGAAGAAATTGCACCACCCGAACAAGCTACCGGAAAACCTGTTATTAAAGGTAGCCGTGTGCGAATGAAAGGGCAACATGAATCCGGGGAAGTTATCGATATACATGGAAAAGATGTTACGGTCGCTTTTAGCACGGTTACACTAAAAGTTAAAGCTGAGAACCTGGAAGTACTTCAGGCAAATACAATTCTGAAAAAGCAAGTTAACCGCGGATTTGCCTATCAGAATATGGTTAATGACATGAATGCCCGCACGGCTAATTTTAGAATCACAATTGATGTAAGGGGAAAGCGGGCTGATGAAACTGAAACTCTAATCCAAAGGTATATTGATGAAGCCATTATGCTGCACGTTTCCGAAGTCAGCATTTTACATGGAAAAGGAAATGGCGTATTGCGCAGCATAATCCGAAATTACCTCGGAAGCATTCCCGAAGTGAAACAATTTTCGGATGCTTCTCTCGAAACCGGTGGCTCCGGCATTACTTTAGTAACATTAAAATAGCGGCAGCATAAATCATCCTATCTTAATTACTTCTAATTTTACTAAAATGAATAAAACATACTTGCTTGCATTATTCCTTATTGCAACACTTCATACACTCACTTCGTGCAAATCCGGATCATCAGAGAAAAACATTGTGATCCTGACAACTTCCAATTTCGTGGACGAAACATCCAAAGGAGTTGTTATGGTTGATTTCTGGGCTACCTGGTGTATGCCATGTAAAGCAATGTCGCCTGTGATTGAGGAGATTGCTGGTCAAACTATTGGAAAAGTTAAAGTCGGGAAAGTCGACATTGATCAAAACGGACCACTTGCCAACCGTTTCGGAATCCAATCTATACCTTCTGTTTTAATTTTTAAGGACGGGCAGCTTATGGAAACTTTTGTAGGCATTCAATCCAAAGCAGCGCTGGTTAATGCGCTTTCAAAATACGTACCTTTGCAATAATCAGATTTTCCCGGATATTTCATCGAAAAGTGCTATCTCTTTTCGTGAAAATCCAGCCACAATCAGATTGTACGACTCATCAATCCATTGTTTCAATAAGTTGTCGGATATCGTTCCATCTATCATTACCGTAATCCAATGAACTTTATTCATGTGATAACCGGGTAAAACGCTGGGATACTGTTCCCTGAGTTCAATCACTTTTTCGGGAGTATTTTTAATATTCATCGAAAAAGCATCCACAAGGTCAGTGAGCAGAAACATTTTTCCGGCAACTTTAAAAACCAATGTGGATTCATCGAAAGGAAAACTTTCCGTAACTGCAGGTTTAAAAATACAATAATCCCTTAATTCTTCGATATTCATCTTATCTGTTTAGAACCTCGAAATTAAGCATTTAAGTAATCAAAGCAGTAAGGTTAGAATGAAAAATGCATTACCTGTTTATGAATTAACAATTAAATGATTGTATATTTGCCCCTTATGAAAAATTCGTCGTAGGACGAAAACGTATTATTCACAAACCAAAACCCTATGTCCTTAAGCTCTAAATCAACTGATCTGAAACGTAGAATGCAGGAAGCGTTGCGTGGCGGTGGCGATAAAGCCATCCAAAAACAAAAAGCAACCGGTAAGCTGACAGCGCGCGAACGAATTATCGCATTGCTGGATGCAAAGTCATTTCACGAATACGACCTATTTGTTGAACATGCCGGTCGTGATTTCGAAATGAGTGACAAATACCTGCCTGGCGACGGTGTAATTACCGGAACCGGAACAATCAACAATTATCCTGTTTGTATTTTCGCACAGGATTTTACTGTTGCCGGAGGATCGCTTGGCTATATGCATGCCAAAAAGATCACCAAAATCATGGATCACGCCATGAAACTCAAGATTCCACTGATAGGGATTAACGATTCAGGCGGTGCCCGTATTCAGGAAGGCGTAAACTCGTTGGCAGGTTATGGTGAAATTTTCTACCGGAATACACAGGCGTCGGGTGTTATACCCCAGATTTCCGTAATTCTCGGACCATGCGCTGGCGGTGCCGTATATTCACCGGCATTGACAGATTTTGTTTTTGTGGTCGACAAAATATCCAAGATGTTTATTACCGGGCCTGAAGTTATAAAAACAGTTCTGGGTGAGGAAATATCGATGGAAGAATTAGGCGGTGCACGGGTTCAGGCTGAAATAACCGGAAACGTTCATTTCTTTGCCGAAAGTGAAATCGAGTGTTTTGAGCA
>Ga0265593_1001500_pt1 | contig 10797 bp, 4 predicted proteins | sample saktaG_8_FD_190136 | JGI IMG/M metagenome (GOLD analysis project Ga0265593, IMG submission 190136) | Saline water microbial communities from Sakinaw Lake, British Columbia, Canada - sak_2011_5_24_36m | ecosystem: Environmental > Aquatic > Non-marine Saline and Alkaline > Saline ...
TTAATGGTAAAAATATCTTTTTATTACTTGATAATGATGAGAGTTGCCATGCTACAATCGAGCCCTTAAAAAAAGAACTTAATAAAGTATTGCCTATAAAAATGATGGATTTGCATATTATGGAAACAGCCTTTTTGTATGGCGGAACTCTTAAAAAAGAACTTCCAAAAGGTTATGATTTTCGGGATTGGTGCAATAATATAAAAGATGTTGCGAAAATAGAGAATATTCTAAAAGAAACAATAAGTGGCATATTATGAATTTCGATGATATTAAAATAAAAAAAGCCCCACTTGCTGATGTGGAGCATAAGGAAAATGTGAAAAGTGATAGTGATATTATAGCTAAAAAGAGGTATAAATCCTTAGAAATTGACGCGATTTTAGAAACGATGATTAATAGTATTCCTAAAGATATCAACCTTGTCAACGTGCTTATTAATGATATTGGAGATGTATTAATTAAGTACAGAGATAAAGATAATAATATCGAAACTACAAAAATTCCAGATAATATTTATATCGTGGCAATTGTACATAAACTTATGCAAATCAGTAATCAAAAAGGTTGGGACATCGCAAAAGAAAATGAAGCTATTTATCTTTTTAATGGTAGTTATTGGGTGCAGTGTCCAAAAGATAATATTCATAAGTTCTTTAATAAAATAGCTAGAAAAATGGGATTTTACAGCCCAGCAAAAGCAGAAACTAGCAAATTTAAAGACGATATGTACAAGCAATTTATCGCAAGTGCTTCATTTTATAATCCAAAACTCAAAAATGGAGTGGTGCTACTGAATTGTAAAAATGGAACTTTAGAAGTGACAGCAAAAACAGTCACACTAAGAGAGCATAATAAAGAGGATTTTTTAAAGTATGTTTTACCTTTTGAATATAATCCAAATACAACAGCCCCAATATTTCAAAAGTATCTTAATGATGTATTGGATAATGAACTTCAAGTGGTGCTTCAAGAATTTTGTGGCTATATCTTTGTATCAAATTTGAAGCTAGAAAAATGCTTAGTATGTTTTGGGAGTGGTGCAAATGGCAAGAGTGTATTCTTTGAGATAATTACTTCTTTATTGGGTAGTAATAACATCGCTACAAATAGCTTAGGGGATTTAACTGATAATAGTCAAGGTAGCTATAACCGTGCGATGATTAAAGATTGTTTAGTAAATTATGGAAGTGAAATAAAAGGAAAAAATATAGATGTTGATATTTTCAAAAGATTAGTAAGTGGCGAGCCAGTACAAGCTAGACTTCCTTATGGACAACCTTTTGATTTAAAGAATAACTCCAAATTTATATTTAATGCAAATGAACTTCCAAGAGTGGATGAACACAATGAAGCAGTTTTTAGAAGATTTATAATTATCCCTTTTGAGAAAACTATTCCCGTTGATAAAAGAGATAGTGAACTTCACACAAAAATAGTATCAAATGAATTAAGTGGAGTATTGAATTGGATATTGATCGGACTTGAAAGACTACTACAAAATAAAAAATTTAGTCAATCCGATAAAGTAGAAAGTGCTTTAAATCTCTATAAAAAAGAGAGTGATACCGTTGCTTTATTTGTAGAAGATCATGAGTATATTTTATCTCACGGTATGGAAGATTTTAAATCTATTCAGACCTTATACGATGACTACAACAGCGAAACCAAAAATAATGGTAGTTATCCTTTAACTAAAAATAAATTTAGCTCAAGGCTCAAGATTTTAGGATTTGTACAATCTTCAAGAAAATTAAATGGGCACACTTCCAAAGGGTACTTAATAAAACAAGCCTCTTAGAAAATGTTTAAAATATGGGTAACTTAGTATCTTAGTAACTTTGTTACCCTATTTTATTTCTTTAAAGGTTACCGAGTTACCGAGTTACTGAAAAATAGAAACATTTTTGAGCATTATAATTTAGCTTCAAATTTCTCTTTTAACTCTTTGAGCTCCGCTACATTTTTTTCAGATTTTTCTATTAGTTTATCTAGCATAAGCCCAAGCATTACGGTTTTATATAAATTTGGTCTGTCTTTTTCCAATTATAAATAGTTTGATCTGTCAACCTGAAAAATTTAGCAATGTGTTAAAAAGTGAAGTTTTGAAATATGAAGAAATCTAATTTTATTTTCATAGTATGATTTGTATTTGTACATTAATACTTAAAAATAATTTGAAATTTTTTAAGTGTTAATCTTATAAGTAATATTTACATATAATCATTATAAATAATAATTAATAGGTTACAAATTTATGTCAAACAGACAAATTCCGCAAACAGGACAAATAGTTTCATTAAGACACAGATATTTTTATATCAAAGATGTAGATAAGTACAAAAAAGAACATAAGCTCATTTTAGAATCTATCGATGAAGATTCCCTTGGTGACATCATCGAAATTATATGGGAACAGGAAAATGATTCTACAAAAGAGCTTTTTGATACAGATACTTTTCCAAAAATTCTAAGTGATTCTTTTGATCACCCCGATTCTTTAGAGGCAATCGAAGATGCCATCAATTGGTCTTCAAGTTCGTTTTTATTTGGTTCAAACATCATAGCTCCACTTAAAGGGGCAATCGAGATAGAAGACTATCAGCTAGAACCAGTAAGTAGAGCTGTGCAAATGCCTCGTGTCAATTTGCTTATCGCAGATGATGTTGGTCTTGGTAAAACAGTAGAAGCTGGACTTGTCGTGCAAGAGCTACTACATAGAGGAAGAATCAAAAAGATTTTGATTGTAGCTCCAGCATCTTTACTTTTGCAATGGCAAAGCGAGATGAGTGAAAAATTTGGACTTGATTTCAAGATTATAGATAGAGAAGGATTACTCAAGCTCAGAAGAGAGTATGGAGTAAATGCCAATCCATTTACATCGTATCCTAGACTTATTATCTCACTTGATTACTTTAAAAAAGAACAAGTGAAACAGCTTTTCAAAAATTCATCCGCCACAAAATCAGGACTGAAAAAATGGGATATGCTCATTCTTGATGAAGCCCACAACACATCTCCTAGTGGTAAACAAAAATATATCAAAGATAGTGAACGAACAAAGCTTATAAGAGATATCGCTAGTGAGTTTGAACATAGACTATTTCTTACAGCCACTCCGCATAATGGATATACTGAAAGCTTTACAGCACTTTTAGAGTCTCTTGACCCTCTTAGATTTAGCCGTGGTCCAAAAATAGATGACAAGCAACTATCAAATATTATGATTCGTAGGCTCAAGGAAAATATAGATAGCAAAAAAAGTTTTGCTTCGCGAGTCATTCAATCAATTGAACTTATACAAAATCAAGACGAAGATACACTAAGTAAACTCCTTGATGAGTACATAAAGATGAGAATGACAAACAACAACAATGCACACACTGTAGCATTTGCTATGACTATTTTGAAAAAAAGAGCACTCTCATCTCCAAAAGCTTTTGAAAACTCAATTCTCTGGCATGAAGCGGCAACAAAAGATATAGACGAATCAATGCAAAAAGATGACAAACTACTTCTAAGGCTTGAGCAACTTGCTAAAGAAGACTATTCTAGTGATGATGAAAAAGATCAAAATGAAGAGATAGCAACAGTTGAAACAACAAAAGCGACAAAGAAGCTTAATTATGAAGAGAAATCATTGTTATCAAAAATTGTAGAATTAGCAAAAAAATCAAAAAATGACTCAAAACTTGCAAAATTAGTAGAGTTTATCGGAGCAAACATATCGCAAAATGGAATCTTTAAAAATGAACGACTTATTATTTTTACAGAATACAAAGATACCATGGAGTATTTAGTAGAAGAGCTTGGCAAAATATATAATGCCAACACGATAAAAAGCCTAAGCGGTGGTTCTTCTATGAGTGACAGAGAAGAGATAAAACAGCTTTTTCAAGATGCACCTTCTCAAAATAAAACCAGAATTCTCATAGCAACAGATGCAGCAAGTGAGGGACTAAATTTACAAAATTATTGTAGGTACCTTATTCACTATGAAGTACCATGGAATCCAAATAAAATGGAGCAAAGAAACGGGAGAATTGACCGTTTTGGTCAAAAATTTGATGAAGTTTTCATCTGTCATTTTCATCATAAAAATATGCAAGATTCACAGTTTTTAGAAGTTCTTATCAACAAAACAGAACAAATGAGAGCAGATATTGGAGCTATTTCAGAGATTATTGAAAAAAATGTCCAAAATGCAATTTTAGGACTTAGCCATAATCTTGATTTTGATGACCAAAGAACAACTATTATCAACCAAGATATAAAAAGTGAAATAAAAACAAAACTGAGCTATAAACATCTTTTAGATAATCTCAATGAGTCAAAAATAAAAATGAATTTCTCTTCAAGCCATTTGGTTGTCTTGCTCAATGAAGCTCTAAAACTACACAAAAAACCAAAGCTTGCAAGGTCACAAGATGTAGAAGAAACATATATTCTCAAAGAGTTTCCATTTAGTTGGAAAGATGCTCAAAACTCAATTATGGACAAAGATAAAAACCTCAAAAAAATAGTTTTTGATTCAGAGATAAAACAAGATAGAGATGATGTGGTACTTATGCACTTAGCACATCCTATTATCAAATATGCTATCAGTGATTTTAGAAAAAGACTTTTTCCAAGAGTTGGGGAGATATCTCTCTCAAGAATGAGTTACAAAATATCAGATTCATTAGATGCTATATATTTAGAGGCAAAAACAAGACTTTTAGTACTCAACGACAACGGTTCACTCATTCACGAAGAGATAGTGCCACAACTTTTTAAAATGGTTAGTGGAAAATTTGAACCTTATGAAACCTTAATAGATAAAAATGGTGTATTCGAAGCGATTCCAAATTCGTTATCGCAAAATATCAGAAATAAAATTAATATCCAAAGCGACCAGATCAAACTAATCACATCAAACAAAGCAAAATCAAAAATCGACTCTCTAAAAATTGAACTCAAAACAAAAGCAAATGAGCATATCAAAAATACAAAAACACTTATAAAAGAGAGAATTAGCGAAATAAATGAGAGAATTAAAGTGATGAGAGGAGAGATCCAAAAACAAATAAACCTCTTTACCACAGAAGAGGAATTGCAATACAAAGATGACCTAAGATGGCTTGAGTATCGATACGAAGACTTACTCAAAAGGCAAGAGGAGGAGCCAGCTGAAATCAAAAGAGATTTTACTATCAAGGATACAAAAGAATTTTTCCTCTCACTTACGCTTTATATCCCAAGAAGGGAGCTAAACTAATGGCAAAAATAAAAACAAATTTTCATATCGATTGGCTCAATCTCACTTTTAGAAGCGGTCTTGTACTATCTGAGCCTGTACTTCTTGAAAAATTTCCAGATGGTTTTAAAGTACCAAATAACTGGACAACTAAACAAATCAAGCAAAATTACGAAAAATTTGATTTAGATGATAGTGAAAATGGGAGTTTGAAATTTGTAGATGAGATGATGTATCTACTTAAAAACACTACTCTAAAATCAAATGCGATGCCAAATGATTTTGTACTCTATCTGCATGAATATGCTCAAGAGCTCAAACCTCAAAGAGTTTTAGAATTTGATAAAATCTCCATACCTCTTTATATTACATCCAAAAATCAAAGTCTCAAAACCAATGAAAATCTCGAAAACAGATGGAAAGCTTCACCGATAGCAAAGATAGAAAGGCTTTTAAAAGGTCTTAACCTCTCATGTGGAATCGTTACAAATGGTTATGAGTGGAGGCTAATATATGCTAGCAATGAAGGCTCACTTAACCACATAGAGTTTGATTTTGAATCCATCATGGCAGAATCAAAGCTTTTAAATGCATTTACATCTGTATTTTCAAGTCTCATTTTAAATGATATAAAACAACTAGCCGAAGAGTCTCACAAAAAACAAATAGAGATCACTGATAAGCTAGGTCTTCAAGTGCGAGAGTCTGTCAAAAGGTTTGTAGCTATTTTAGATACCGCCAACAAGCAAAGCAATAACTCTTTTTTGCAAGGCACTTCAAACGATACAATTTATCAAATGTCAGTAACTACAATCATCAAGCTAGTATTTGTACTCTATGCCGAGCAAAAATCGATGCTCCCTCATGGTGAATTGCTTTATGACAAAGCCTATGGACTTCATACACTTATCTCTGAACTTACAGAACAAAAACAAAATGAGATGTTAGCCCACAGAAACGATGCCTATCAGCAACTTATCGCTCTTTTTAACATCATTTACAATGGTTCAAGCCATCCAGATATGCAAAGCCCAAGGTATGGTGGCGAGATATTTGACCCAGCAAAATTTCCACTTTTACAAGATAGTAGCCTAAGTCCTACCAATGAAGAGGTTTATGAAATCCTTTGGCTACTTACTCATTCTGAAGCTAAAATAGGCAAAGAGATAGTGACACAAACTTTTAGTTACCACTCACTTAATGTTGAGCATATAGGGTATATTTATGAGGGGTTGCTCTCATATAGTGTTGATAGAAGCGGAGAAACTCCACTTGTTAAATTTAACCCACAATCAAATGAGCTAGCAGTTAAAATCGATGAGTTAATAAACATGAGCGATGAAAAGTTGGGGGAATTTATCAAAAGCAACACCCAACAAAACAAAGCTCCCACAGCCAAACAACTAGAAAAGAGATTTGAGCCAAGTGAAGATGAACTACAAAAATTAGAAAGCTTAGAGCCAAAAGAGCAAGAAGAACTCAAAAACTATGCTTCGCTTCTTCACGAAGTAATCCTATCCTCTAGCCTCTACATAACCACTTCTACAAAAAGAAGAGCCACAGGAGCCCACTACACACCAGAAGCCTTAACAGCTAAGATGGTAAAAGCCACACTTGACCCACATGTTTATGTCATTGCGAGTGAAACGAAGCAATCCATCATAAAATCACCAAAAGAGATTCTCAGCCTAAAAGTAGCAGATATCGCCATGGGAAGTGGTGCATTTTTGGTGCAAGCCATTAGATACCTAAGCGATAAGCTTGTAGAGTCATGGCAAAACATTATAAATAATTCAGACGATACTCCACTATGTATGCCATATGCCACTCCATGCCAAAACAGTAGCGACAACTTAATTCCAAAAGAGTATGAAGAACAAAAAAGATTTGCTAAAAGGTTTATCTCTCGTGAGTGTATTTATGGAGTAGATATAAATCCCCTAGCCGTTGAGATTGCCAAAATCTCTATTTGGCTTGAGACTTTAGATAAAAACTTGCCATTTACTTTTATAGATCATGCTCTAAAACATGGTGACTCTTTGGTGGGAGTTGTGAGTCAAGATGAAGTCAAAAAACTTATAGGTGAACAATCAAACCTTTTTGATTTGATAGATGATGATGAGCTAAAACGAGCCATAAAGCTAAGACGGGAAGTTGAGAGTTTGAGTGATTTGGAGGTCGATAAGAAAAAAGAGCTTTTTGAAAAAAGTGAAAAACTTCTCCTTGGTGCCAAAACAAAACTAGCTAAATTAAGCATCAACAAAATCGACCCTGATGGTGATTTTGAGCCATTTAGTTATATGCTAGAGTTTCCAGAGGTGATGATAGATGGTGGCGGATTTGATGCGATTATTGGCAATCCACCGTTTTTAGGTGGCAAAAAAATTAGTAGTTTCTTTGGAGATGAATATGCTAAATATTTACGAGGATACATCGGAAAGGGTGTAATTGGAAGTGCAGATTTTGTAGCTTACTTTTTCTTACGAGCATTCGCTTTACTCAAACAAAACGGCACTTTTGGACTGCTTGCAAGTAATACTATTGCCGAAGGCGATACAAGGGATGTAAGCCTTGCTCAATTGGTAAAACATGGTGAAATCTATGCTGCTTTTTCAAATGAACCATGGGAGGGGCAAGCCGCAGTGGTTACAAGCAGAGTCCACTTTATCAAAGGGAGCTTCAATAATCAAAAGATTCTAAATGGTGTCGAGGTGGAGTTTATCAGTCCGTTTTTATCTAGCGAAGATGATAAAAAACCAAATATGCTCATTGCAAATAAAAATCGTTCATTTCAGGGAACAGTTATTCTTGGACTTGGCTTTACGATGGAAGTTGAAAAGGCACAAGGTGTTTTGAGAGACAAACTCCATTATGCAGATGTGCTTATGCCATACATAAATGGGCAAGACCTCAATAGCTCTCCAGCACAAGAAGCAAGTCGATATGTCATCAACTTTTGGGATTGGAGTTTGGAGCGTGCAAAAGAATATCCAGAACTTTTAGCCCAATGTGAAGAGTTGATAAAGCCAGAGAGAGACAAACTCATCAATAAAAAAGAGGATGGCAAAAAATCGCAACAACTTCATGAGCCTGACTATTGGAAATTTTGGGACAAAAGACCAAAACTCTACCATGCCATCGGACGAGGGGCGAGCTTTGAGAAACATCCGAGTGATTTTGAGTATCCAAAAGAGCCGATGGAGAGGGTTTTATCCTTTGGATTAAATGCAAAACATTGGATAGTTTCAATAGTAGATTTCGAATGTGTATTTACTCATGCTTTGGGTGTTTGTGGATATACAAATATTTCATATTTTAGTCTTTTACAATCAACTATTCATGATGAATGGGCAAGAAAAAATGGCTCATCTTTGGGAACAGGGCTTCGTTATACCCCTTCCGACTGTTTCGAAACCTTCCCATTCCCTCAAGATTTACCTGCCAATCCAGCTCTTTGTGATTTTAGCCATCCATTAGTGCAAAAGCTAGAAAAGCTAGGCGAGGAGTATCATGTTTTGCGAAGGGAGATGATGCAATCACTCAATATCGGACTAACCAAACTCTACAATGCCTTTCACTCAAAAAATGAAAACAGAAGTGATTTTGTGAAACTTCGAAAACTTCACAGAGCGATAGATGAGAGTGTTAAAGAGGCTTATGGCTGGAATGATTTGGATTTGGCTCATGGTTTTTATGAAGTGCCATATCTCCCAATTAATGATAGAGTGCGATACACCATAAGCGAAAATGCAAGACTTGAAATTTTAAGAAGACTTTATAAGCTAAATACAGAGCGATATACAGAGGAACTCGCAAATGGACTTTGGAATAAGAAAAAACCAAAACCAAGTGCTAAAAAACAAAAAAGTGAACAAATTCAAGGGAGTTTATTTTAAATAATAAATGAATAATTTACTGGAAAATAGTAAATTAAGAACTTATATTATACAATATTAAAAAATAGCCCATATTGGAGTAATTATGATAGTAGAATTTAGACTCAAAAACTTTTTGTCATTTAAAAACGAAGCTCTGTTTAGCATGGTTGCTTCTAGTGATAAACTACTCGATGAACATATCATCCAATCGGATAAACTTAAACTTCTATCTAGTGCTGTTATCTATGGACCAAATGCAAGTGGAAAAACAAATATTTTAAAAGCAATTGACAGGATGAAGTTTCTTTTGATTCACTCAATCAATTTTTTACCATCTCAAGAGATGCCAATAGTTCCATTTAGATTGAGTGAGACTAGGGAAGATCAGAGTTTATTTGAAATCATTTTTATATTTGAAGGTATTCGGTATAGATATGGTTTTGAAGCCTCATCTAAAAAAGTCTATAAAGAGTGGTTTTTTTATGCTCCAAAAGGGAAAGAAGCGATGCTTTTTGAGAGAAATTTGCAAGAGTTTAGTTTTGGAACACATTTTAAGGGAGCTAAAGAGATTGAAAAGATGGTGAGAGAAAATGCTCTTATGCTTTCTGTTTCTGCTCAATTTAACAATCCAATATCGGGTAAAGTGGTAGAGTATTTTTATAATCGTCTTAATGTTATATCAAACATAAGAGATATGGAAAGAGCAGATTTTGTAAATTTTACACTTGAATCGATACTAAAAGATGACCAATATAAACAAAACGCTATTGAATTTTTAAATAAAGCAGATATTGCGATAAAAGATTTACAAGTAGAAAAAAGAGGCAGTGATTATGTTGTAAACACAAAGCATAATAAATATAACCAAGATGGAAAAGTGATAGGTGAATCCTATTTTGATTTGTTTAAAGAGGAATCCGATGGTACTATCAAACTTTTTGGGCTTTCTGCTCCAATATATGATGCACTTTTACATGGAAAGGTTTTAATCATTGATGAACCTGATACCAATTTACATCCTATTTTGAGTAAATATATTGTAAGTCTGTTTCACAATAAAAAGACAAATCCACATGGTGCACAGCTGATATTTGCTACACATGATACAAATTTACTCGATAAAACATTTTTTAGAAGAGACCAAATATGGTTTACACAAAAAGATACCATGGAAGTAAGTGAACTGTTTTCACTCTCTGATTATAACCCAAGAAATGATGCAGCATTTGAAAAAAATTATCTTCAAGGCAGATACGGAGCGGTGCCATATATTAGTGGATTTGATTATGTCGGCTAAAAGAAACGACTTTAAAAGACAAACAAACCATAGAGGTTTTATTGGTGAAAGATTTTTAATAGCTTGTGAAGGAGAAAGTGAAAAGCTTTATTTTGAAGCCTTAAGAGATACTATGAGAAATCCAAGCATTTCTGTGAAAATCATTAATGAAGCTCATAGAAGTGACCCTTTGCAAGTTGTCAACAAAGCAAAAGAGGTATCTGCAATAAAAAATAAAAAATCTACCCTTTTTGAAAATATTTGGGTAATTATCGATGCAGATGTTGCTGATAGATTTGAAAAAGCAAATGAGAGTGCTATCAAATTAGGTATTTTTGTCGCATATTCAAACCCTTGCTTTGAACTATGGTTAATGCTACACTATAAAAATCAAAGTTCATTTATAA
>Ga0265593_1001501_pt1 | contig 10792 bp, 10 predicted proteins | sample saktaG_8_FD_190136 | JGI IMG/M metagenome (GOLD analysis project Ga0265593, IMG submission 190136) | Saline water microbial communities from Sakinaw Lake, British Columbia, Canada - sak_2011_5_24_36m | ecosystem: Environmental > Aquatic > Non-marine Saline and Alkaline > Saline ...
TGGAAGCGGCCATTCCCTTCTGCTATGTTTGCGGCGACAGATAAGAAAGCGCGGTTTAGCTGGTCGGAGAGAAAAAAAGTTCCGCGGGTGAAGGATTCGGTCAGAGTGTTGGCTTCATGGGCGAAGTTTAAGGCGTTTTGATAGACTTTTAAGGATTCAAAAAGGAAAGGCATGATTTTTTCCACCCCCGTGGGAAAAATTGGTGCGTGTTGGTTGGTAAAAAATAGATTGCTAATAAGCGAAAGCTGGAAAATAGATTACAGCAAAAGCTTTATAAACTCTTAAGAACTAGAGAATAGATTACGAAAAGCTTTATAAATTCTTAAAACTAGAGAATAGAAAATAGAAAATAGAACGCAATGAGAATTTTTGGAATTGATGATTATTCTCTATTGCTCTGCCAAATTTTCCCCTTGGAAAATTTGGCGTCCCCAACGGGACTCGAACCCGTCCGACCACCTTGAAAGGGTGGTGACCTAACCAACTAGTCTATGGGGACACGATGAATACAATAGAGAGTGATTATACTACAAAAATTAGGGTTGTTCAAGGGGAAATTGATGTGAGCACGTGTATAAATGGCTATTTTAGTTTTTTTACGAAGAATTGTTCCAGGCGGGTGGAGATTACTTCGCGGGTGTTGCCGGAGAGGATGCCCTCCACTCTTTCGAATTTGTGTTTTATGTCTATGCCTTTTTGGTTGATTTCGAATTCGCGGATCTTGTTGCAGTGCTGGCTGCCTCTTGTTTTTAGGACTAGGATGGCTTTTTTTATGGCGCCCTCCACTTCTACGAATCTTAGGGAGACTACGGCGTCTACTACGTAGGAGAAGTCATGGGTGATGGCGGCGAAGTCCAGGCCGTTGTCGGCGGATTCTTCGACGAAAAGTGTGGTGATGTTTTCTTTTTCCAGGCCGCGGATGACACGGGTGAAGAGCATTCTTAGTTCGAAGGCTTCGTCGGCTAAACTTTGGAAATAGGTGACGGTGTCTACGAGAACTCTTTTAATGTTCATCTCGGCTACGAGTTTTGTGATGTAGGCGCCGCTCTTCAGGTCTTTTAGGAAGATTTCCGGCGTGGTGAATATTACTTTTAGCTTTTTCTTTTTTTCCAGGGCTTCGAGATCCCAACCCAAGCTCAAGGCGTCGCGGTAAAGTTTTTGGGGGAATTCTTCGAAGGTGACGATGAGACCGTTTTCTTTGAATTTTGTGATGCCGTTGTAGATATATTCAAGACCGAGCGTGGTCTTGCCGGTGCCGGGGGCGCCTTTGATGAGCAAACTGCTGCCTTCGTAAAGACCGCCGCCAAGCATTTCATCAAAACCTTTTATGCCGGTTTTTACTCTTTTTCCGAATTTTTTCATGACACTACCTCTGGTCATCTCTTACTCTCCATACTTTTATTCAAGAGGTAACCAATTATCAACATGCGTACGGTGTTTTTGCTGTAATATGCGATGAACCGTTTGATCAGTTCCAAGTTGGTTTTATCCTGGGAGAGTTCGTAAAGCTGTTTACCTTCTATATTAACTTCATGGACCAGGTGGGCTTTTGTGAGTTCTTTAATGGCTTTTAAAAGCTCTTCCTTTTTATTGTTTGTGACATCGGTGAGAGTTTCTATATCTACGCGGGAGAAGGAGTTCAGACCAAAGAATCTTATAACATCCAGTTTTTCGAAGGAATTAACATGTTCTTTTATGAAGTTGAGCATACTTTCATCCACATTCTTCTTTAAAAGTATCTCGCCTACATCCATTATTGCCCCCTTAACGCTTTTCGAAGGACCTTCAAGGTAATTATTAACATAGAATACGGGGTTTGTCAAATATTATATTGAAAATAGGGCGTTTTGGTGATATTATTATGCTGTTGTTTTTTAACTATATTATGTATCACTTTCTAAGGGGGAACACTTAAATGGTAATGGATATTTTCAGGAATAAAAAGAATATGAAGGTAATATACTTCGCAGTAGCAATTGCTTTTGTCTTGAGTTTGGGCTATGCGGGTATAACAAGCGGGCTCTTCAGACAGGATCCCGAAGCCGTGGCTGTGGTAAACGGCAAGGTCATCAAATACCAGGAAGCAAATAAAGCCTATGAAAGGACCCTGGAACAGTATAAGACTACTTTTTTCAAAGGTGAAGAGGTTCCGGAGGTTTACAAGAAAGATATTAAAAAAGGCACCGTTCAGAGTCTGATAAACCAGTACCTCCTCCTCGATTATGCGAAAAAGCACGGGATAAACGCGTCCGAAACCGAAGTCAAAGAAAAAATAAGGGAGACCTTCTCTTATGAGGGAAAATACAACGCCAACTATTTGAACTATGTTCTAAAAATGAATAAAATAACGGAAGAAGAATTAATTGCGGATTTCGCAACCAATTTAAACCTGATGAAGATTCAGCAGATGATAAAGGATTCACAAAAGATAAGCGAAACCGAGTTAAAGGAAGAGTTTGAAAATAAAAACAGCCAGAAAAGGGCGCGCTTTATTAAGATAGACACCCTTTCTTTTGTGAAACAGCTGAAACTGCCGCAGGATGAGATAATCAGATATTACAAAGATAAAATATATGAGTTCACCATTCCTGAACAATTAAAGGTGCAGTATATTATGCTGGATTTCACCAGGGAATTTGAAGGCGCAGCGAAAGAAAAAGCCCTGATGATACTAAAGAAACTTGCCGCAGGCGGTTCCTTTGAGGTACTCGCGAAAGAATATTCCGAAGACCCGGGTTCAAAAAATAACGGCGGCGACCTGAGCTTCTTTAAAAAAGGTATGATGGTCCCGGAGTTTGAAAAAGCAGCGTTTGCATTGAAACCCGGCGAATATACAAAAGAACCGGTCAAGACCCAGTTTGGTTTCCATATAATAAAACTTGAAGAAAAGAAAGGCGAAGAGATTCGCGCCAGACATATTCTGGTCAAGCCCTCCCCCGATGAAAAAGGCAAAACAGCGGCGGTGGCAAGATTAGCTGCCTTTAAAAAGGATTTTGCGGGCTCAGCCAAGGCCGGCGGTTTCACTGTAAAGGAAGGTTCCTTCTCCCGCTCCGACTTCTTAAATCCGGGCGAGATAGACCCCGACGAACAGGTGGTAATAAAAGCGGCGGTCTCCAAACTTAAACAGGGTGAAGTCACGGACGCTGTGGAAACAAGAAAAGGCTTTTATGTTTTGAAACTCACGGGCATGACGCCTGAAACTTATAAACCCCTGGAAGCGGTAAGAAGCCAGATAGAAGAAAGCATCAAGAGAGAAAAAGCCGCGCCTCTTGCGGAACAGGAAGCCGAGAGCATTTATAAAGCGATAAAAGACGGCAAGACCACCTTTGATAAAGCATGCGCCAAGTACGGCATCAAAGATACCGGGTATTTCACGATGAAGGAGACCGCGCTCAAGGGTGTTGAAGAGACCGCAGATTTCCTGAAAGCAGTGAAACCCCTGCGCGTTAAGGGGGAAGTAGCCCCGATAGTGAAGGGTCTTAACGGTTTGTATATAATAGAACTGGCGGAGATAAAAGAGCCGGATATGAAAAAGATGGGAAAAGAAATAGAAACTCTTAAAACCGATCTGCTGAACAAGAAGCAACAGGCGGCTTTCGGAAACTTTATGGAAGAGCTCAGAAAAAAAGGATCCATCAAGGATTATTCGGAAAAGTTTGCTACAGAAACAGCAACCGAGGAATAAACTCTAAAAACAAAAAGGCGCGGGCTTAATAAGCTTCGCGCCTTTTTTATTTTACGGGATTAGACCTTTCTGATAATCAAACCGGCAATCACAACACCAAGAACACTGCTCAAGGTAAGCTTCAGGGTAAATCCAAAGGTAAGTGTAAGGAACTTGAGGTCTATCGTGGTAGGCGGGGTCAGCCCGGGGCTAACACCGTACACCAGAATATCGTGCACCATCCCCTCTTTTGGACCTATCTGCCCGAGTAATTCGCCTATCACCGAGCCGATAACTGCGCCGACAATAAGAATTACGATATAAAACCAGATGCTGCTGCTTCCTTTTGATTCTGCCATGAAAAGCTCCTTTAAAATATTTTGGTTTGCCGCGTCGAAAGCCCCACCTATCGGTGGACTCCTTCCGCCCTAAAGCCTGGCGGACAGGCGCAATGACAGCTGAAATAAGCTGTCAGCCGTATGTGCGTCGAAAGCCCCACCTATCGGTGGACTCCTTCCTCCCTAAAGCCTGGCGGACAGGCGCAATGACAGCTGAGAAAAGCTGTCAGCCGTATGTGCGTCGAAAGTTAAAGCTATTTGCCGTTAACTAATTCTTTTTTGTCTATTGGGGCCTTACCCGGATTCATTTTAGCATTTATCTCACCAATATTCTTTGAGATATCCCCCTGCGTAAGTTTGTTATTGAGTCCAAAGCGGGCATCAACCATAGGCCAACCACCTTGTACAAAGACATCCACTATTGACTCGAAACTACCGCCTACTTTTCTTGAGATGGCAACACACTTGACTATGTCATTAATCCAGACACCTTTTCTCATCGCCTCAATAATTCTGCTTTCCGAAATACCGGTAGCTTTTGAGATCGTTACCGCCTCTTTTTTAAACAAATCAGTTATGTTACTCAGAGGTTTGTTTGCCGAAGAAAATTTACCGGAAGCATCAAGTTGAGGGGTAAGAATTCCTATAGTTGCATTTATAGCCATCCTCTTAGCAGTAGTAAGCAGGAGAGCGTCATAAACAGCGTTAAAATCCCCTTTATCCTGTCTCATTTTTATTACCGTAGACAGGCTGTTGCCTGATTTTGAAGCAAGGATACAGCAGTTTAATATTTCAACTGCAGGCAGACCCGAACCAAACCCGTAATCCATAATAGAGCCGCTCGAGATTCCGGTCTTAAGGGACATATAATCCGCCATCCCTTTTTTGTTCAGTCCTGTATACGCATCTTTTGCCTGGGAATTGCCCAGTAATTGAATTTTTAATGTATTGTATTTATTCGCTGACGTTGCCTGCATATTCGGCGAGACAGAATATTTTTTATAGAATTTTGGCAGGTCAACACCGGAGTCGCTATTTTCAAAAACCACCTGAAAACTGCTTCCTGTGACGGCTGCCGCAGCATAAATTTTAATTACCGTATCAACGCTGACACCGTATTTGCTCAGCTGAAATGCGGAAAGCCCGGTGATGGAACTGAGCTGTTTGGTCTGCTTGTCGTCCGCAACAAAACCGCCGGTAGCTTGCGCCAACAAATTTGCGGAATTCAGGTTAAGAACGGTCAAAAATGCCAGCAAGAACAGAAGGAAAGTAACGGTTTTTTTCGCCATAAAGGCCTCCCAACAGAGCTAATTTCTATAAATATTCTATCACATTTTACCAGGAATTTGGTTTTCTTTTTTTATTTCCCGGGCGGCGCGGTTTTTCTTCTTCATACCCTTTGATATATTTTTCAATATATTCCGCATCATTATACTCCCCTTTTTCAGGAGCGCTTTTTTGTCTTATTTTTGAATATAATTCTTTGGCAGGGACCGTACCCGCCCCGCATCTTTTGACATAGTAAACTATTTCCTTATCGGAAGAAACGACTATAATATCCTTGGGATTTGAGGCCTCCGCCGCCATTTTTTTTATAACTTCATCGGCGGTTTCACCCCCGGAGGAATAGACCACCTCCAGGTTTCCGAAGTTTTCGGAGTTGCCGAGTACTTCACCCGAGCCGGTGCCGTCAAAGACCGCAATGACCCGGTGTTTTACCCGTCCCGCATAATCAGAAAGCAGGGAAAGGAACTTTTCCCGCTGATTCTTTAATATTTTAAAATCAAAATCATCCGCAAAAGCGGTGGAGCGCATCACATTATACCCGTCGACAATTATCCGCACGCTACACCTGCTTCTTTAGAAATTTAAAGGCGTCAGAAAGCACATAAAAAGAGCCGGTTATGCAGATTAGATCTTTTTTGCCCGCTTTTTCAAAAGCGTATTTAATGCCTGCGGGCACGTTCTCGAATATCCTGCCGTTTTTTATATTTGAAGAGGCAGCCAGCTCTTTTGGGTCTGCCGACCTGTAATTTTCGGAGCGGACATAAATTGCAAGAGCCACCTCGTTTTCGAAGACCTTTAAAAAACTCTTTGCATCCTTATTTGCGGACATCCCGAGGACCATTATTAATTTATTATATTTGAAACTCTTCAAGGTCGAGAGCAAAACTTTTGCGGAAGCTGCGTTATGAGCGGCGTCCAGAAGCACAAAAGGTTTTTTCCCTGCCAGCTGTACCCGGCCGGGGAGAGACATTTTACTTAGAGCTTTGCCGGCAGTTTTCTGAAGGAGAATTTTACTAATACCAAGTTTTTCTCCTGCCAATTCCACAGCTGCCAGAGCAACAGAGGCATTTAACGCCTGGTGCGCGCCCGGCATCGCTGCTTTAATATTTTTTAATTCCAAACCGAGACCCTGCAAATCAAAACTCACGCCTTCCGGAGAGAGTCCGGTTATTTTACGCTTAAAATCCCGGCCTGCCAATTTAAAAAAGGACTTCGAAATCTTTGCCCGGTTTTGAAGGACCCGGAGAACTTCGTTCTTTTGCGGTGCAGAAACAACAGGAACACCCGGTTTAATTATACCGGCTTTTTCCGCCGCTATCTTTGCCACAGTATTTCCGAGTTCTTTTACATGATCAAGACTGATAGGGGTGATGACAGAAACCAGAGGAGTTATAACATTAGTGGCATCCAGGCGGCCGCCCATCCCCACCTCCAAAACCATTACGTCAGCTTTCTTTTCGTAGAAGTAGAGGAAACCCAGGGCGGTATACACTTCAAAAAAAGTGGGCATACCGAATTTCATCTCCCGGGCAAGTTTGGCAACCAGCGGTTCCACGCGGGCGGTTAACTTATCGAGTTCCCTTACGGTTATCATTTTGTTATTTATCTTTATCCTCTCCCTGAAGGTGAGGATGTGCGGCGAAGTGTACAGCCCGGTTTTAAGTCCGGCCGCCGTTAACATAGCCGCAATATAACCGGAAGTGGAACCCTTACCTTTGGTACCGGTAATGTGCAGGGAGGGAACTTTTAAATGGGGATTACCGAGAAGTTTAAGAAGATAACGCATTCTTTTTAGATTGAAATAGGCAGCAGAATAGGAATAGCCCGTGGTTTTTTCGTAATCGCTTAAACCGTTCAGGAATTTTTCTGCCTTGCTCATCTTCCGCTCCGGACAGACCAAAATTTCTTAGGAAAGTTTTCCTTCTCTGGCCGCGGTGATATAGTCCATGCAATAGTCGTCCTTGTTTAGCAGCGCCTTGGCGGCATAAACAAGCGAGACCATTTTTTTATCAAGAGGATCAATAAGCGCGGAATCAAGACCTGCGTTCATGAGCATTACAACAAAGGCCTGGTTCATAAGGGACCGTAAAGGCAGACCGAAAGAAATATTTGAAAGCCCGCAGGTAGTTTTAATTCCGGGGAATCTCGCTTTCACTTTAATAATACTCTCCGCCGCATCCAGACCGTTTATACCGTTCGTGGACAAAGGGAAAATACAGGGATCTACAAAGATGTCTTCGACTTTTATACCGGCTTTCAGTATTTTGGGAATGAGGGAATCCGCTATCTCCATACGGCGGGTAACAGTGTCCGCCACCCCTTTTTCGTCTATGAGGAGCGCAACCACCATCGTATCGTACTGCTTGACCAGCGGAAGGATAGCTTCAATTCTCGGCTGTTCATCCGTGACCGAATTGATAAGAGGGCGGCCGTTTCTGTTCAAAGCCAGCGCTGCAGAAATCGCCTTAGCGTTTGCCGAGTCAATGCAGAGAGGAAGTTTTGTATGTTTCTGGACCAGGTCCATCAGCCACTTAATATCTTCAACTTCTTTTTCCGGAGATTTCCCGGCGTTAACGTCTATCATATGCGCGCCGAATTGTTCCTGCTCGACCGCTTCCTTGATTATGTACTTCTCGTCCTTATTTGTAACTGCCATCCCGACATGCTTGCGGGTAGCGTTTATTCTTTCACCGATGATGATCATGTTTGGAACCCCCCAGGACAATTTAAGAACTTTTTTAATGACTAATTACTAGTAACTAATTAATTATTTACTAATGACGATTGACTAGTGACTATTTATGGAGGGCGGGAAGTTCACCGCCGTTATTTATTAGATACTCTTAAGGGGCGGAGGCTTTTTCCGCCTACTTTAAATAGTCATTAGTCACTAGTCATTAGTACTTATTTTTTTACCCTTTTAGATATTTTTGGAAGGGTAAAAAAAAAGTGCCGGGAGGGGGACTTGAACCCCCACGGGAAAGCCCATACGCACCTCAAGCGTACGTGTCTGCCAATTCCACCATCCCGGCAATTGGAACCTTACAAAAACTGAGGTTTTAGATTATACCATATGACAAATGTTAAGCATAGAAAAATATTATTAATTACTAATGACTTTCAACCAATTACTAATGACTACTGACTATTGACTATTTTTGGAAGGCGGAAAGTTCACCGCCGTTATTTTTTTAATACCTTAGATACTCTTAAGAGGCGGAGTTTTTTCCGCCAACTCTAAATAGTCATTAGTCAGTAGTCATTAGTACTTATTTTTTAACCAACTTGTCTTTCCCCAGCACCATTCCGGCACGGTCGTATGACACAAACTCATAGTCCGTGGTGTGAATTAGGCATTTTTTGGGGCAGGATTCTACGCAGAGGGCGCAGTACATGCAGCGGCCGAAATCTACGGTGTAACTGCTGGTTTTTCTTTTGTTATCTGAGGGATCTTTGTAAACTTCCATCGTTATGCACTGCACGGGGCAGGTGCGGGCGCAGATTTGGCAGCCGTCGCAAATTTCTTCGCCTTTTTCATCGCAGAGTTGTCTTAAAGTACCGCGCCAGACCGGGGCAATTTCACGTCTTTCATAAGGATATTGCACCGTCACGGGTTTTCTGAAATAATATTTTAAAGTAATGCCCATACCTTTGAGCAAACTCCAGGCGCCTTTAAATATTTTTGCAAAATAATTTACCATTTAAACACCACCATACGCACACCGATGATAAAGATGTTGAGAAAGGCCAGCGGAATAAGTATCTTCCAGCCAAAATCCATCAGGCGGTCCACCCGCAGACGCGGGAAGGTCCATCTGAACCACATTAAAATAAAAACTATTAAATAAGTTTTAAGGAGCAGAACCACAACACCCGGCAGAAAGGAAAGCCAGGCCGGAACATTCCAGCCGCCTAAAAATACCGTCGCGGCGACCATAGAAATTATCAGCATATTGGTAAATTCAGAAAGCATAAAGAAACCGTATTTGAGGCCGCTATATTCGGTGTTATAGCCGGAGACAATTTCTGATTCCGCTTCCGGCAAGTCAAACGGGGTCCTGTTCACTTCCGCCGTCCCGGCAATGAGATACAGAATAAATGCCAGGGGCTGAGTAAAAACAAACCAGAGGTCTTTCTGGGCGACAACCATATCATTAAGCTTCAGACTGCCGACGACCATTACAATACTCAAGATTGAAAGTACCAGAGGAATTTCATAACTGACCATCTGCGCAGCCGAACGGATACCGCCGAGCAGGGTATATTTATTATTTGAAGCCCACCCGCCCATGATGATAGCGAGAACAGCTATTGAGGAAAACGCAAAAATCAAAAGTATGCCAATATTCAGGTCCTGCCCGATGAGGTTCTTCTCAAAAGGTATTACCAGGAAAGCCATTAACGAAGGCACAAAAACAACTATCGGAGCTATACGATGCACCCATTTATCAGCTTTTGCAGGGATGATATCTTCTTTGAAAAGCAGTTTGACCATATCGGCGAGCGTTTGCGCCCAACCGTGCCAGCCGCCCACATGCATAGGACCCATCCGGGATTGCATATGCGCAGAAACTTTTCTTTCCAGCCAGATGAGGTAGAGAGAGGAAAGCGCGATAAAAACCAGCAGGGCAACACCGAAGACTATTTTCTCGAGAGTGTAGGCAAAAATATAAGGCAGACCCAGCCAGGTTACGAGTTTTTCGATAAGTTCCATGGCCCAAAGCCACAACCTCTCCAGTCCGTAACTTGAGCTCATCTATCCACCTCGCCAAGCACCAGGTCAATAGACCCGAGGATAGCTATTACGTCGGCAACTTTTACCCCGACCAGAGCTTTTTGGAGTATCTGCAGATTTATGAAAGACGGCGCTCTTAAATGGAAACGGTAAGGACTCGTGGAACCATCGCTCACCAGATAAACGGAAAGCTCGCCTTTGGGTGATTCTGTCCGGAGATAAACTTCCCCGGCCGGCGGTCTTATTACTTTCGGCACTTTCGCCTGAATCTCACCCGGTTCAATTTTCTCGAGCGCCTGCTCTACTATTTTAAGCGACTCGCGGAGTTCCAGCATTCTCATCTGGTACCTGCTGAAACAATCGCCTTCCTGCAGGCAAGGCACTTCAAAATCAAATTCATTGTAAATTGAGTAGGTGTCGTCTTTCCTGATGTCATATTTTATACCGGAAGCTCTGAGCACCGGACCGCTCAGGGAATAAGCCAGGCAGTCCTCTTTGGAAAATTTACCGATGCCGACAGAACGGTCCCGGAAAATAACATTATCCGTAACGAGCGTGTCGTAGTCCTTTATTTTGTCCCGCATAAAAGCGATTAAGGTTTTTGTTTTGGTTATAAAGTCGGCAGGCAGGTCGCGCGCCACGCCGCCCACGCGGAAATAATTATAAGTGAGCCGGGCACCGGAAACACTTTCAAAAAGTTCGATGACCCGCTCTCTTTCTCTGAAGCCAAAGATCAAAGCCGTAGTCGCCCCGAGATCCATGGCAAAG
>Ga0265593_1001505_pt1 | contig 10777 bp, 14 predicted proteins | sample saktaG_8_FD_190136 | JGI IMG/M metagenome (GOLD analysis project Ga0265593, IMG submission 190136) | Saline water microbial communities from Sakinaw Lake, British Columbia, Canada - sak_2011_5_24_36m | ecosystem: Environmental > Aquatic > Non-marine Saline and Alkaline > Saline ...
AACCCTAACCAGCTACCTGTGCTTCGACAGTTGGGATGCCTTGATGGATTTCATGCTGGAAAGCTTCAACAAACCGACACCCCCGAAGCCGGAAACCGGGTAACTTCGTCAAAATGAGAATTGCTGAAGCTATCCGCACACTACCGCGTCGTTGCCTTCAAAAGCAAAAGAAGGTCTCACGCAACGGCGCAACGACGCAACGCAAAAGAAATCAATGCGCGTGTGCCAACACCCAATATGACGGGATGAATAAAGCGTCACGCAAACACAATCCATTGCTCTTGAACGTTGCGCCTTTGCGTCGTTGCGTGAGGAAAAAATCCTTTAAGTTGGCGTGTATGGGTTGCAAAACGCGCCCAGTGGGGTAGGTCGGCATCCCCATGCCGACCCGCGCCGTCGTGCAGACCATGGCGGCAAGGGGTTGCCGCCCTACTGGCTTTGCTTATCCCCATCCCAAAGCCGCTTAAAGCAAGTGTCAAGCCGCGAAAGCCTGCGGTTTATTGTTTCCAATTCGGCATAACGTGGGAAGCGGCGGGTTTCGCCGCGTTCGTACCAGTCTGCCATGGCGCGGGTCAGGGTTTCCTTCCCGGCGGCGGTTTGGGCAATCAGTTGTTTAGTCCAGGCTGTTGCTTCGCCAACCCCCAAGGGTGCCACCCGGTAGCGGATCCCGGCGTCGAAGATGCGCACGCCGCCTCCTTCGGCCACTGTCGCCCGCAAGGTTTCCCGGTCGGCGATTTCGACCCCGGCCAGAAAATCAATGCCGAAATGATAAAGTTCTGGCAGCCACGGCGTGGTCGGCCCCATCAGCACGGTGACCGCGTCGCGGGACAATTCGGCCAGGCGCGGGAAGGTCTTGTTGGGGATCGAACTGGCGGTCAGGAAAACCCATTCCACCTCCGGCAAGAGATATTCGCAGGCGGCATCGGACACATCGCCCGGGCCTGGGCTGCGCTCCAGCACGGTCAGGTCCAAGCCGTGCGCCTCGACGAATTTGTCCAAGCCCGGGTAGCGGCCAATGACGGCGATTTTCTTAGCCTTGATTTGCGGCAGGAAATGTTCGAACACGGCGAGATTGCCGTGTGTGCCGGGTTCGAGGCTCAGCCCGTCGGGAAGGGTGTGGCGGCAGTTGATGGCGGCGTTGACTGCCGCCATGCCGACGGTGGCCTGATAGGGTTCGAACCCCCGCACCCAAGCGGCCAGTTCGGCGACGGGTTTGCCGCGCAAGCTGCCCGCCCAAGGCAGGGTGCGGACGGGGATTCCGGGGCTCATCGCCAAGCCGCAAGCTTCGGCTTCGCAATAAGTCCACACCAGGCCGATGATGACTTCACGGACGGTTTCGACGCCGCCCGCATAATCTTGCAGCAAGTCGTAGATTTCGTAAGGGCTGGACATGGGGATTTATCGTCCTATATCACAAACGTAACACTATTGTAATTCATTTGTCATTTTACAGGCTTACAGTGATATTCGGTTTTAAACCAAAACGGCGTGGTGCCAAGACAAGGTGCCTGCTAACCTTATTAGGCATTATCGGCTGTTCATTGCTGAAGCAGGCCTGTTATTGGATGCAACTGCATGGATAGTCGAGGGCTTGACAATTTTAGGAGAAATTAAAATGGCTATACAAAACACGTTCACACTCCCCCCCAACACCAATTTTGGGGCCACCGCTTTCACCAATGCGGCCTACGAACAACACATTCACGTCTTGGTGGATGGAGCGGTTAAGGCACAATTTACCGGTAGCGGTCTCGCCGACAAGAATCTTGGGACCCAGATCGTCAATTCAGGCAAGGGTAACGTCCAAGTTACCGTGACGGCTAACGGCAAAGCCTCTGATCTTGTGTCGGCTCAAATCACCCTAGCCAACAAACTACATGTTGCCCTGCTGGGATCCGAAGACTTTACCGACGCTGATTACAACGATGCCATCGTGCTTCTCAACTGGCCTCTCAACTAATCAGATTGACCACTTCACTTATCCCGAAGCTCTCTGCTTGGGGTTGCAAATCCCGGCACGCCTAGAGACTCTCAGACCGACGCGGTTTTGAAGACCGCGTCGGTTTTAATTTGTTCACAAAGCCGGCAACCGCCTGGCCTCGGTTTTGATGACACCGTCCCGCCCCCAGGCGACCACACATTCGACAAACCAACGGGCGTCATTGGGATGTTGCAAGGCAACGTCATATTCGGCGTAAAAACTCCCGTCCCCGTGGAGCTTTATCTCGCCTAAGCGATGGCCCTGCCGGTTTCGCCAAATGCCTATCAGGCTGTCCCATCCGCCATAAGTGTCTTTGGCTGTGGAAAAACCGGCCCGGTCAAATTCCGGCAAGCCTGGAATCATTTCCGGGGGGAAACCGAGTTTATGGATTTCCACGATGAGACGGCCGCAAATGGCCTCGCCCAACGGCTTGCAGTCAGCAATGTTTGGGCATGGTGGCATCTATGCGGCCTGGGGCAGCGCAGCATGGGTGAAACAGTCTTTCGGGCACACCCTGGAGCAGGCTTCGCAACCGATGCAATCCAAGGCATTGGCGATGTTCATCACCTGGGCATTGTCTTCGTCCAAGTCGTCGTAATCGTCGATTTCATCCGCGTCGAGGACATCGGCACGATCCACTAGGTCGAACACGTCGCGCGGGCAGACTTTGAAGCAGCGGCCGCAGCCGATGCAACGCTCTTGGGCGATGGCTTGCACAAAGGCGGGCGTCCAGACGGCACCGCCCGCCGTGACACCAGTGATGGGTTTGCTCATGGGTTTCTCCAGTTCGGCTTGGGGTTCATGCCGCCAGCGCCTTTTTCGCTTGTTTCAGTTTCGCGTTGACCGCCGCCCAAGCCTGGCAGGCTTCGAGGGTGGACTGGGCGAGTGCGGGTATTTCCTCGTAGGCCGCCGGCAGGCGATCCTCCACTAGGTCGTGCATCTGCGAAGCCCAATCGCTGGCAATGCGCTTGGCCTTGGCGACTTCTCTTTCCAGTGCTTGCAATTCTTCGGGAGTCATTTTAGCTTGCCTCTATCACTCTAATTCCCCTCTTTGAAAAAGGGGGCAGGGGGATTTTCACTCTAATCACCCCCCTTTGAAAAAGGGGGGCCAGGGGGGATTTTCACAAATTCGCCACTTCGGCATGAGCCTCGATCAACTCAACCGCTTTGCCGACCATCTTGTCGCCTTCCTCGTTGAGTTTGGCGAAGGAGGGGAAGCCGTAGCGGTGGACATCACGCAGGGTCTTTTCGACGACGATGAGCTTGCCGACGATGACGAAGGCCCGCCCGAAGCCCTCGTGGCTCAGGTTGATGACCGGCACCGCCATCAGCTTCGTCTTCTTTTCGATCAGGCTGGCGACGGCGTTGTAGAACGCCTTGACGCGGGCGATGGTGATCTCATCCGGGTCGCCGATGATGGGGATTTCCCGTTTGCGCTCCTTGGTGAGGATCAACGGGTCCAGCACCTGGGCGGTGGACCAGCCCTGGTAGGTGTCGTAGGTGTCGATGGCGCGTAACTGCTTGGCGATTTCTTTGGCAAAGTCGGCTTGCAGTTCGGTTTCGTCTTCGGTCAGGGCTAATGCGGCGTTTTGCACGGTTGTTGTCTCCAAAAAAATAAAATCAAATTCTTACTTCCCCCTTTGCAAAAGGGGGACTGAGGGGGATTTTTCAATTGCGCCTGTGGCATAGGCATCCGGGAATCCCCTACGCCTTTTCAATCCCCCCTAAACATACCCCCCTTTTACAAAGGGGGAACATACGTCATTCATCCCATCCGTCCGCCTCCATCTGGGCGAATTTATCCATGCCCTCGCCTTGCCGGGCCAGCGCCTTGGCGACCCAGGCCGAGGGGCCGGAGCGCAGTTCGGCTTGGAAATCGCTGATCAAATCGCCGATCTGGCTGCCGCGTTGGACTTTCACCGGCTGGATGCCGGCGGCCATGATCTGGCGGATCGCGGAAGCGCCGGCGGCCTCGCAATACACCGCCGCGCAGCCGTCCAGCAAGGCGATCTTGGCGGGCAGCTTGTCCTCGTTGCCGTCCTGGCCCAGCTTGCCGAATTCGGCCACTTCCAGCAGTTCGCCATGCCCCAAGTCCACCGCGTAAATGGCGAAGGTCTTGGCGGAGCCGAAATGCTGGTTGACGGTTTTCATGTCATCGGTGCAAAACGCAATCTTCAGGGAGGTTGCCATCGCCAATTCTTCCTCGCTTTTGTCAACAATGCGCATGCGTCGGATAAGCGCCATGGGCGGTTGCCTCCAACGGTGGGGTGAATGATTCGCCGGCCGGCTTCTGCCCGTAGACCGAGCGGTAAACCGGCACTTCATGGGCGTGGTGATTGGACAGCGCCAGATTGGACAGATCGAACAAGGTCTGCCTGCCACCGGCGTAGCCGATGAAAGTCTTTTGGTAGCCGCCGACCACATCGTACAACGGGAACCCGCACCGCAAAATGGGCAGGTTCAGGCGTTCGGCGGTTTGCACGGCATGGGAATTGCCGATAATGATCTCGGCCTTGGCCGCCCGCGCCAGATGTTCCAAATCCTCCAGATCGCCAATTTTTACGGAAGCAACCGGCAGGCTCGCCAATGCCGGGCCGTCGCCCGCCGCGACTGCCGCCACCGTCTCCCCGCCCATTTCGCGGATCAAATGCGCGAAGGCATTAAGCTGGTCCGGGTCGGCGGCGATGGCGACGCGCAAAAAGCCGAGCATGAAATGAGTGTCCACCATGGCGTCCTGCAACTGGGCGCGTTGGCGTTCTATGCGATCCGGCACCCGGTTTCCGCTAATCTTGGTCAGCGCCATAATCAAGGCATCGGTGGCATGTAGCCCATGCAGATGGTCGAAGCGATACGTCGCCACGCCGGTGCGCTGCTCCAAAATATCGGCGGCTTTTTTCAGCGACGCGCCAATTACCAGGGTCGCCACGGCCTCGCCCAAGGTCTGCAATTCGGACAACGGCGTGCCGCCGACGGTGATGGGCGAGAAATCCGCGTCGGTCAAATGCCCGTCCAAGGAATCGGACACATCCGGCACGAACACCGCCCGCAGGCCGAACCATTCGATGATGTCGCGCAGATGTTCCAAATCCCCCGGCGTCAGCATCGGCCCGGCCAGCACGTTCACTTGCCGCTTGCGTTCGCCGGCCTTGTCCGATTCCAGCACCAAATCGCTGATGATCTCCGCCACCGTCGCGGCATAGCCCGATTCCAGGCAGCCGGTAAAATCCGGCGTGTTCACCGCCACCACCGCCACCTTGTCGAATTGCGGGTACTTGGCGCGGAACTCCTTCACGCAACGCTTCACATCCGTGCCTTGGGTTTCCGACAGCCCGGTGGTCAATACTGTGATCAGATCCGGCTTGGATTTCTCGGCGACCGTCCTCAAGCCTTCGATGACATTGTCGTCCGCGCCCATGATCGAACTGGACTGATCCATCGCGGTGGACTGCAACGGGATCGGCTCGCGGAAATGACGCACGAAAAATACCTTGGCGAACGCCGTGCAGCCTTGCGAGCCATGCAGCATCGGCATGGCGCGGTCAAAGCCCAAGGTCGCCAGCGACCCGCCCACCGGCTGGCTGGCCTTCAGCGGATTGACCGACAGGGCTTTGTTGCGGCGGATGATCTCTGGCATGGTTGACCCTCTGGGCTGGTGTTTAGTAAGTTCTAAGCAGGGGTTGTGCCAATCGTGTTTTGTCGTTAATTCAATGGGTTGGGGGATTGTTGGTTGTAGGGTTTGTGACAATTGGGGTGGGTTGTAAGGGTTGGGTGGCTACGTTAACGGAATTGATGTTGACTGGGCCAAATAGGATGCGCATTGCTAATGAAATGTTAGTTCTGTCTGCACATCGCACTGAACAGGACGAATATTGTTCCGTTTTGCGTGTTGACAAAATAAGACGTTACGACTATCCTAACGTCTCACATTAAGACTATATTAGGACTCACATGCTATCTTCAACTAACGTTCGCACTAACTTGGTGTCAATCATCACCGGCGAGGCTCAAATGAAAGATGTCCATATCGAAATGAATGGGGAATCTATTGCGATTCTTACTTGCAAAGAACCCAAGCGGAAAATTCCTGCTATCCGGTTAAAGACCCCTGATGCAAAGAATGATTGGGCAAACGTTCTCGCCTTAGTCGTCTATCAAAACGCAATTTTCAAGTTCGAAATCAAGAAAAACAAGATTGTTTACTTGATTAGGGATAAGAATCAGGAAAATCCTCTTCGTGATCGCTGGCTCGGTCACGTAAAACAACATCGCCTGAAAGATATAGCCGAGGGGCTTACAGATAATCTTGAGACTACCCAATACGTTATACTAGATCAATTTAATGATCTAGCCAAAGGAATTGAACAGGCAAACAAAAACATTCGATGTGTTTTTGCCCTTATAAACCGGAATGGCAATATCCTAGCTACGCCCGAATCGGGCCTTACTCCGAAAAGAAGCGAGGAAGATTTGGATTCCTTTGAAGTTGACGATTAGCCAGTTAAGGATTTTGCGCTGGTTCGGTGGTTCCCAAGCTCCAGCTTGGGAACCAGCAAAAAACTATAGGAGCATCAATATGCCGCCAAAACCTGGCATCCGAGACAAAAAGCTGTATTTCCTCATTACCGGCGATGAACTCAAAGAACTTCAGCGCCATACTTGGCAGATGTCCGAGGCGTTCGGCCTAGATAGCAGGATTGCAAACTATAAAGGGAAACGTCCCATCGGATTCTACAGTTGGGATCTGGACTGTCTGCTAGGTCTTGAATATACGCTCAAAGACGAACGGGAATATCCCAACAAAAACACAGATGGATACCGAAACCTTGAAAGGCTTCTAAGTCGCCTCCGCGAGGAATATGACAAGAATTTCGGACGGACAAGGATGAGGCAACGGAATTATAAATGACCAAAATTCGAATAACCTTTTTGTTCTTGGTTCCCACGCTCCAGTGGGTAACCCCGATTTAACAATAGCTCTGCGGTCATGCGGCGCAGGAGCGCCGCCGACTGCATTCCCACGCTGGAGCGCGGGAACGAGAGGGGTAGATTTGTGATGGTTTCCAGGCTCCCACTTGTGAACCAGCGAATGGCCTGTTGTTTGCTTGCCATGCAATGGAGGTAAACAACATGGCAACCAAACAAAACGTTCCAGAACCCATCTGCCCAGGTTTGCAAGTGCTTGAGTTGGGCAAGTTTCCGTTTTCCATCCAGTATCGGGGCGGCAGGCGCGACGCCATCCTGGTGCGCTTCAAGGGTGTGGTTTACGGGTATTTGAACCAATGCGTCCATATGCCCAAGGCTTTGGATTGTGAGCATGACGACATTTTCGACGAGACCGGGCAGTATTTGCAGTGTTCCATGCACACCATTTGCTACGACCCGGTGAGCGGCGAGTCGTTAAGCGAAATTTGCGCGGGGAAAAAGCTGACGGCTATAAACGTCAGGGAAGAAGGCGGGTGGGTCTATCTGGTGGACAAAAGAGCCGTCATGGATGCCTAAATTTGTAGGGGCGGGTCAAAACCCGCCCTTGATGGCACAGGCCGTGGGTTGTCGGGCAGGTTTGGAACCCGCCCCTTAGGTGATTCCCGAGAAAGAACACCCCATCAAGAATCTGATTCGTAGGCGAAAAATAGAGTCCACGAAAGGCACGAAAAGCACGAACAAAAGCATGTCTTGTTCGTGCCTTTCGTGCCTTTCGTGGACGATGCTTTTGGTGGGTTCATTATTGGAACCCGCCCCGTGTAAACATCAAACCCGCAGCAGCGCCTTGCCCATCCGCTCGGAAAGCTGGTCGGCGGTGAATTGCGGTTCATTGGGCGGGTACAGATCATCTTCGTCAAAAACGAAGCCTTGCTCTTTGGCTAGGAGGAGAAGCTCCTTGATTTTCAAACAGGCCAATAGTTTCTCCTTGACCTCGGGGTCGGTTTTGGCTTTTTCAGAAAAGGCTTTGATGACTGCAATGCTCATAAATTAGGTTCCTCTCAGGAATTCAAATTGGGCCACATCTCAAGTATTCGTCGGAAGGGGCCATTATTAACTGATGTTACGCATGGACGCAGAAACCGTTGGCGGCAAAGGGTTGCCGCCCTACTGACCAGGCAGTTCCCCGACCGTCACCGCCGTAGGTCGGCAACCCTTTGCCGACTTAGGGCTTGCGCCATACTTTTACGGTTAGGTGCGCAACATCAATTATTAAAATAATGTCAAGCGGCCAACAACTCGGGCTTGACGATGTCCAGCCAGGCGTCGATGCGCTCGTCGGTCAAATCCTTTTGGTTGTCGTGATCGATGACCAGGCCGACGAAATCGCCATCGACGACGGCTTTGGAAGCCTCGAAGCTGTACCCGTCGGTGGGCCAGGCCCCCACCACGGTCGCCCCGCATTCGACGACTTGGTCGTAGATGAGCATCAAGGCATCGACGAATTCATGTCCATAGCCTTCCTGGTCGCCCAAGCCGAACAGGGCGACCACCTTTCCCGACAAGTCCACGCCCTGCAGCTGCGGCAGGAACTCCTCCCAACTCTCGGCGCTGCCGCCTGCGGTCAGGCCGGGCAGTTCCCCGTCGCCTAAGGTCGGTGTGCCGAGTATCAATGCGTCGTACTTGAGCAGGTCGTCGATGGTGGCCTTGGTCACATTGACCGGGGCATCCGCGTCATCGCCCAGTTTCTTGGCGATGGTTTTTGCGACGCGCCGCGTATTGCCTGTGTCGGTGCCGAAAAAAATGCCAATTTTGCCCATATCAATATCCTCGACAGTGAAAAATCTGGTGGACGGGTGCTTCCCAAAAGACCGAAGCAACACCGTATTGGAAAATCTGCTAAAGCCACTGATACAAATAGTGGGCCAACAACCCGGTTGCGCCACGCATTGGGCAAAATGTGTCATATAAACAGAAATCAAGCGGAAATTCGGTTGGGCCGCGCCAAGCGAAACGGAAGCTTAAGATTGTGGCGCTTGCGCCATTTTGCGAAAGCCATTGTCGCAAACGCTACAATCAACAACCGCTAGACCGGCTCGGTTTTAAAAACCGAGTCGGTCTTTATGATCGCCACGGCGCAGGGGTGCGCACGGCCTCCCACACCGGACTTTCCATGGTGAGGGCCAATTGGCGGACCAGTTCCAACATGCCGTCGTAACCGGCGTAGCCGAATTCCCGCTCCTGGTTGATGTCCAGGAAGGCCAGCCGCGCCTTCAGCGCCGTGTACAGGTTGCGCCCGCCGGCGATGAGGATGTCGCAGCGGTAATCCTTGACCACTTGCAGCAGCTTCTTCGGGCTGACATCGTCCAGCATCAACGCCTCCTCGCCCATCAGTTCGCGGATGCGGGCCTTGTCCTCCTCGGTGGATTTCTTCGTGCCGGTGGCGACCACCACCATGCCTAAGTCTTGCAAGGCCGACACCACCGACCAGCTTTTCACGCCGCCGGTGTTCAACAAAACCCGCTTGCCGTTCAGCCTGCGCTTCCAAGGCTCCAAGGCCGTTAGAATCTTGGCCTCCTCGCGGGCGATCAACGCCTCGGTGCGGGCGGTCAAACCGGCATCGCCGATCAACCGGGCGAAGTCGCGCAAGGCCTGGCTGGTGTCTGCGATGCCGTAAAAACTGCCCTCGAACCACGGCGTGCCGTATTGCTTCTCCAGTTTGCGGGCGACATTGAGCATGGCCTTCGAGCACACCATCATGTTCGCCTCGGCCTTGTGCATGGTCTGCACCTCGCGGAAGCGGGCGTCGCCGGACAATGTGCAGAGAATGCGCAAGCCCAGCTCGTCGAGCAGGGGCAGCACATGCCAGAACTCGCCTGCGATGTTGTACTCGCCGATCAGGTTCACGTCATGCACTTGAATACCCGGCCTTTGCACCGATTCGGGCAGCGGGTCGGGGTCGCGGGTGCCGACCACATGCTTCACCATGGCGTCGCCCGCAATGCGGTTGCCCATGTTCTTGGTGCCGTAGAAGCCCGCGCAATCAATTGGCACCACCGGCACGCCAAAGCGTTCGGCGGCGGCTTTGCAGACGGCTTCGAGGTCGTCGCCAATCAATGCAGGAACACAGGTGTTGTAGACGAACACGGCGGGCGGGGCATACGCCTCCACCGCCTGCTTGATGGAATGGAACAGGCGCTTTTCCGAGCGGCCCATGACGATGTCCTGCTCGGTGAGGTCGGTGGTCATGCCCAACCGGTACAGCGTCGGGCCGGAGGAGCGGGTGCCACGGTTGTCCCAGGAACTGCCGGCACAGGCAATCGGCCCGTGGACGATGTGGGCCACGTCCACAATCGGCAGCAGCGCGATCTGCGCCCCGTCGAAGGCGCAACCCCCTGCACTCGCCCCAGGGGCAGGCTTGGCACAGCCGGACTTGGACTTCTTGTTATGCTCGCAAGCCGGTTCGTCCAGGATTTGGGCGATTTGTTTGTTCGATATCATGCGGGTTCCTGCCAGTCGTTGACGTTTGACAGGAAATCAAGCAAGCAGCGGGCCAGTGGTTATGTGGCCGATCTTAAAGGCGGGTTGCGGATGGGCTTTGTGGGGAACAGGACAAGGGCTGAGGGCGATGGGGAGGTACGGCAAGGCAATGCCGGGCGGGATATGCCATCCGTCCGGTCGGTTTTGTGTAGTGGGAAAGGAGTCATTTACAAAACGGTTAGGGCGGGAGTGCAAATCCCGCCCTACTTCGATGGTAAGCGTTCACCCCCTTACGCCGGCAACGGCAAGAGGTCCAATCCCTGGCGCCGACGGGTGATGGCGGTTTGCAGGTATTCCCAGGGGGAATGGCCGCGCCGGCGGCAGGTGTCGATGACA
>Ga0265593_1001506_pt1 | contig 10769 bp, 5 predicted proteins | sample saktaG_8_FD_190136 | JGI IMG/M metagenome (GOLD analysis project Ga0265593, IMG submission 190136) | Saline water microbial communities from Sakinaw Lake, British Columbia, Canada - sak_2011_5_24_36m | ecosystem: Environmental > Aquatic > Non-marine Saline and Alkaline > Saline ...
TAGCGCGTCGCGTAAGTATGATTCCAAGTATTTCTGATGTTTTTATAGCATCCGAACCGAAGGTTTCATAAAAATCGCCCACCCTGAACAATAACAGTGCGTCAGGGTATTTAGCCTTGATGGTATTATATTGCTTCATCAGTGGCGTTACCACAGGTTCTTCGGTTTCTTTACTTTTTGCCACTTAAGTTCTCATTATTTGTTATGGCAAATATAGGATTATCTGTCAGGATTTTTAAATACTAGTGTAAAGTGTTAATAAATTTTACATTCAGCAGGAGTATAAAACTTATAAATTTGCAGTTAAATTTCAGAATATGCGTAAACTAAATATGGACGAGCTCAACAGGGTTAGTGTTGAAAAATTTATACAACTTGATAAACTTCCGGTTATTTGTGTTCTTGACAATGTCAGGAGTCAGCACAATATCGGATCAATATTCCGAACTTCGGATGCTTTCAGGATTGAGGAATTATATTTGTGTGGCATCACAGCAACTCCGCCGAACCGGGAAATAAATAAATCTGCATTGGGTGCCACCGAATCGGTTAAATGGCAATATTATGATGAAACGTCAGTAGCGGTTAATAAACTGAAAGAAGCTGGTTATAAGGTTATTGCGATAGAGCAAGCTGCTGGCAGCATAAATCTGGAAGACTATTTCCCTGATATTTCCGAAAAAACAGCCCTGGTTTTTGGCAATGAAGTCACAGGTGTAAGCGAATCTGTTATGGGAATTGTGGATGCCTGTATTGAAATTCCGCAGTTTGGAACCAAACACTCTTTCAACGTCTCAGTATCAGCTGCGATTGTTTTGTACCAGTTCTATAAAAGATTCAAGAGTTGCCTGCTGTAAATTTAATTGAAATAATTTGATCTGATAAATCTGAAGTTTTTGAATTACTTTTTTACATTTCGTATGACAAACCATATCTCCTTCCATTTAATTTCATTTTAATGAATGAAAAGCAAAACTATGAACTTTGATTTGTTAATAAAAATTGATTTTGTTTTGAATATATTGGTCGTTTTAACTATATTTGTGAATAATTTGATTTTAAGAGTGTAATTTAATACAACTTTTTATGAATAACTCCCAAGGCATATCCCGTTTGTCAGTAATTATCCTTTTAGTTATTGGGTTACAATGTCTCTCTCCGAAAACTTTTGCACAAAACGATAGCGCGAATATCCCTTTTAAAGGTTATTTATACTTACAGCCTAATCTAGGTATAAGCCAGTATTTTGGCGACCTTAACAAGTATAATGCCTGGAATCAACACCCGAAATTCGCATTTGGTGCTATTTTGGGTTATCAGCTTACTCCTGTTTTCGGTTTGAGGGGACAATTTTTAAAAACCAATTTATATAGCGAAAGGGCTGAACAGAATAAAAAATTTAGTTCCGACCTTTGGGATGGAGCGCTCAACCTAACTATCAACATCAATGAAATTTTCGCAAAATACAATCAAAAGAGGTTTCTGAATTTTTACCTCTTCACCGGGGGAGGATTAACGTCCTATAAATCAAAAGTTGAAGATTTAACAACGGGTGCATTAATAGCTCAACATACTGAAAGGCAAAAATCTTTCTTCCTTCCTGTAGGCGGAGGCGCCTCATTCAGGCTAAGTAATACCTTCTCTGTAAACCTCGAATATGGTGACCATATTATATTTGGTGGTGGGGAGAAACTTGATTTCACCGAAGGCGGGAAAAAAAATAATGATCATTACAGTTATACTTCTGCAGGGTTACAGATAAACTTTGGTGTCAAAGATACGGATGGCGATGGTGTTTGGGACAAAGATGACCTTTGTCCTGAAACTTTTGGCAAATATAGCTTAGCTGGGTGCCCGGATAAAGATAATGACGGAATTGCGGATAAAGACGATGCTTGTCCGGATGTAGCTGGCAAACCTGAATTTAAAGGTTGTCCTGATACAGACGGAGATGGCATAATAGACAGCCAGGACGCTTGTCCGAATGCTGCAGGAAAAGCAGACCTCAACGGTTGTCCTGACAGAGATAACGATGGCATTGCAGATAAAGATGATAAATGTCCCGATGTTGCAGGTAAAAAAGAACTTGCCGGTTGTCCTGATCGCGATGGCGACGGAATTGCCGACAACGACGATGCTTGCCCGGACGTAAAAGGCCTGGCTCAGTTTAAAGGCTGTCCTGATACCGATGGTGACGGGATTGTTGATAATGAGGATAAATGTCCTGAAGTATTTGGTGTTGCTTCAAACTTTGGTTGTCCTGAAATTAAAAAAATCGAATATTTCAAAATTGTGTACTTTAACTTTGATAAAACAGTTCTCGTAACTAAATTCATAAAAGATCTCGATGAAGTAGTTGCTGTTATGCAAAAGTATTCTGACCTGAATTTATCAATTGAAGGATATGCCGACTCACAAGGACCTTCCGCCTATAATCTTAAACTATCAGAGAAACGTGCCGATTATGTTATTAATTACCTGTCAAAGAATGGGGTCAATAAAGAGAGGTTAGTGAAATCCTTCTTTGGAGAAAAGAAACCTGTTGCTACGAATAAAACTCTTGACGGTCGTGCTGAAAACCGCAGGGTTGAAATTAGGTCTGTAAAATAAATTAACTGAAAAAATAATTCAAAAAAAAGGCTGGTGAGTACACCAGTCTTTTTTTTTGAATTAAAAGTGTGAAATTCGGTTAAGTTTTTAAATCTAGCTATTCAATCAGAACAATGAGTGACTTCAATTCCAGTTAAATAGACCTTATTATGATTTTTGTTTTTTTTGAAATTCGAATAACCCGCAAATATATTTGATTATCAATATATTAATCTGTGTGTTTTGAATTAACCGGAAAATCAATACATTGTTTATATTTGTATAATTACTTATTGAAATTCTTTAACTTTTACAATTATGAAAAGCACGCAGATCAGAACAGCTTTAATTGCATTTTTAATTATTATGATAAACCTGGTTTCATTTTCAACCTGGTCGCAGGAAAAACAGGGTACTCCGAAATTAAAGAGATATGTTTATTTACAGCCCAATATTGGTGTGAGCCAGTATTATGGAGACATTAATAAGCCAAATCTTACAAATAAGTATTTTAAATTTGGCTACGGAGGAGTTTTAGGCTACCAGATTACCCCTCTTTTGGGCGTTCGCGGCCAGTTTCTGAAAACTACACTTCATGGAGAGAGAGAGGATCAAAATCGTAAGCTTAACTCTGACATTTGGGATGCAGCACTGAATCTTACTCTGAATATCAATGAGATTTTTGCGGATTACAATGAGAAAAGGTTTGTAAATTTCTATATTTTTAGCGGTGCCGGAATAAATTCGTTCAAATCCATTCTTGAAACGATAACACCGCCTGCCGTTATTAATTCACATACAGAGACTCAGCATGCGTTTTTTCTTCCTGTTGGTGCCGGTGCTTCCTTTCGTTTGAGTTATAATCTGGCTATAAACCTTGAATATGGTGATCATATCGTCTTTAATAGTGATGCACTTGATTTTTCTAATGGAGAGAAAAATAACGACCATTACAGTTATGCTTCTGCCGGATTGCAAATCAGGTTTGGTGCAGAAGATACTGATAACGATGGTGTTAAAAATAAAGTAGACCTCTGCCCGGAATCTTATGGCAAGGTTGAAATGGCTGGTTGCCCCGATAAAGACAATGATGGTATAGCCGATAAAGACGATGCTTGTCCGGATGTTGCCGGGAAAACTGAATTCAAAGGCTGTCCGGATACAGATGGTGATGGTATAATCGACAGTCAGGATGCTTGTCCAAATTCGGCAGGCAAAACGGAATTTAATGGCTGCCCGGATAAGGACAATGACGATATTGCCGACAGGGACGACAAATGCCCGGATGTGGCAGGTAATAAAGAACTAGCCGGCTGTCCTGACCGGGATAGTGATGGTATTATTGATAATGAGGATGCTTGCCCGGATGTAAAAGGGTTGATCCAATTTGCGGGTTGTCCAGATACCGATGCTGATGGCATTCCTGATACCAAAGACAAATGCCCTGAAGTGGCCGGAGTTGCAGCAAACAACGGATGCCCTGAAGATAAAGGTCCGCTGATGGAAAAAAATGTATACTTCCATCCGGATGGAAGTGTTGTTATGGATAAATATACTATCCAACTAGACGAAATTGCTGCTTTTATGAACTTAAATCCCGGCACAACAATCTCTATAACCGGGCATGCTGATAACCGCGAGTCAGAAGAATATAACCTGCGTTTATCGGAGAAACGCGCTGATTACGTAATTAATTATCTGAAGAAAAAAGGAATGACGTCCGAGAAGATTGAAAAATCATTCTTTGGTAAAAGCAAGCCGATTGCCGATAACAATACAAAAGAAGGCTGTGCTCTTAATCGTAGGGTTGAAATAAAGATAACAAAATAGACAACATATAAAGCAAAACGAAGAAAGGCCGGTAGATTCTATCGGCCTTTCTTATTATTTATCTCAACTTTGATCACAAAAACATTTTGTTCCTTAGTGGCAAACTTTAAAAAGTTGTTCATATTTTGCAGTTCTGAATGCCAATGAATTAGGTTGAGCTTCTAGGCGTGGATAAATTTGTTCTATAAATTAATATTTGTAGGAGTTAACGGATTAGTGTAATGGTACCGGAACCGTTGTCCTGAATATTTTGGCGGTAATCTACTTTAGGATTCGGCCATACTGATCCATCTCTGAATGTGGCTGAGATCTTCCATAAATATGTTCCTTCTTTGCAAAATTCTCCTTTGTAGGTTCCATCCCATCCTTCGGAAGGAACTCCACTTTCTAGTTTGTCGGAGCTCCATAACAGTTTGCCCCACCTGTCGTATATTTCTGCTGTGTATGAACTAAGATTTTCCCCTACAGGTTTCCAAATACTTGCAGGGGATACTAATGATCCGATCGTTATTGCATTAGGCACCCAAAGTCCTTTAAATATCATTTTATAGATCATTGATGAAGAATCAACACAGCCAAAAGTATTCCTGGAGAAAAGCTGGATGAGAAAATCTCCGTTTTCGTGGTACATAATCACAGGTGAAGTTGTGGTTGAGGTTTCATTATTTCCGAAATCCCAGAAATACTCATCTGCCCCAACTGATCCGTTTTCGAAAAGTATCTTTCCCTGTACATTTTCATAATTATCTTCTAAACTGAACGCACTCAATGGTGTAGGAGAAACGGTTATCTTATATGTTTTACTATCAGTACAACCATCTGAATTGGATACTGTATGAATTACAGAATAGGAACCTTGTTGTACGAAAGTAAAATTTGGATTCGGTCCGGTCATATTTCCTATCGATTGTGAGTTGTCTTTAACAACCCACCCCCAAGAAGCGAGAGGAGCCGGAGAGGAATTGGAATGATCGAAGAAATTTGTTGGAAGACCCACGCATGCTAAACTGAAACTGAAGTCAGCTGTAGGATGTGTAGAAGGTATGATTATCACATCTGCAGAGGTTGGTGAAATACAGCCAACAGAATTAGTAACTATATAATTGTATGTGCCAGCTGCTAAGCCGGAAATAGTTGTAACTGATCCGGTTCCTTTAATTGCTCCAGGATTAATAGTCCAGTTTATGGCAGGTAAACCGGTTAATTGTACACTTCCTGTAGTAACGGTGCAGGTCGGTTGAGCTATAGTGCCAACGATAGGTGCTGTGGGCGATGCTGGATCTGATATGATTAAAATATCTTTGGATGCTGATGAAATACATCCCTGAGCATTGGTAACGGTAAAGTTGTATTTACCAGCAACCAAACCAGAGATGGTTGTACGTAAACCTGTTCCTACTATCGCTCCAGGATTAATAGCCCAGTTTGATGCAGGTAAACCTGTTAATTCAACACTTCCTTTTGTAACGGTACAGGTAGGTTGAGTTATAATGCCTATGATTGGTGCTGTTGGCGAACCTGGAGCTGAAATGATTATAATATCTTTGGAAGCTGGTGAAATACATCCCTGTGTATTGGTAACAGTGTAGTTGTATGTTCCTGCAGCTAAACCGGTAATGGTTATAGATGATCCTGTTCCTTTTATTGCTCCGGGATTGATAGTCCAGTTTGATGCAGGCAAACCGGATAGTATGAGACTACCCGTTGCCAGGGTACAGGAAGGTTGCGTGATAGTACCAATAAGCGGTGCTTCCAATGTGATGGTGGACTGAATAATTGTCACACTGGTAGAGAAAATACAACCGTTTGCATCCTTGACCTGGACACTATATAAACCGGCAGCTTTTCCCGAGTAAGATGTCGAAGCTGTAAATCCAGATGCATCTACAGAATAAATATAAGGAGCTATTCCTCCTGTTACAGCACCCAATGTGATGGTTCCGTTGTTCAGCCCGCAACTTGCATTAACAAGTGTGGTGGCAATAGCTGTAGGTCCGCTGGCACTGCTGACAGGAACATTTGTAGTGAAAACACAACCGTTGGCATCTTTGACCTGGACACTATGAATACCGGCAGCTTTTCCGCTGTAAGATGTTGAAGTGGTAAATGCAGAAGCATCTACCGAATAGGTATAAGGAGCAGTTCCTCCAGTTACAGTGCCCAATGTAATGGTTCCGTTACTTTGACCGCAACTTGCATTTGCAGGCGTAGCGGCAATAGCTGTGGGTCCGCTGGAACTATTTATGATAACATTTGTAGAGAAAATACAACCATTGGCATCTCTGACTTGAATACTATAAGAACCGGCAGCCTTTCCGGAGTATGACGTTGAAGTAGTAAATGCAGAAGCGTCTACCGAATAAGTATAAGGAGCAGTTCCGCCTGTAACAACACCCAAGGTGATGGTTCCGTTGCTCAGCCCGCAACTAGCATTTGCAGGTGTGGCAGCAATGGCCGTAGGCCCGGGGGCATTATTGATGATGACATTTGAAGAGAAAACACAGCCATTGGCATCTTTGACCTGTACGGTATGTGAACCGGCAGCTTTCCCTGGGTAAGAAGTTGAGGCAGTAAATGCAGAAGCGTCGACCGAATAACTATACGGAGCAGTTCCGCCAGTAACTATGCCAAGTGCAATGGTTCCGTTACTAAGTCCACAACTAGCGTTTGAGGGTGTAGCAGAAATGGCCGTAGGCTCGCTGGCACTAGTAATGATAACATTTGTGGAAAAAATACAACCGTTGGCATCTTTCACTTGTAGGCTGTGCGAACCTGCAGCCATTCCTGAGTAAGTTGTTGTAGCGGTAAATACCGAAGCATCTACTGAATAAGTAAATGGAGAAGTACCACCTGTTACGGTTCCCAGTGTGATTGCACCGTTACTCAGTCCGCAACTTGCAAATGCCGGTGTAGTAGCAATGGCCGTTGGTCCGTTGGCATTACTGATGGTGATAATGGTTGAGAAAATACAACCGTTTACATCCTTTACCAGGACATTATGTGAACCTGCAGCTATTCCAGAGTAAGATATCGAAGCGGTATATGCAGAAGCATCCACCGAATAGGAAAATGGCGCAGATCCACCAGTAACAGCACCCAGTGTAATGGTTCCGTTACTTAGCCCGCAACTTGCATTGGCAAGTGTGGTGGCAATGGCCGTAGCTCCGCTGACACTATTTATGATAATATTTGTGGTTAAAATACAACCGTTTGCATCCTTTACCTGTACACTATGTGAACCGGCAGATTTCCCGGAGTATGATGTTGAAGCGGTAAAGGCAGAAGCGTCTACAGAATAAGTAAATGGACCTGTTCCACCAGTGACTGCACCCAGAGTAATGGTTCCGTTACTCAGCCCGCAACTTGCATTGGCAGGAATGGCAACTATGGCAGAAGGACCGCTGGTATTAATGATGGTTACGCTTGTGGAGAAAATACACCCATTCACATCCCTGACCTGTACATTATGTGAACCTGCAGCCATTCCGGAGTAAGATGTTGAAGCAGTAAATATAGAAGCGTCTACCGAATAAGTATATGGCACTGTTCCTCCGGTGACTGTGCCCAGGGTAATGGTTCCGTTGCTCAAACCGCAACTTGCATTGGCAGGTGTGGCAGCAATAGCCGAAGGCCCGCTGGTATTACTGATGGTTACACTGGTAGCGAAAATACATCCGTTTGCATCCCTGACTTGTACATTATGTGATCCTGCTGCCATTCCAGAGTATGCGGTTAAAGAGGTAAAAGCAGAAGCGTCTACCGAATAAGTATATGGAGCACTTCCTCCCGTAACTGTTTCCAGTGTAATGCTACCGTTACTCAGTCCGCAACTTGCATTGGCAGGTGTGGCAGCAATAGCAGTAGGTCCACTTGCATTGCTAATGGTGATGCTGGTAGAGAAAATACACCCGTTGGCATCCCTGACCTGCACATTATGTGAACCAGCAGCCATTCCTGAGTGAGAAGTTGAAGCAGTAAATGAAGAAGCGTCTACCGAATAGGTATATGGTGCAGTTCCACCAGTGACTGTGCCCAATGTAATGGTTCCGTTGGTCAATCCGCAACTTGCATTGGCAGATGAGGTAGCAATAGCTGTAGGTCCGCTGGCATTACTAATTGTGACACTGGTAGAGAAAATACACCCGTTGGCATCCCTGACCTGGACATTATGTGAACCAGCAGCTATTCCGGAGTAGGATGTTGAAGATGTAAATGAAGAAGCATCTACCGAATAGGTATATGGAGCAGTTCCACCTGTGATAGTGCCCAGTGTAATGGCTCCGTTGCTCAATCCGCAACTTGCATTAGCAAGTGTAGCAGCAATAGCTGTAGGTCCGCTGGCATTACTTATAGAAACGCTGGTAGAGAAAATACAACCGTTGGCATCCTTGACCTGCACATTATGTGAACCTGCAGCTATTCCGGAGTAAGATGTTGAAATAGTAAATGCAGAAGCGTCTACAGAATAAGTATATGGAGCAGTTCCTCCAGTGACAGTGGATAATGTAATGATTCCGTTGCTCAGACCGCAACTGGCATTGGCCGGTGTGGCAGCAACAGCTGTAGGTCCGTTGGCATTACTGATGCTGATACTGGTGGAGAAAATACATCCGTTTGCATCCCTGACCTGCACATTATGTGAAGTTGCAGCCATTCCGGAGTAAGATGTTGAGGCGGTAAATGCAGAAGCATCCACCGAATAAGTATATGGAGCAGTTCCACCAGTAACAGTGCCCAGTGTAATAGTTCCATTGCTCAGTCCGCAACTTGCATTGGCAGATGTGGCAGCAACGGACGTAGGTCCGCTGGAATTACTGATGGAGACACTAGTGGAGAAAATGCAACCGTTTGCATCCCTGACCTGGACACTATGTATACCTGCAGCCATACCGGAGTAAGATGTTGAAGATGTAAAGGGAGCAGCATCAACCGAATAAGTAAATGGAGCAGATCCTCCAGTGACGGAACCCATTGTGATAAATCCATTGCTCAGTCCACAACTTGAATTGGTAGGTGTAGCTGCAACTGCGGTAGGTCCGCTGGCACTGCTGATGATGACATTTGTTGAGAATATACAACCGTTGGCATCTTTGACTTGTATACTATATGGTCCTGCAGCCATACCCGAATAGGAAGTAGAAGAAGTAAAAGCAGAAGCGTCTACAGAATAGGTATATGGCGAAGTTCCACCTGTGACAGCGCCAAGCGTAATGGTTCCGTTGCTCAGTCCGCAACTTGCATTGGCAGTTGTGGCAGCAATAGCTGATGGCCCATTTGGTACTGGATTTATTGTAATATTTGTGCCAACTGATATACAATTACTTGAATTTTGAGCTGTCAGAATATGAGCCCCCGGTGACACAAGTGTAAAGCCTCCGGAAGGGTATGTTGTATAGGTTGTTCCGTCAAGGCTGAAAGTTAAACCTGTTGTTGGCGAAGTAATTGTTATTGTTCCGGTTGGCTGTGAACATGTCGGCTGAAATGTGACACTGGTAGTCGGAGCTATTGGTAAAGCATTAACATTTATCAAAAACGCTGTTGATGTAAATGAACAACCATTGCTGTTAGAAACTGTAACTGTGTATGAGCCAGCTGCAATAGCTGTATAAGTTGCTGATGTTGCCCCTGTAATTGGTGTTCCTACCAGATTCCATTGATAGTTTGTAATCGATCCGCTTCCTGCAGTAGCATTTGAAGTAAGCAGCGTATTTCCCCCTGCACAGAATGAAGCCGTTCCTGAGATGTTTGCTGCAGGAAAGGCATTAACATTTACAGCAAAAGCAGTTGATGTATAGGAACAACCATTGCTGTTGGTAATTGTTGCTGTGTACGAGCCAGCGGCAGTAGCTGTATAAGTTGTGGCTGTTGCCCCGTTGATTGGTGCTCCTGACAGATACCACTGATAGTTTGAAATGGATCCGCTTCCGGCAGTTGCATTTGAAGTAAGCAGCGTATTTCCACCTGTACAGAATGATGCCGTACCCGTAATGATCGAAGTAGGCATTGCATTTACAGTTACTGCTAAAGCATTTGATGTAAACAAACAACCATGGCTGTTGGTAATCGTAACCGTATATGAACCTGCTGCAACAGCCGTGTAAGTTGCTGCTGTTGCCCCGCTGATTGGTGCTCCTGCCAGATTCCACTGATAGTTTGTAATTGAACCGCTTCCGGCAGTTGCATTCGAAGTAAGCAGCGTGTTTCCACCAGTACAGAAGGAAGCCGTTCCCGTAATGTTTGCCGCAGGCAATGCATTTACGGTTACCGCGAAAGAAGGTGCTGTAAACGAACAACCATTGCTGTTAGAAATTGTAACTGTGTATGAACCGGCAGATACAGCAGTATATGTT
>Ga0265593_1001507_pt1 | contig 10767 bp, 8 predicted proteins | sample saktaG_8_FD_190136 | JGI IMG/M metagenome (GOLD analysis project Ga0265593, IMG submission 190136) | Saline water microbial communities from Sakinaw Lake, British Columbia, Canada - sak_2011_5_24_36m | ecosystem: Environmental > Aquatic > Non-marine Saline and Alkaline > Saline ...
TTAAACCGGTACTTAAATTCTCACTATCGATTGCGTTTACGTCTTCTGTCTGGATATTGGTTACTCAATCCGATAAATTGGTGCTTTCCAAAATATTGCCGTTGGCAGAATACGGTTATTTTACACTAGCTGTATTGGTAGCAAGTGGAGTAATGATGATTAGTAGCCCAATTAGTGGTGCTATTATTCCTCGCCTGGTTAAGCTAGAAGCTGAAGGTAAGAATGGAGATTTAATATGTCTTTATCGCCAAGCAACACAACTAGTTGCTGTTATTGCAGGGGCTACCTCTATTACCGTAACGTTTTGTGCTGAACCATTGTTGTGGGCATGGACGGGAGATAAAATCCTAGCATTTCATGCGTCACCTATATTGATACTATACAGTCTAGGTTACGGTATTTTAGCAGTGTCCGCATTTCCTGGTTATCTGCAATATGCCAAAGGTGATCTACGATTACATTTAATTGGAAATATGCTGTTTGTGGTATTTCTAATTCCTTCAGTTATATGGGCGGCCAGTCAATACGGAGGCGTAGGTGCAGGTTATGGGTGGTTAGTCATAAATCTTATTTATTTTATAGCTTGGGTACCTTTGGTGCATCATCGCTTTGAAAAAGGTTTAAATATAAAATGGTTTAGTTTTGATGTGTTAGCTATTTATTTAAGCGTAAGCGTAGTGAGTTATGGCTTGTTTATGATAATGCCCATCACTAACAATCGTTGGTGGCAATTTTGCTATATTGGGATAATGGGATTAATAGCTATCTTAGCAGGTGTTTTGGCATCTTCCTCGTTTTGGACTAAGGTTAAGAAGTGGTTAATTCAACAGCAAATGAAAAAAGGAAGGTTGGCGTAATGCAAGTCATTGCAAGCTGTATCGGTAATGCCGCCCAAGTAAACAATAAACAATAAACAAATTTAAAATAATTGATATGTCAAAATTTTTATTTTCGATAATAACCCCATGTTATAGGGGTACGAATACTCTCAAAAGAACTTTCGATAGCTTACAATTACAGTGTAATAATGATATAAGTTTTGAATGGATTTTAATTGATGATTACTCCAATGACAATAATCAGACCATTTCTTTGATTAAGGAATTATGCGAAATAGCTACTTTTCCTACGAAAACAGTGTTTCTGGAAAAAAATTATTATGGGTCACAATCTACTTTTACAGGAGCGAATATTGCAGAGGGATTATATATTATTATATTGGATCAGGATGACATGCTTGTGAAAAATGGATTGCAAGTTTTTAAAAACTTGATTGATAAATATGAATATGATGAAAATATAGTCGGAGTATGTGGAAGATGTATTGATATGAATGATCAGTTGATCGGAACATCAATGAAATTTGAAGAAAAAATTTCTAACGAACTTGAAATAAGGCACATTTATAAAATTCATGGCGAAATGTTTCAATGCACTAAACGCGAAGTAATTTTAGAATACTTTAGTGATTTTTTGCCGGGTTATACAAATGGTTATGCATGGATGAGAATAGCAAGGAAATTTCAGTATGTTTATACCAATAAAATTGTCAGGCGTTACGATACGATCAATCCACTTTCCTACACTAATTCAAAAGAAATAAAGTACATTAATGCACTAATAGACATGCTTCGATATTCTTTGGTAAACAATTACGATTATTTGAAATATGATAAATATCAACTATTTAGAAAAATTATGCAATATGGAAGGTTTTCTTTTCATAATGGAGTTAGCGTAAAAAAAGTAATATCGACATTGCTTGTAGAACAGAGGTATTTAGTTATAGCTATTATGCCATTTAGTTTATTACGGTATTGGATTGATCTAATGTTAAATCCAAAATTTCGTGCCTTAAAAAAAGTGATTAGATAATGTGCGGCATAGCAGGTTTTATTGATTTTAATAAAAATTCAACTTTAAAAACTATTCATTTATTGACGGACATATTACACCATCGTGGACCAGATGATAGTGGTTACTCTTTTTATGAAGAGCTAACTTTTAATGTAGGCTTGGGGCATCGTAGATTATCTATTCTAGATCTTTCAAAACAGGGTCACCAACCGATGTTATTTGAAGATTTAGAGATCATTTATAATGGAGAGATCTACAATTTTAAAGAAATACGGGAAGAACTAGAAAATTATAATTATAGTTTTGAATCTAGTTCAGACACGGAGGTAATATTAAAAGCCTATCATCAATGGGGAATAAAAGCAGTTGATAAATTTAATGGCATGTTTGCTATTGCTATTTATGATAAAAAAAATCAAAAAATAGTCTTGATTCGTGATCGAGCTGGAGTAAAACCTCTCTATTGGTACTTCAAAGATGGATTATTTATGTTCTCAAGTGAATTAAAAAGTTTTCACGAGCATAATGAATTTAAAAAAGTTATTAATAAGGATGCTTTGACGCTCTATTTGCAGTACGGTTATATATTACAGCCACATACCATATTTAATAATACATACAAATTGAAATCAGGACATTATCTTGAGATTAATTTAAAAACAAAAAATATTGAAGAAATATCCTATTGGAATGTAATAGATTTCTACAATAAACCAAAGTTAGATATTAGTGAAGAAGAAGCTATTACGCAGATGGAAAAATTACTTAAATCTGCTTTCGACTATAGAATGGTTGCCGATGTGCCTGTAGGCGTATTTTTGAGTGGTGGTTATGATAGCTCAATTGTAACAGCATTATTACAAAATGATCGTGCCGAGAAGCTAAATACTTTTACTATTGGCTTTCATGAAAATGGCTTTGATGAATCGACTTATGCCAAACAAGTTGCTCAACACCTTGGGACTAACCATACTGAATATTATTGCACTCAAAAAGATGCGCTGGAAATTATTCCACAATTAGCCGACATGTATGATGAACCCTTTGGTGATAGTTCAGCAATACCAACCGCATTAGTCAGTCAGTTGGCACGAAAAAATGTTACTGTTTGTTTAAGTGCAGATGGCGGTGATGAAATTTTTGCTGGTTATGAAAAGTACCAAAAGGCATTACAATATTTCAAAATAATTACATGTACCCCTAAATACCTAAAAAAAGCATTACGCTTGATACTAGAAAAAATAAATATAAAATATATACCTTATATTAATAAATTAGGTAATATCGAAACTAAATTTGAAAAAATAAAGAACATACTCCATGCAGAAAACCCTGTATTGATAATGAATTATATTAGTCAACCATATACTAGCAATGAAATAAAACGCTTATTGCTACATGATATCAAAGAAATAAAAACTAATTTTGATAACTATAAATTACTTAATAAAAGTAATGATGAAATAAATCAGATGTTGGCCATAGATTATCAAACTTATATGGTAGATGATATTTTAACTAAAGTAGATAGAGCAACAATGTTCGTTGGCTTAGAGGGCCGAGAACCATTACTGGATCATCGAATATTAGAATTTTCTGCACAGCTATCCTCACAACTGAAATATAGGAATAGTAATAAAAAATGGATTTTAAAACATATTACTCATAAGTACTTACCCAAGGAATTAATGGATAGACCAAAAATGGGATTTTCTGTACCTATTAATGAGTGGTTTAAAGATGAACTTAAAGATTATTTCTTACTTTATTTAAATGAAGACAGATTAAATAAAGAGGGTTTATTTAATTCAAAAGAAGTTATTAGGCAAAGAGATAAATATTTTAATGGGCACCGTGAAAACATACAAAGACTATGGTTTATATTAATGTTTGAAATGTGGTATGAGCGATGGATGCTATAACAATATGAAGTTAATAAGAAATACAATTTTTTTATATATTTTTTTCTTGATTAGTTTATTTATTTTTGAACCCGACTATAGTAGTAATATAAATATATTACTACTTACGCTGTACATTTCATTTTTCTTACTTAGTGTATTAGCCCACTTTATTAAAAACAGGCACAATAAAAACTGGTTTCGTTTAGATGTATTATTTATTCTTGGATTTGGAATCGTTCATTTTCAATGGCCTATAATGTGTGCTTTTAGTAATATACAACCAAACTTAAGATTTGAGGTTCAGCACATGAACTATGGTACATGGCTCTCCACTCTTGGTGTTGTTTCATGGCTCATAGGTTATGATTTCCTTTTTACAGAAAGGAATAAATATAATACTTTATTCCTTTTAAATTATACAAAATTGTTTTGGTTTACCTTACTTAGCTACATGTTATTTTTATTGAATGCAGGTAGTGATTTTTTGTCGGGTAGTATTTATAAAGGCTCTGGAACAGGTGGTGTTGCAGAAGGTATAGGCGTATATTTTCAATTGCTGACTGGAATATCCATTGCTGTTTTAACAACTATTGTAATCCTTGATTCAAAAAATAAGTATAAATCAAATCTATTTAATTGGTTAATTATTTTAGATAAAAAATACCTAATATTAGCAAGTAGTTATATCGCTTTATTTTTGTCAATTGGTGACAGGGGCGGAGCAATGGAATTAAGTTTGTCTTTTTTAGTATTAATCGGTCAATTAATACGACCAATAAAATTAAAAGAATTTATTTTAATAGCTATTATTGGCGCTGTTATTTTAACTTTAATTGGTTTAGGCCGAAGTTCAGATGCTGATGAAAATATTTTAATAGCAGGTGCAAATAATGCCGATATCACTAGTGGGTATGATGTTACTTTAGAGTTAGCCAATAGTGTCAGAACCCTATACAAAGCCTTATCAGAAGTACCTGAACATCATAACTATTTTTATGGGAAGCTTTGGATGTCTAAATTATTAGCTACTGTCCCATTCGCTCAGAATATTTATTTGGAACTCACAGGTGATATTCCATATGAATTAGGTTCTGCAGGTTACATTACTTATTTAACCTTTGGATTAAATCCAACTTCAGGAGAAGGTACAACAATTGTAGCAGATATCTTTTTAAATTTTGGACTTCCCGGTGTTATGTTTTTTCTTTTTTTATTAGGAATGTTTTTTAAAAAATTACAAAATGAATTAATAACGCAAAATAATTATTATTGGATAATAGCGGGTACTGTTCTTGCAAGTGTTGCGCTATATATGGGTAGGGGTAGTCTCTTTGATGGTTTACGTCCAATATTATGGGCGCTAGTATTACCTGTCTTTCTTATTAAGAAAATACCACCAAAAACTTACCTTAATAGCAAAAAATAAAAGTATATTACCATGTTTACATTACCTAACTTACTCTTAAGCCAATGAATTACAATCAATTATTTTTCCATTTTCAAACAGCAGATAATTAATGTTTAAAATAATTCTGGTTATCCCGACAATGCATCAAGGTGGAGCTGAACGTGTTATGTCAGAATTGGCAAATGCCTGGAGCAGTCAACTCCATGAAGTGCATCTTGTGTTATTAGCAAAATCTGAGAATTTTTATGCTATTAACAATAACGTAATAATCCATAACTTGGGCTTTAGTCATTCAGGACTATTTAATAAAATAATTAATGAGCTGAAAGTTTTTTATAAATTACGAAAAATATTTAAACAACAACAACCTGATTTCGTACTCAGCTTTATGATCAAGTACAATATATTGACTATTATTACCGCCTCATATCTAAATATTAAAGTGATTGTATCAGACAGAGCTAATCCTAAAACCCAACAACCATTTCTTATTTCATTTTTAAGAAAAGCTACCTATAAATTTGCTGATGGAATTATTGCACAGACGAGTTTAGCCAAAATTATTTTACAAAAAGAAACCGGCAATAAAAACATAAGGGTTATACCAAATCCTATAAAAGATATTTTAATCCATGAAAATATAAAAAAAGAAAAAATAATATTAAATATTGGTCGTTTAATTGAGGAAAAAGGTCAAAAGTATCTTTTAGATGCCTTCTCAAAAATAAAAAATACAGATTGGAAAGTAGTTATATTAGGCGATGGCCCCTTGTTACATACATTAAAACATCAGATTAAAGTATTAGGCCTAAAAGATAAAGTATTAATGCCAGGAGCTGTAAATGAAGTAGATGCTTGGTTAGCGAGAGCTTCAGTATTTGCTTTTCCATCGATTTCGGAGGGTTTTCCCAATGCTCTTGTAGAAGCAATGGCGGCAGGTCTTCCCTGTGTCAGTTTTGATTGTGATGCAGGTCCAAGAGATATAATAATCGATGGTAAAAATGGTTATTTAGTATCGGTAGGTGAGGTTGATATGCTGTCTAGTCGACTGGAAAACTTAGTTAATAATCAAGAACTCAGAGATCAATTTTCTAGTGAAGCAGCAAATATAGTTAATATTCTAGGATTAGAAAAAATAGCTGATGATTATCTTGGATTTTGTACAGGTTCAGTAAAAAATGAAAACTATTGTTATTAATGCATTATGTGCACTACACGATGGGTAACTATTAAGACCTTAACGTCAAAAACTTATACCATTTACACTCTGCGCGGTCACGGATGCGGAAAACAGAACACATAAAATCTTTGTAATATATGGTTTTAATGACATTTAAGAGTCCACAATAGTGACCGCACGGAGTATAGTTAAAAAACGAGATATTATTCCCCATAAAATTAAGTGGCTTCGATCTGCTGAAAGTGACCGAAGAAAAATTACTGGCATGCCGGCGGAAATTCTTCGTTGATTATCCATCAAACTACTCTATGACTTAAAAAACAATTAAGATAACAAATGGCAAAAATCATTATGAAGAAAAAAATATTTTTTTTAAAAAACATGCTTTTTAGGTCATCAGCCTTAGAAGTTAATCGTTTATTAACATTTAACTCAACATTATCAACTGATGAATTAAATAAAATATCATTAAACAAGCTAAAAATAATTTTTTCTTATGCAAAAAAAAATGTTCCTTACTACACCAAAGCATTTGAAAACATAAATACTGATGATATTACCTCATTAAAAGATTGGGAAAAAATACCCATCTTAACGAAACAAGATATTCGAGATAACACTACAAACCTTATTGCTAATAACCTTTACAAGAATTGTCTAAAAAAAGTAACGACTGGCGGTAGTACTGGTATTCCTTTAATTTTATATCATGATAAAAGATTTTCTACTGAAGTTATCGGTTGGAGAGTATTAAAATGGTGGGGCATAGCACCTTCTGATGATATTGCGTTTATTTATAGAAAAGTCAGGACAGGTTGGCGATCAAAAATAAACGCTCTACTATGGTTTCCAACAAAAAGATTGTTTTTAGATGCTTCATTGATGTCTGAACATAGTATGCATGAATTTTATAAAGATATTGCTTTTATTCGTCCTCCAATCCTTCAAGGGTATGTCGGTGCCGTTTTTGAGTTTGCTAAATTTTGCCAACTAAACAACTTGAAAATAGATTTTTTAAAAGCTATTTGGGTAACATCGGCGCCTTTAATTCAAGCACAACGCAATTTAATGGAAACTGTTTTTAATGCGCGAGTATTTGATCAATATGGATGTAGTGAAGTTTATTGGCTTGCTGCAGAATGTTATCATCAAAATGGATTGCACGTATTTTCAGATGTAAGACATATAGAGGTTTTAAGCGATAGTAATAATCAAACAGCAATAGGTGAATATGGAGATATCGCAATTACGGATTTAGAAAACTTCGCATTTCCATTGATTCGTTATAAAAATGGGGATCGTGGTCGTTATCTTGATAAAGTGTGTTCGTGCGGTTTGCCCTTCCCCTTACTCGATACAATCAAAGGGCGAATAACAGACAATATTAAACTGCCTAGTGGTAAAGTAATTGCCGGGGATTATTTAACAACTTTATTTGATGATTTTCCAGAAGCAATTGAAGAGTTTCAAGTTTATCAATTTAGGGATTATTCAGTCACTTTGTTATGTGTTCTCGCTAGCCATAATAATGCTACAGTAATATGTAATCAAAAAATTGAAGCATTAAGAATGCTCATATCAAACGAAGTACAAGTTAACTTGAAAGTTGTTGACAAAATCAATCATGATCAAGGAAAAACTAGATTTATTATATCGGAAGTTAAATGAATTTAATTGTCATTAATGTATTAAGCGCACTGCGCGGCGGCGGCCAAACTTATATTAAAAATATTTTAGAGCATCTACCAGATGGCGATTATAAAGTTTTACTCATAATTAATAGTAATAACATTGCTGTTTTTAAACAATATGCCTCAGAAAATATAGAAATTTTTGAAGCCACATGGGCTTCCAAAAATATTATTTACAGGATGCTTTGGAAGATTTTTGTTTTACCCATAAAGCTTAAAGAATGGAATGCAACTGTGTATTATGCACCAGGTGGCACAATGATAACTAGAGTTCCAAATAGTTGTCTTAGCGCCACTGCGCTTAGAAATATGTTACCGTTTGATGAGCAAGAGCGACAACGCTTTCCATTGATGTCCTATATTCGTTTTAAGCTATGGCTATTACGATATATATTTTTAAAGTCATATAAATTTTCCGATAAAGTCATATTTATTTCTGAGTATTCTAAATCCATTATCAAGCAATATATGCCGAATATCGATGATAAAAGCATTGTTATTCCTCACGGGCTTAATAGCTTGTTTTTGGATACCAAATTATCTTATGACTTGCCGGACTCTCTTAAAGAGACGCCCTTTTATTTATATGTATCTATCCTGGATGTCTACAAAGCACAAAAGGAGCTGGTTAAAACCTGGAAGCGTTTAGCTGATCATGATTTTCCGTATCCGTTAGTCTTGGTAGGGCCAAAATATAATCAGTATGGCGAAGAGGTAGTCGCATTAATTGATGAATTAGAGTTATCCGGAAAGGTTATCTATTTAGGCGCTGTTGCCTACGAACAATTGCCGGGGCTTTATAAGGCTGCAAGAGCATTGATTTTTGCTTCTTCTTGTGAATGTTGCCCCAATATTTTGCTCGAAAAATTAGCCGCAGGTAAGCCGGTGTTTTGCTCAAATATCGCCCCCATGCCCGAGTTTGGTGAAGATGCTGTTGTTTATTTTGATCCCTACGATACGTCAGACCTATTTGAAAAGGTTATTGACTTTGAACAACAACCTGAAGTAATGATTGAAATGGCTGACAAAGCTTATAAACAAGCATTAAAGTTTGATTGGAACACCACCACGCAAAAAACCATAAATTTTCTTCTTAACGATAATTAATTTGAGAGACCTAATGTTTACTAATAAAACCCTGTTAATCACTGGCGGTACCGGTTCTTTTGGCAATGCGGTACTTGATAGATTTCTCAATACTGATATTGCAGAAATCAGAATCTTTAGCCGTGATGAAAAAAAGCAGCATGATATGCGCTTGCTTTATAACAATGACAAAATCAAATTTTATATTGGCGACGTGCGCTCGTTTGACAGTATTGATACTGCCTTATGTGGTGTTGATTACGTCTTTAGTGCGGCCGCTTTAAAGCAAGTACCTTCTTGTGAGTTTTACCCGATAGAAGCGGTTAAAACCAATATTTTAGGTACTGAAAATACGCTAAAAGCCGCCATTAAAAATGCGGTAAAAAACGTTATTGTGTTAAGCACCGATAAAGCAGTTTATCCCATTAATGCCATGGGTATGAGTAAGGCCTTAATGGAAAAAGTAACGGTTGCTACCTCACGTAATGTGCCCATCGGCGGCACAACGATGTGTAATACCCGTTATGGTAATGTAATGGCCTCCAGAGGGTCTGTTATCCCGTTGTTTGTTGAGCAGATTAAATCCGGTAAATCGTTGACCATTACTGATCCTGAAATGACACGCTTTATGATGTCTTTGCCGGATGCGGTTGACCTGGTTTTATTTGCTTTTGAACACGGCGCTCAGGGTGATACGTTTGTGCAAAAAGCACCGGCGGCAACCGTTTTAACGCTAACGGAAGCTTTGAAGAAAATCTTTAATGCCGATAATGAAATTCGCATTTTAGGTACAAGGCATGGTGAGAAAAAGCATGAAGCCTTGTTAAGCAGAGAAGAACATTTAAACGCCGAAGATTTAGGCGGTTATTACAGGGTCGCTGCGGACAACAGGAATTTAAACTATGCCAAGTATTTTGAAGAAGGTGAACAAATTCTGTCACAAGAGACCGATTACACCTCAGAAAACACTGAGCGCTTGGACGTGGACGGTATGATTGAGCTATTAATGAAGCTGGATTATATCCAAGACGAGCTTAAAGCATGGAAGTAAATAAAATGAAAAAAATTATGACCATCGTGGGCACACGTCCCGAGATTATTAAACTAAGCAGAGTCATCGCGGAGCTTGAAAAATATACGGATCATATTTTAGTCCATACCGGACAAAACTATGATTATGAATTAAATGAGGTTTTTTTTAATGAAATGGGCATTAAAAAACCGGATTATTTTTTAAATGCAGCCGGTGATACTCCTGCACAAACCATTGGCAATGTAATTGCCAAGTCTGATGAACTGTTGGCCGAAATAAAACCGGATGGCGTTTTGCTGTATGGTGATACCAATAGCTGTCTTGCTGTTATTTCTGCAAAACGTAGAAAAATTCCGGTGTTTCACATGGAAGCAGGAAATCGCTGTTTTGATCAACGCGTACCGGAAGAAATTAACCGGAAAATTGTTGATCAACTAAGCGATATTAATATGACACTAACGGAGCATGCACGTCGTTATTTAGTGACCGAAGAAAAATTACTGGCATGCCGGCGGAAATTCTTCGTTGATTATCCATCAAACTACTCTATGACTTAAAAAACAATTAAGATAACAAATGGCAAAAATCATTATGAAGAAAAAAATATT
>Ga0265593_1001508_pt1 | contig 10766 bp, 10 predicted proteins | sample saktaG_8_FD_190136 | JGI IMG/M metagenome (GOLD analysis project Ga0265593, IMG submission 190136) | Saline water microbial communities from Sakinaw Lake, British Columbia, Canada - sak_2011_5_24_36m | ecosystem: Environmental > Aquatic > Non-marine Saline and Alkaline > Saline ...
ACTATTTACTACCCCCCCGCCACCCACAACAATAGAATAATTAGTATTTAAGGCCACACTTACTGTTCCATTTGCCGCTCCTCCCGCCCCCCCTGCTGCGCCATAAATCCAGCCTCCTGCAGTTCCTCCAGCGCCACCAGCTCCCCAAGCAGAAACAGTAATATTTTCAATACTTCCAGAATTAAATGTTTGCACAGACCCAGTATAATTAAACGTATGAACTGTATAATTCCCATCATAAGTTATATTTCCCCCAGTTCCGCCAGCAGTTACAAAATTAATTTGCGGAGCAGTTGTATCTACTGTTAACGTTAAATTTCCAGAAGTATTGTAATTATTAAAAATATCATAACTTTCAAAAAACCAAGTATAAACTCCATCTACTAAACTATAAACTCTTGAGAAGATATAACTTAAAGATCCGGAAGTATAGTTTACCCAATCGCCTATTGAAGGTGTAATCTTTCCTGTTGTCCAAACAGGACTACCACTCGTAGTTCCATTATATCTTCCAGTAATATCAATTACTGAGGTTCCACTTCCTTCATCAAAATGATAACCAGCAACTAAACCGGAATTAAAAGGAGCAACGGAAGTGTCTGCATACAAACCATTTCCTGAATTGTATAATGCAATAATTTCTGAATCTGATAAAGAACGATTAAAAATAGTCATATCGTCCATGGATCCCCCAAACCACCTGTTTAAACCAACCCACCCTCTGTCTAAACCAATAATATAATTTTCATTTGGAAGTCCCGCAGTAGTTGCAGCTGGAGTTCCAACTGCAACACCATCGTAGTATAAACTAAGGTAAGTCCCATTATATCTTCCCACAAGATGATGCCAACCTGTACGATTCGCTATTACTCCAGAACTCGCGGTACCAACCTCATTAGCTAAATAATATATCCCTCCTTGTAAAATCATTAAAAAATCATAAGTGGTATCTGAAGCATCTGAAAATATTCCTGCTACATCATTATATGCTGCATCTTTTAACCAAACAGAGATAGTTATAGTATTTAATCCAGGTAGGCCAAGATTGGAGTTTAATACGACATAATCATTAGTCCTATCAAAAACTAAAGCATAATTTGAAGGAGACGTTGGAGATGTATTGGTAAAGTAGGTTTTATTATATAAAGTATTATTTTTAAAAACAAATAGCGTTGCATTCTTTATTCCCCCTACGTCTGAAATATTCGAACTAAAATTAGTTAAATTATTTCCAGTAGGCGTATTATTCGAAGGATTTAAAGATGTGAAAGTAGGTAAAACATTATCAATAGTCAAAGTATAATTAGAACTCATTGAAGAAGTTCCAGCAGAATCAAAAATTTGATATGCCCAGGTATAAACTCCGTTTACAAAATTCGTAATAGAACTGACAGTAGCACTATATATTCCGGATACAAATGCAATGGTTGAATTTGAAACAGGCGTGGAACGAGAAATAATACCTGTAGAATATAATGGGCCGCCACTGAGAGTCCCATTATATCTATTCGTAATGTCTTTTGCACTAGTTCCACTTTCTTCATCAAAATGATAACCTGCAACGAGTCCAGAATTAAACGGTGCAATAGAAGTATCTGCATAAAGCCCCGAACCATTATTATATAATTGAGAAATTTCTGTAGAGTTTAAGCTCCTATTCCAAATAATTACTTCATCAATAGAACCATTTAGCAAATCATAAGAGTATGAACCTAAACGATATGTAGTTCCGATTATTACATTTCCAGAACCAGAAGCAGGCGCACTAGCGACACTACCCACTCCATCCAAAACACCATTAAGATATAATTTTGCAGAAGTACCATCCCAAACAGCTACTGCATGATACCACTGACTTGCATTTAAAGAACTATTTCCCGTAAGAGAAGGGCTAACGCCACCACCGCGCATGAATAAATTTTTATCTGGATTAGCTATGAAAAACTCCCATACTGCATCATGATTTAGTTTTTCAATAAGTCCGTAATGCACCTTAGTAGTTTTATCATTCATATAAAACCATAAGCTAATAGTTTGTTGAGGGTTAGTAAAATCTCCTACAGAATCGCCGATAGTTACATATTTATTAGTTACTCCATCAAACCATAAAGCCGGTTTAGTAGTATATATTGAGGAAACATTATATAAATCTCCAGAAGAATTCCAAATATAAATAGTTGCATTTGATAAATTAACTGTGCTATTAATACTAGCCGAAAGAGTTTGGTTTAAAGAGCTTGAATAAGTATTGTTTGCAGGAGTTGTTAAGTTCAAACTAATTACTGCACTAGAAAACCCAATCAAAAATACAAATACAACTAAATAAATTAATTTCACTTTCAACATCTCATTTTTTTTATTTTTACTCATTTTAAACTTCTCTCAATTATTTTGCTCCGGTTTTTACCTTAGCTAAAAAATCTTGAACCCATATTTCTATTTTTTTGGACAACATTATCGCATTATTTTCACAATATTCATGAAATTCATCATAGGTTTTAGAATCCAGGCTAAGAGTCACCTTTTTTTTCAGAGATTTCATATATTCAATAAACGTTACGTATTTATAAAGATTTCCATGTACTTCTTTATAATTTTATTATTTCTTTATACTTCCAAAGAAGTATAAGCTAATATTTCTAAAAGGTATTTAGATTTTATAAAAATAACTCAAATTAGGAAGTTTTAAAAACGAATTTTGCTCGATTAAACTACATGCTCCTATAGTCTAGAGGCCAAGGACACTGCCCTTTCACGGCGGTAACCCGGGTTCGAATCCCGGTGGGAGCGGTTTTAATATTCTTTTAAATTTAGAAAATAAGAAGAAATATTTGCAAATATAATGAATTATCTTGCTTTTTTTCTTTATTAATTCTTCAAACGCAGTATTCCAGAATAAAAAGTATTAAAAAGGCCCAATTCTCTCTTAAATTATGGCATCGGAACAAAATCCCTCAGACGCTAAGCCACTAATCAATGACTTGATTTTCAAAGAACTGATTAAGAGAGGATATTCTTTAGAAGGTAAGACGCGAGTATGGAACATTGCTGATTCAAAATTGTGGTATTTGACTCCTGAACAGGCTCAAGCATTTTTAGATTTAGAAAAAGATGAAAGCTATCGTGAAGAAATTATCCAAAAAGAAACAGACCTTATTAATGGTAATCTTAAGGATATTCTTTCAATTATTGGGGGTAAAGCAATGAATATCGTAGATCTTGGATGTGGGGATGGTAAAAAAGCACTTTTATTTTTACAAAATCTTAGGGGTCAGGTAAAAATGAGATATTGCCCTATTGATATTAGTGGCTATATGGTGCAGAAAGCATTGGAAAGATTCAAACAAACAAACATTGGCGAAGTAGTTGAGTTTAAATGGAACATCTCTGATTTTGAAAATATTGAAAATATTGCCCATCTTTTAAGAATTGAAGAGTTTAAACAAAATTTGTATCTCTTGTTGGGAAATACACTCGGTAACTTTGAGATAAACGAATTACTTTATGAAGTAAGAAGCGGCATGAAGGAAGGAGATTATTTGATTATTGGAAATGGGTTATCCACTAAAGATAATGAACAATTGTTAGACTCTTATACTAATGATTATGTAGACACTTTCTTGGGCCATATTCCTCTTCAATTAGGTTTGGATAGGAGTGAAATTTCATTTGGAACTAGATTCAAGAATTCACGTATTGAGTTATTTTATGCATTAAATAAAGATAAACTTGTAAAATTCCAAGATAAAGAAGTTATGTTTAACAAAGGCGACAGAATTATTGTCTCAGTTTCATATCATTACAAGAAAGAAGACTTTATTGGTTTCTTGAAAATGTATTTTAGTGATGTAAAGTTCTACATAACTCCAGACAATTCTTACGCACTTGCTCTTTGCAAGAAATAAAAAAGAAAAGAAAAAGTAAATATTTATTTAACTTAATTTAAAAGTTAAACTTTTTAGCGTATTGTCCTACAATAGGTGTTGCTTTTTCTTGGTCACTTAATGCATTAACCCAACTGAATATCCACAATACTAGGACAAACAAGTTTATGATTCCTGCAATAACTACTCCCAAGACAGGTATCCACCCAAGGATTGAATTTATAACTATGCCGACAATTGCAACAATAAAAACAACGAGAGATTGTTTTGCATAAAACATAACATACCTATCATCTTTTTTTGTTACAACGGCAATTACAAATCCAACAATGCTAAGAAATGCTGCTAAAAAAGCGAATAACTTTCGGTCATCACTTCTATTTGCAACAGGTTTAGTCTGTTTTTTTGCCATACTTAATACACTTTTTTTGACTATATAAAGGTGAGGGAAAATAAGGAATATAACAAATCTTTTAAAACCCTTAATTCTCTAGAATTTAAAGATGAGCCCATAGCTTAGCCTGGTAGAGCACCGCTCTTATATGAGTTTGTTTCGTTAGAAACAGAATTTCCTCGGAAATCTAAGGAAGGCGGGGGTCCCAAGTTCAAATCTTGGTGGGCTCATTTAGCACCATGTAAAGGTTTAAATATTAGCTTTGCATGCAAAGAGTATGGTAATCGAGAAGGTATTGAGTCATAAACGAAAGACACTCGAAGAATGTATCTCTGAAATAAATTCTTGGAAGATTGAAGAATCAATTAAAAAAGATATTATTTTATTTACAAAAGAATATTCTTTAGGAAGAATAACAAAAAGAATGGGGAAAAATACGAATGGTCTTGTCGAGTCAATAACTAATCTCCTTAGACTTGCAGCATTTAATATAAAAAAATTTAATGAAGAAAATATTAAAAAATTCTACGAACAATTACTAAATAATAAAGTCCGTTCCTTTAATAGAAAAACAAATAAGTTTAATGGTGCTACTTATTCAATAAGATATAAAATTGAAGCATTAACTATGTTAAAAAGATATCTGACTTGGAAATATCCTACAAAACCAAACTTAGCTTCTTGTATTGATATCAGAATTCAAAAAAGTGAACCTGATATTGATTGTTTAAATTTAAATGAAATTAATTTATTGTATAAATTTTGTAGAGATAATAAAGAAAGATATATTATTGCGGGACTATTTGCAACGGGAACAAGAGCGGAGGAGTTTATCAATTTTAGAGTTTGCGATTATGAACTTCCAAAGAAAGACGAATTTATTAAAGCAACTATTAGAAACGAAACGAGCAAAACGAGAGGAAGAACTATTTCCTTGCATTATGATAAAACTTTTGAAGCAATACCTGAATATATGGCAGAAAGAAGAAGAATGGGCGCACTTGATACGGATTTTGTTTTAACAGATAGTGCATATAGTACTATCCGAAATTTATTAGAAAGACTTGGAAAGTTAGCGCTCAAGAAAGCAATTAATGCACATATGATACGACACTCGACCGCAACCTGGCTTGCCTCTAAGTTAAACAGACAGCAACTCTGTTATTATTTTGGTTGGGCTTTCAGTTCCAATATGCCAGACAAATATATTAGTAGAGCAGGTATGAATATGCAAGATGCTGATGAAAAGGCAAAAATAAGCACACTGCAAGAGCTTCAATCTCAAATAGAAAAAGAAAGATTTGAAAAGAGATTAATTATTGAAAATGTAGAAAATTTACAAAAAGAATCGGTAGAGATTAGGAAACAATTAGAAGAAAAGAAATTTGAAGCGGAAAAATTAGATGCATTCTTTAACAGAGCGATAGAAGACCCAAAATTTGTCTCTAAATTCAAGAAAGCAATGGAGAGCTCATTGCTAAAAGATATAATAAAAGAAGCTAATTTATCAAAAGAAGATGGAGAAAGAGCATATAAATCTATGAAAAAGCTAAAATGGAAATCAGATAAAGAATATGAAGCGGAAAGAATCCTATTAGAAAAATCAAAGACAAAAAACATCAAAAGAAGTGAAGGAGTAAATGTCATTAGAAATTAATATAGAAGATATTCCAAAAATAGGAGTTGTTTTGGGTATTATAATAGCATTCATCACCTATCCGTATCTAGATGGAATAAAGCTATTTTTTACAAGCAAATATTTGTTATTAGTAAATATTTGGCACTTATTTACTATCTATCTGTTTCCAATTATTTTAGGTCTAATCATTACAATATTTTTAGTTATAGTTTTATTCAAATCCTTAAAATTCTCTGCAAGAAAAATCATTAATGAAATAGAAAAAGCCAGAGCCTTACAACAAGAGGAAATTGATATCGAAAGTCTTTTAGAGACAGAACAAGAATATGATGAACAAAAGCTAATAGGTGAAATCGAAAGAATAAATCACTTTACAAATAGTCTCAAAGTAAATCGGAAATTAAAGCGATTTAGTCTAGAATTAAAGAAGCGACTAGCGGAAGCAAGGAAGCTTCTTGGCGAGATTAAACGAGATAAAAGAGTGGCTGAAAGAGAAAGTAAATTAATACAAATAAAAAAAGAAATAGAACAAAAAGATGAAGAAAATAGAATTAAGGCTACTTATGAAGAATCAGATAGCGACTTAATTCTTTACCAATTGAGAGCAGACGAAACAAATGTTTTCAAAACAGAAAAATTAAGTAAAAAGCAAATTAAAGCTTTAGAAAAAAATGGATTTGAACAAAAAACAGAATATTCTGTATTTGAAAAAAAGTATATTAGAGTCTTGGTAAATCACAAACTAAATCATTCTAGAACACATGCTTTTTTAGTCTGGGATGCAAAAAGATTACTTGAGAGTTTTGAAGGGATAAGAAATATTCAAGAGCATTTGGTTGTAGAAGCAGATATTACTTTTAATTTTAATAATAAGAAATACGCTTTAGAAATTGAAACTGGAACATTACTTGGTAAAAAACAACAAACGCAAGAAAAAGTTGCAGATTTAAATAAAAAATATCCTAAAAGATGGATGTTTATAGTTTCTAATAAAAATCTTCTTCCGAAATATCAAAAATTAGGATTCACCACCCAAAGAAAGTGGGTGTTAGAAAATCTTAAAAAACTGCTAGAAATATCCTAGTTTTCGCCATCCACTTTTAAGTGGATGTGAAAGGCCTATCACCGAATATAAGATAAGTGAAAATAGGCAAATTAGTCACCTCCGTATTCTCTCTCCCTCTCTTGGGGGCGTGGGCGGGGTTAAAAGACTTGATATGCTGGTGGGTTGCTCCGTTCTTAGCTTATCGAGTTCTTTTGTACTTCTATATCCATTACTCAAGAATAAGTTCTGTGTTTTAAAAATAATCTTTTTTCTTAATAAAAATGTATTTGCCCATCTAGCATATCCGACCCAACCTTGTAATTGTGATATAACTTTTTCTTCATCTATATTTCCTTCTTTATAATTTATCAAAATAGTGTCTAACTTTCTACAAAAATATTTTCTATTCCTTTTTCTAAGAATTTTATATTTGTAAAAAGTTTTATACCCTAAGAAAGCTATACCTTTTTGCAACGAGAAAATATCTGATTTTTCTGGATGTAGTTTTAGTCCTAATTTAATTCTAAGGAACAAATCTATTTTATTCTTTAAGAATTCTAGTCTGTTTTTACTTCTATGTAAAATAATAAAATCATCAACATATCTTATATAGAATTTAGCTTTAAGTTCATGCTTAACAAAGTAATCTAATTCATTTAAATAAACATTTGCGAAAAATTGAGAAGTATAGTTTCCAAGTGGCATGCTTTTCCCAGTTATTGCAGAGTTAAAATTTAATAAAACTTTTCTTATTAAAATAATTAATTTCTCATCTTTAATCTTTTTCTCCAAGATTCCAATTAAAATTTCATGGTCAACGCTGTCAAAATAATGATAAATATCTGCTTTGAAAAAATAACCCTGAACGGAATTTTTATTTAAATAGGGATTTTTGTCATTTACAATTAAGCCATTTTGAGAAACTTGTTGTTTAAATTTATCTAACCTTCCTATTGCTGTGTGTGTTCCTTTATTTTTTCTACTAGCATAAGAATCGCAAATAAATATTTTTTCATAAATTGGTTCTAACAAATTAACTATCGCATGATGTACAATTCTATCTCTGAATGCTGAAGCGTGAATAACTCTCGTTTTTGGGTCTCTCACAATAAATCTTTTAAGATTTTTTGGTTCATATGAAAGGCTTACTAGTTCTTCTTTCAGTTCTTGTAAATTTTCTTCTATATTTTTATCAAATTCAATTACAGACTGTTTACGAGATTTACCCCTTCTTGCTCTTGAATAAGCAAGAAAAAGATTCTCATCAGAGCAGAGCTTAGAATATAAACTTTTATGTCTCTTCATTTTTAATGCCTCTAGAGGAAAACAGGTTATTCCGAGACCATCGTTAGAATTCGAAGGATTCCTATTGCAATTCAAGTTAGCCCTATCGGAATTCGCATTGAACCTAGCGACAGCGTTTAGCAAATTCATTAAGTTTCACCACAACTTTAGGTTTCACTCCTTACTTACCCAAGGCAATTCATTATTACTAGCTATTATTGCTGTATTTTATGTCTCTTATTTTGTAATCACATAAGTAATTACTTTTAGAGCACTATGAATTTGCGTGTAGCCTGTTGAGTCCCATTTATAGGTATTCCTAAAAGGAACGAATTTTGGTCCTCTAGAGCAAATTAAATTAAAATATTTACTTTTAATAGATTTGTATTATAGAACTACACTTATTTTTTTCGCGCGACACGTACCCCGAGACCATCGTCAGAACCCGAAGGAATCCTATCGCAACCCAAGATAGCCCAATCGGAACCCGCATCGAACCAAGCGACAGCTCCATTTCTAGGATACCAGAAATATAAATCGCCGTCTCTTGTTTTAGAAGTTGGTAAACCATGAGCATCTGCTGTCTTAAGCCAAGAATCTAAACTTATTCCTGGAGTTTTATCTCTCATCAAACATTTATCTAATTTTTCAGTTACGAGTCTAACGCTTCCATCTTTTTCTATTGAGTGATAAGTTATTGTTCCGTCTCCAAACTTTGCGTCAAGCCATTCTGCTCTATAGGGACTTTTAACGCCAGTCATATCCTTAAATAATGCCTGTAATCTTGCAGAACTTATTTTGTTTCCTGCTCCATCAAAAGCCTTACCAGATTTTATTAATTTTAAAGAATCGACATGTTGTCTTATCGAAGGCATATATCCTTGTTCACTAGCTAAAAGAATAGGAGTTTTACAATTATTCCACTTATCACTCAAATGGGTTTTTTCAAAAGGAACTAATAAATCTACTTGAGAATAATTTCCAGATTGATGCTCTCTATCAAGCAAAATATAATCTCCATTATTAACAGGTCTTATGGAAGAAACTATTGGTGTTTGAGCAGATTTAACTAATTTATAAGGAACTTTAGTTAAGTCTAATCCTCTTAAAACATCATCGCTAACTTCAATTATTGGTGCCATCTTAAGCTATTGCTCCATTATCTTTTTTCGCGACATTCGCGCCTTCGGCGCTCGCAAATACCCCGAGACCAACGTAAGAAACCGAAGGATTCCTAAAGCAATCCAAGAAAGCCCTACCGGAATTCGCATTGAACCAAGCGACAGCTCCATTTCTAGGATACCAGAAATATGCTGTTTTTCCCGGTTCGTATTTATCTCCTATTGGAGATATCTTTGTAGGCAAACCTTGTTTGTTTAATGATTCTGAAGTTATATCTGCCCATCCATCTTGTGCCAAGCAATCTTCTAACGGAGTACGAGATGAAGTAATATTACCATCTTTATCTAAACCAGTAACTGTAATTAAATCTAAATCTCTAAAACCACTTCCGTTTTCAAATCCTGCGTTTAATCTAACCCAACAATTTCTATTTAATCTTTGACCATATTGACTTAATCTATCTCCTTCAATTAATTTTCCACTAGCATCATATAATGCAGTTCTCTCATTTAGTGCTTCATTAACATTTCTTAAATGTGGCACAAATCTTGCAGGTGTTGTAACAATTAAACCACTTCTTAAAACTTCTTTGTGAGTGTTTAAATAATTTTTTCCGTTAAAGCCTTGAGCCATAGAAATAGCAGAGTTTGCAGAATCTCCTTCTTGCATTAGAGAATATTCACTAGGATTTATTCTAGCAACTGTTTGAAGTGCATCTATTTTTTCAGGAAACAAAAGTTTTCCTACTAATTTATATCCTTGTGGAATTTCAAATGGTGTGCCTTTAGGTAGAGTTACCATGCTTATTATATAAAATTAAGGTTTATAAATCTTTCGACTGTGTTGTATCTTAATAGGAGTAACTAAAACAATAAAAATAAATAGAAATCTAATTTTCCCAATAATATCTTTTTTATTTCAGTCTAAAATAGTATATTAAATCTCGACAATTCTTAAAACAAGATTAAACTATTCTCTTATATGGAAATTCAAAAAGATAATTTTGAAGAAATAACAGCGAGAATAGCAAAGATTGGGAATTGGATAGAACAATTAAAAAGAGAAAATGCCGAAAAAGACTTAAAAATTAAAGAACTGGAGTTGAAACTTGCAAAAAAGTAAAGATGGTAATGAATTCTAGATTAAGAATAATTATGAAAACTAAAGATTATGAGCGAATAAGAGAAGAGGCTATGCAAGCTCAACTATCTGTTTCGGCTTTTTGTAGGATGAGGATACTCAAATTCACAGACTTTTCTGAATTAAAAAATATGATTGAAAGAATTATTAAAAATGAAGAAAAACTCACAACTGCACTTACATTTAGAAACTGAACTTTTAAACAAATTAAAAGAGGAAGCAAGGCTAAATTATACAACCGTTGCCGAATTATCTAGA
>Ga0265593_1001513_pt1 | contig 10751 bp, 1 predicted proteins | sample saktaG_8_FD_190136 | JGI IMG/M metagenome (GOLD analysis project Ga0265593, IMG submission 190136) | Saline water microbial communities from Sakinaw Lake, British Columbia, Canada - sak_2011_5_24_36m | ecosystem: Environmental > Aquatic > Non-marine Saline and Alkaline > Saline ...
ACCGAGAAAGTGAAACGCACCACGGCCATTCTTCTGGAGGAAACCATCGAAGAACTTGAGCAGAAACGTAAAGCCGTTGAAGCACAAAACCGGGATCTCGAAATTGAATCCTCGCTCGAACGCGTAAGAACTGTTGCCATGGGTATGCGCAAACCGGATGATATGCTGGAAGTTTGCCGCATCATTTCACAGCAATCCGAAAGCCTGGGGATCAAAGAAATACGTAATGTGCAAACTGCTATTATTTATGAATCCAAAGGCACTTATCTTAATTATGAATATTATGCAAAGCATGATAAGCTTTTGGTTACAGAAGTCGATTATAAAAATCATGAGTTGCAAAGTTTATTTGCCAATCAAATGCTTCGGGGCGCTGAAGAATTGTTTTCCAGTGCATTAACCGGGAAAGAAGTACAAGACTGGTACGACTACCAAAAAACAACAAACCAGTTTGCTGATAGTTATTTGGAAAATGCCCAATCCCTGAATTATTACTTTTATTCATTAGGGCCGGTTGCCCTGGGTATTTCGACTTATTCGCCATTAAGCGAAGAAGAAATTAATCTCTTCAAACGTTTCCGGAATGTATTTGATCTTGCTTACCGTAGGTTCCTCGATATTGAACAGGCCGAAGCCCAGGCCAGGGAAGCAAAAATTGAAGCTTCCCTCGAACGTGTAAGGGCCCAGGCTTTAAGTATGCGCAAGCCTAATGACCTGCCGGGCATTTGCGAGGTGCTTTTTACTGAATTACTCACATTGGGATTTGCCGAAATCAGGAATGCCATGATTAATATTCATGATGATGAAAAGGCTTCCTTTGTGAATTATGATTATTCCGATGCGATCGGTCAGAGCATCAATCACCTGGCATACAATATTCATCCATTAATTGAAAAGCAGGTAAAGCAGGTCAGAAGTGCAGAAGATGCATTTTCGGTAACATCCTTTGCAAAAGAGGATTTAAAAGATTGGATTGCATTCAGGAAAAAGATCGGTGAAAAGGATGATCCGAGAATTGAAAATACGGAAGCCCTGTATTATTATTTCTATTCCATCGGTACCGGTTCCGTTGGAATATCAACCTTCAGTTCCATTACCGATGAAAAACTTGAAGTGCTGAAGCGTTTCCGGAATGTATTCGATTTTGCATATCGCAGGTACACCGATGTGGCGCAGGCCGAAGCACAGGCTAGGGAAGCTCAGATTGAATTAGGCCTCGAAAGAGTAAGGGCCAGGGCCATGGCCATGCAAAACTCAAATGAGCTGGCTGACCTTGTTGCTACTTTATTTAAAGAACTGACCCGACTCGATTTTGCATTGACCCGTTGCTACATCTATATTATTGACCCGGATTCATTATCCTTAAGAGCCTGGACTTTTAACACAGAAATCGACGAACTCCCGGAATCCTATTACATCAAATATCTCGACCTGCCGTACTATAAGGCATTGATCAATGCCTGGAAAGAAAGGAAGCAGAAATTTGTTTATGAACTCGGTGGAGAAGAGAAGAAGGCGACTGACCTGGTACTTTTAAATGAAACTGAATACAGCCGTCTTCCCGAAGCAGTAAAAACAGGAATGAAAGCAGTTGATCGGGTATTTCTGTCCTACTCGTTCAATAATTTTGGGGGATTGCAAACCGGCGGACTGGAACCTTTATCTGATGAAAACCTGGATATTTTCAGCCGTTTCGGGAAAGTGTTTGATCTCACCTATACCCGTTTCAATGATCTGAAACTGGCCGAAGCCCAGGCAAGAGAAGCCCAGATTGAACTGGGCCTCGAACGTGTGAGAGCCAGGGCAATGGCTATGCAGAAATCAGAAGAGTTAGCTGAACTTGTTGATACAGTTTTTACGGAACTTACCAAGCTACATTTTTTGCTCGACCGGTGCATTATCATGATATACGATCCTACAACCCATGGATCAACCTGGTGGATGGCAAATCCTGAACCCGGTTCTGTTCCCGTTGGCTTATTTATAAAGAATCATAAACACAAGCCTTACCGGGAATATATCAAAGCATGGCAGGCACAGACTTTAAAGTGGGAATATTTATTGGAAGGGTCCAGCAAAAAAGAATGGGATGAATATATCTTTTCAGAAACAGAACTTTCTCTTTTGCCTGAGTTTGTAATTGACGGAATGAGATCCGTTGAACGGGTATTTTTAAATGCTTCTTTTAATAATTTCGGAAGTTTAACGGTATCTACTGTTGATCCGTTACCCGAAGCACAATTTGAAATTGTGTTGCGTTTTGCAAAAGTTTTCGACATGACCTATACCCGCTTTCATGATTTGAAACAGGCCGAAGCACAGGCCCGCGAAGCCCGGATAGAAGCGGCGCTGGAAAGGATAAGGTCGCGCGCACTCGCAATGCATAAAAGCTCTGAGGTAGGAGATGTATCCGATTTGCTCTTTTCGGAACTTGAAAAAATGGATATAAATCCAACGGGTTTTAGTATTATGGTTTTTGACAGGGAACAGGACAAATACGAGCTATGGCGTGCAAAAGAAGTCGCTCACCAGGGAGTATATGAAACCTTCTCAATCAGGGCAATGTACGATAAATTAAATCAGTATATTCCTGGATTTACGCAGGAATTGGAATCGAAATGGAAAAGCGGAGCCCCGTTTTTTATCGCTAAGCTTTGTGGAAAGAAGAGAATTTCTTTCTTAGAGGCAAATCGGGACATGGGCAATTATACTCGAGATCAATTTGAAAATGTTTTGAGAATTTATCCCGATCCGGTTTTTTGGCAACTGATATTTTTTAAACATGGATGGTTAGGATTAATTCAAAATGAACCTCTTCCTGATGACGATTTACAGGTCATTCGCCGTTTTGCTGATGTTTTTGAATTTGCCTACACCCGTTTCCTTGATCTTCAAAAAGCCGAAGCCCAGGCACGTGAAGCGCAGATTGAAGCGGCACTTGAGAGGGTGAGAAGCAGGACCATGGCTATGCAGAAAAGTGAGGAACTGGCTGATGTTGCTCAGGTACTATTTCAACAGGTAAAACAGCTTGGCATAAAAACCTGGTCAACGGGATTTAATATCTGGCAGGAAGGCGAAACATCCTACATCGATTGGGTGGTTAGTACTTCAGACGGACAATTTATGACACCATACACGGTTGACCTGACAACCCATCCGTTTTTTATGGAGATCAGTAAAGCAAAAAAAAGAGGCGATGATTTTTTTATGATTGAAGCTGAAGGCGAAACCTTGGCTGAACATTATCGCCTTTTGTTCAAAATGGCCAAAATCCAGTTTGAAGACCTTCTCAAGTCAGGTTTTCAAATGCCGGAACATCAAATCAACCATTATGTATTTGGCCAGCAGGTAAGCCTGATGTTCATCACCCTCGAAGCTTGTCCGGAAGCCCATGATATTTTGAAACGTCTTGGAAATGTTTTCGAACAGACCTATACACGTTTTCTCGATCTGCAAAAAGCCGAAGCACAGGCAAAGGATGCCCAGATAGAAGCAGCATTAGAAAGGGTAAGAGCCAAATCAATGGCCATGCACAATAGCCGGGATGTCGGAAATACCGTATCTGCCATGTTCGATGAGTTAATTAAACTGGGAGCCGAAAATTTACGCTGTGGTATTTTAATTATTGATCCTTCAAAGCATATGGAAGTGTGGACGGCATCGTCTGACGAAAATGGCGAGGTAAACCTTCTCATTGGCAGTATTGATATGATGATTCATCCGCTGCTGCAGGGTGCGCATTATGCATGGAAAAGTAAGGAATCGACTTTTACATACGTATTGGAGGGACTGGATTTAATTGAATATTATAAAGCAATTATTGCAACGCCTGATTATCCGTTTAAAATTACACTTGAATCACTGCCAACAAAACAGATTAATACTGAATTCTTTTTTCCTGAAGGTGCTCTCTTTGCATTTACAACTGAACCATTATCAGCAGATTTAACCCAGATTTTTAAGAAGTTTGCTGGTGTTTTTGGACTAACCTATCGACGCTTTCTCGATCTTCAGAAAGCGGAATCCAATGCAAGGGAATCGCAGATAGAAGCCGGGCTCGAAAGAGTGAGAAGCCGTACGCTGGCCATGCAGAAAAGTGATGAACTGGCCGAAACTGCTGCTGTCGTTTTCCGTCAGCTCATTGGCTTAGGCATAGCCCCAAATCGTTTGTATATTGCAATTATTAAAGATAAAAGCGGCAATATTGAATTCTGGATAACGGATGAAGACGGCAATAAAGTCAGCACGCAGTTTACCGGGAATAGTAATAAGAACGGTTCAATTCAAAAAATGTATGAAGGATGGGAAGCTCAAAAAAAGTCCATTACTATAGACATGCAGGGGAATGATCTTGAAGCGTATATTCACTATCTGGGTGATGAACTTAAAGTTCCCTTTAAACAGGGACCTTCGCAAAAACGTAGATTACAAACCCTGGCCTATTTCTCAAAAGGCTTTATCGGGCTTGCATCACCCGACGAACAACCGGTTGAAACTACCAGGCTGCTTGAAAGGTTTGCCGGAGTTTTTAATCTCACTTTTACCCGTTTCAACGACCTGAAATTAGCCGAGGCACAGGCTCAACAGGCATATCTCGATCTTATTCAACTTCAAACAGAGAAGAAAAGAGCCGAAGAAGCCCTTGCAGAATTAAGAGCTACACAAACTCAGCTAATCCAGGCCGAAAAAATGGCTTCCCTTGGCGAGCTTACTGCCGGCATTGCCCATGAAATTCAAAACCCGCTGAACTTTGTGAATAATTTCTCGGAAGTAAGCAATGAATTATTGGATGAAATGAAATTGGAACTGGATAAGGGAGATACAGAAGAAGCAAAAGCAATAGCATCGGATGTAAAACTGAATCTTGAAAAAATTCTGCACCATGGTAAACGTGCCGATGCCATTGTAAAAGGAATGCTGCAACACAGCCGAAGCAATAGTGGCATCAAAGAACCAACCAATATCAATGCTTTGGCCGACGAGTATCTGCGCCTTGCTTATCATGGTTTACGGGCCAAAGACAAAACATTCAATGCTACACTCAAAACCGATTTTGATGAAACCGTAGGCAAAATTGATATCATTCCCCAGGATATTGGTCGGGTAATTCTCAACCTGATTACCAATGCATTTTATGCAGTAGATGAAAAGAAAAAACTAATACCATCAGGATATGAGCCTACTGTATCAGTTATCACCAAAAAAAATAATGGAATCGTAGAGATAAAAGTTACAGACAACGGTAACGGTATTCCTCAAAAAGTGCTTGATAAAATCTTTCAACCTTTCTTTACCACTAAACCTACCGGTCAGGGAACCGGTTTGGGATTATCGCTGGCGTATGATATTGTGAAAGCACATGGCGGGGAGTTGAGGGTGGAAACGGAGGAGGGCGAGGGCACTTCCTTTATTATACAAATCCCTATGTAATTAATTTACAGTAATTCCATATGAAAAAAAATATTGCTAAAGTCCTGTATAAACCTATTCTGATGTTTATCAGTGTTCAGGTAATGCTTTTGTCATGCACAAAAACTGACAGAAAGCAGGCTACTTTTTCAAACAATAAGGTTCGTGTTGCTCTCATGCACATTACCATTGTAGCTAATCTTCCTGACAGCATAAGCCCACGGGAAATCTTTCTGTCCGAAACTCCGCGCCCTTTGCAGGTTAACATACCTGCAAAAGCAGGTAACCATTATGTAGTGGAAAATGCAGGTGGATCAGAAACAATACATTTGTTCCCTCCGGTAAAGCATTTGTTCATCGATCCGCTTAATAACCTGCCTATTGCCTCCGAAGCTCAGGGTACAGCTTTTTTCACCACATACGATACTGAAAACGGACTGGCTCTTGATGCAATTCTTTGCAGCTTGGAAGATAAAAATGGAAATCTCTGGTTTGGAACTGCAGGCGGTGGGATAAGCAAATATAATGGTAAATATTTTTTAAACTATACTACCGTTCAGGGGTTGGCATTCAACACCGTTAATGCTATTTATGAAGACAAAGCCGGCAATATATGGTTTGGAACTTCAGGTGGCGGTATCAGCAAATTCGATGGCAATTCGTTTGTAAACTATTCGTCCGCACAGGGCCTGGCTAATAATTCAGTTTCATCTATATTAGAAGATGAAAAGGGGAATTTCTGGTTTGGTACTGCCGACGGACTAAGCAAATTTGACGGTAAATCATTTATCACGCTTACCACTGCCCAGGGATTGGTTAATAATAACGTTTGGAGCATTACCGAAGATAAGACCGGGAATCTATGGGTCGGAACAACCGGGGGAGTTAGTAAATACAACGGAAAATCATTTGTTAATTATACCACGGCACAGGGACTTACATCCAATGCGATAGTGTGTATGATTCAGGACAAGAGTGGTCTTTTCTGGTTTGGCACCCGCGATGGCGGGGTTAGTAAATTTGATGGAAAATCATTTGTGAATCTTACTACTGCAAACGGGCTTGCCGGCAATAAGGTCGTAAATATCATGGAAGACGGAACCGGGAATCTTTGGTTTGCGACATATGGACATGGTGTAAGTAAATACGACGGAAAAACATTTGTGAATTTCACTACAGTTCAGGGCCTGGCAGGAAATGTTGTAGCTGGCATTACAGAAGATAAAACCGGGAATATATGGTTCGGCACATATGGAGCCGGTACAAGTAAATACAATGGTAAATCGTTTGTGAATTTCACAACTGCGCGTGGGCTGGCAAATAATGTAGTCAGGAGCATTACTGAGGATAAATCAGGGAATCTTTGGTTTGGTACCAATGGAGGCGGTATAAGTAAATATGACGGTAATTCGTTTACTAATTTTACAACTGCCCAGGGGTTGGCAAATAACCTTTGCTATTGCATCACAGAAGACAAAGCAGCTAACATTTGGTTCGGAACTTTAGGAGGAGGACTTAGTAAATATGACGGGAAATCTTTCACAAATTATACCAAAACGCAAGGTTTGGCAGCCAATAATATTATTAGTCTTCTCGAGGATAATCATGGAAACCTCTGGATAGGTACAAACGGTGGCGGCGTTAGCAGATTCAATGGAAAATCGTTTGTGAATTTCACCACCGCCCAGGGGTTAGCCGATAATACAGTACAGTGCATTGCGGAAGATAAATCAGGTAACCTGTGGTTTGGCACAAATGCAGGAATCAGCAAATACGATGGAAAATCGTTTGTGAATTATACAACTGAACAGGGATTGGCTAATAATATTATCAACTGTATTAGTATTGATGAAAGCGAAAATCTCTGGATCGGCACCGAGGAAGGATTGAGCCTGCTCAGAAGCAATATTTTAAACGGGTCCAACAGCGACGCAGAAAGAAAGGAGATTTCAGGCGGGCAATTATTCGAAAATTTTACAACTAACGACGGGCTTCCCGATAATTATGTAACACAGGTAGTCCAGCAGAATCCAAACAAATTTTATGTCGGTACCAACCTTGGAATATGTGAGCTAATAGCAGAGAATGTTATCGATAATCAAAAGAAATGGAAAGTAGGTAAGACATTTAACACGATAACCGGCTATCCTGTAAAAGATGTGAATGCCGGGCAGAATACCATGTTTAAGGACAGTAAAGGTATTATCTGGATTGCAACAGGTTCGGATAAAACAGGACTGGTAAGGTTTAATCCTGCTGAAATTCATGAAAACCGCAGACCTCCATTGCTTGAAATTCATAACATTAAAATAAATAATGAACCAGTTTCCTGGTACAACTTACTTTCTTCGCAAAAAAGAAACGCTGATGTTCCAGGCGCAGATGGTATTACAGCCCAATCATGCAAAATGGAGGAAATAGCAACATTTGGAAAAGTATTGAGTGAGGCCGGGAAAATTTCCATGATTGAGAAGTTCGAAGATATTCGTTTTGATGGTATTGATAAATGGTATCCTATTCCGCAAAACCTGTTTCTTCCCTATAAAAACAACGACATTAGTTTTGATTTTACTGCTATTGACCCTGGAGAAGGACTTTTGATTAAATACCAATACATGCTTGAAGGTTCCGATAAGGATTGGAGTTCTTTAAGTAATAAATCATCGGCAAGTTTTGGGAATTTGTTCGAAGGAAGATATACGTTCAGGCTCAGGGCCCAAAACATCGATGGTATCTGGAGCAAACAACTTAATTATACTTTTACTGTTACGCCACCCTGGTGGAGGACCTGGTGGGCTTATTTTATATACAGTCTATTGTTTACAGTGATTGTATTTATAGTGCACCGTTACCAGAAACAACGGGTCATCCGTATCGAAAGGGGGAAAGCGCAAATAAAGGAACTGGCCCAGGCAAAAGAAATTGAAAAAGCCTATACCGAACTAAAAGCAACCCAGGCTCAACTCATCCAATCCGAAAAAATGGCAAGCCTAGGTGAGCTCACGGCAGGCATTGCCCACGAAATCCAGAATCCATTAAATTTTGTAAATAACTTTTCGGAAGTGAGTAACGAGTTGATTGATGAAATGAATGAGGAGCTTGATAAAGGCGATTATGAGGAAGCCAAATCCATAGCTTCCGATATCAAACTAAATCTGGAGAAAATAAACCACCACGGCAAACGCGCCGATGCCATAGTAAAAGGAATGCTCCAACACAGCCGAACCAGCAGCGGTGTGAAAGAGCCAACAGATATTAATGCTTTGGCTGATGAATATTTGCGTCTTGCTTTTCACGGATTAAGAGCAAAGGACAAATCATTCAATGCTACTTTGAAGACTGATTTCGATGAAAGCATCGGTAAAATTGAAATCATTCCACAGGATATGGGCCGTGTTATTCTTAACCTGATCACTAACGCATTTTATGCTGTTAACGAAAGGAAGATACAACGCGGATCCGCGTATGAGCCTATCGTTTCGGTAATTACACGAAAAACAAATAGTAATGTTGAGTTGTTAGTTACAGACAACGGCAACGGAATTCCTCAGAAAGCTCTCGATAAAATTTTCCAGCCCTTCTTCACAACTAAACCGGCAGGTCAGGGAACCGGATTGGGATTATCTATGAGCTATGACATTATTAAAGTTCATGGAGGCGAACTGAAAGTGGAAACAAAGGAAGGTGAAGGAAGTATATTTAGTATCGTATTACCTGTTAAGGCCTTATAAAACAAGAGTATGAATACAATTTTGAAAAAAGCAGTTGTTGTTTGTTGCATCCTGTCTTTATGGCTTGCTCAGTATTCTTTTGCACAGGATTATTGCTTTAACTGCAATGCTGATTCCCTCGTCCAGGTTTTGCATAAAGCAAAAACAGACGATGAAAAAATAAGACTTCTTACACTACTTATTGATCTTAAGGTGTTTGATGTTGGAAGCGGCGAATCAAGTAAGAGTGACAGTTTGGTACTGGAAAACGTACAATCCCTGATTAAATTAAGTGCCAAACAGAAAGTTAAAAATATTGACGCATATAAAAGTCTGTCTGACGCACTTCAATCCCTGGTAAAAAAGAATTACCTGGCTGCTCAGAGTTCGTTTATAAAATCAATTTCCCTATTTGATAAAAGCCATAGAAAAATACCTCGTCTGCTTGCTGCTGTAAGATATACCTATAATTCAGCTGGCAACCAGGAAGACCGGCTGCGATTTTATACGGATAAATTACACTATTATTTAATAAACGGCCCTTTTGAAAATGTTGCGCCCTGTTACCATGGGATAGGAGGATACTATTTATACAAAGCCGATTATAACAAGGCGATTTCAAATTATTTAAGGGCAGCAGCAATCTATAAGAAATTTGATAATCAACCGTACCTGAACGACCTGGGAGTAATTGCCATGAATTATGCAAATTGGGGCAACAACGAAAAAGCCCTTGAATACTTCAAATTAGCTATTGCGTTTAACCGTATTGTTAAAGATAACAGGACCTGGAATCTTATATATAACAGTCTATCGGGCATAAACCGTGCGTATAAGAACTACCCTGAAGCTTTGCTCTATGCAGATAGCGCCTTGGTACTCAATAATAATCATTACCGTACTTTTATGGCAATATCCTATGTTGAGAAAGCATTGACGTTGATATGTATGAACCGACTTCCGGAAGGACTTTATAATCTCAATCATGCCAAACAAATTGCTGATTCAACGCATACCAAGGTATATACAGCTTCCGGAGGCATGGAGATTGATTTTGGCTATTATCAATACTACTCAGCAATAAAAAAATATGAAGAAGCAGGCAGATCTCTGAAAACGGCCTATGAAAAGGCTGTGGATGCCAAATCTAATGAACTCCAGTTAAAATACCTGAGGGAACTTTCATTTTTTTATGGGGAGCAACTTAATGTGACGCTGGCAACTGAATTTATGAAGAAGTTTTTCGACTTAACCGATCAACTGAATCTGGAGCACAGTTCTTTTAAAGTGGCACAATATGAAAATGAAGAGAAAGAAATCCTGCAAAACGACAGCATTAATGTTTTAAAACAACATACTGCGATCCAGGCTGCTACGATTAAAAAGAGCAATACAATTTTATGGGGTTCGCTGATAGCACTGATAATAATCAGTGTTTCCCTGTTTTTTGTCTTCAGGCAGTACCAGTTGAACAAGAAAATATTGTCATCACTCAGGAAAACCCAGCGCCAGTTAATACTGTCAGAAAAAATGGCTTCCCTCGGCGAACTAACAGCTGGTATAGCCCACGAAATCCAGAACCCTCTGAACTTCGTCAATAATTTTTCGGAAATAAATACAGATTTAATTGCA
>Ga0265593_1001514_pt1 | contig 10749 bp, 8 predicted proteins | sample saktaG_8_FD_190136 | JGI IMG/M metagenome (GOLD analysis project Ga0265593, IMG submission 190136) | Saline water microbial communities from Sakinaw Lake, British Columbia, Canada - sak_2011_5_24_36m | ecosystem: Environmental > Aquatic > Non-marine Saline and Alkaline > Saline ...
TAAGCGATACACCGTCAATGTTTGGTGCAGAAAAAAATCCTCCTGTCATGGTTTATGACACTAGCGGCCCTTACACTGATCCTGCGATTCATATTGATATTCGCAGTGGCTTGCCAGCACTGCGCGCCAAATGGATAGAAGAGCGCAGCGATACAGAACAACTAGACGGCCCAAGTTCAGCATTTGGTCAAGAACGTAAAACTGACCCTGAGCTCGCGGAAATGCGTTTTAATTTACTACGCCTACCACGCCGCGCAAAAAAAGGCATGAACGTCAGCCAAATGCACTACGCGCGCAAGGGCATCATCACCCCTGAAATGGAATACATCGCGATTCGCGAAAATCAACGCCGTGAAAATATGAGTGAGCTGCTACAGACACAGCATAAAGGCCACGATTTTGGCGCGAGCATCCCTAAAGTGATTACCCCTGAATTTGTGCGTAGCGAAGTGGCCCTTGGTCGCGCCATTATTCCTGTCAACATTAATCATCCAGAAATCGAGCCGATGATTATTGGTCGTAATTTCTTAGTAAAAATTAACGCCAACATTGGCAACTCTGCTTTAGGCTCATCTATTTCTGAAGAAGTTGAAAAAATGGTTTGGGGTACACGTTGGGGTGGCGATACGGTAATGGATTTATCTACGGGCAAAAACATTCATGAAACTCGCGAATGGATTATCCGCAATTCGCCTGTGCCTATTGGCACGGTGCCAATTTACCAAGCACTAGAAAAAGTAAACGGCAAAGCAGAAGATTTAACTTGGGAGATTTTCCGTGACACTTTAATTGAGCAAGCTGAACAAGGCGTCGATTACTTCACTATTCATGCCGGCGTAAGACTCGCTTATATTCCGATGACTGCAAAACGCATGACAGGTATTGTGTCGCGTGGCGGTTCAATTATGGCTAAATGGTGCTTAGCGCATCATAAAGAAAGCTTCTTATACGAACACTTTGAAGACATTTGCGAAATCATGAAGCAATATGATGTTGCCTTTAGTTTAGGGGATGGCTTACGCCCGGGCTCTATTTACGATGCCAATGATGAAGCGCAATTTGCCGAACTGAAAACATTGGGCGAGTTAACGCAAATTGCTTGGAAACATGATGTTCAATGCATGATTGAAGGCCCTGGCCATGTGCCTATGCATTTAATTAAAGAAAATATGGACTTGCAACTAGAGCATTGTGGTGAAGCCCCGTTCTATACCTTAGGCCCATTAACCACTGACATCGCACCGGGCTATGATCACATTACCTCGGGCATCGGTGCGGCTATGATAGGCTGGTATGGTTGCGCAATGTTATGTTACGTCACCCCAAAAGAGCATCTAGGCTTGCCAGATAAAGAAGATGTGCGTGTGGGCATTATTACCTACAAAATTGCTGCACATGCTGCCGACCTGGCTAAAGGCCATCCAGGGGCGCAAATTCGTGACAATGCGCTCTCAAAAGCACGCTTTGAATTCCGCTGGGATGATCAGTTTAATTTAGGTCTAGATCCTGAAAAAGCCAAAGAATTTCATGATGAAACGCTACCGCAAGATGGTGCCAAACAAGCGCATTTTTGCTCAATGTGTGGCCCACATTTTTGCTCAATGAAAATCACACAGGATGTGCGTGATTACGCCGATAAACTAGGGATTGATGAAAAAGAAGCTTTGCAAAAAGGTATGCAAGAAAAGTCTATTGAGTTTGTTAAAAAAGGTAGTGAAGTTTACCAAAAAGTTTAAATTAACTTTTAGCCCAATAAAAAAGCCGGCTTGAGCTGGCTTTTTTATTATATCCATTGACCCCTATCGACCCATAGCGGACACTGACAGACAAGCCAAACATAAACTTCGTGATATTAAATTTTGCTTGCACCCGTTATCTGAGGTTTCACCTACACAATCTAATTAAGCATTTTAAGAAAAATAGCTATGGAAATTACAAAGTTTGCATTTTGGTTGATATGCTTCAATTTCCTCTAATTTATTTGGTTGTATATAGCCTTTTTGTAATAAAGTGTAAATTAATCAGTAATATATAACTTTTTTGCTAAAATTGCAGTTACGAACTTTATAAGTTTAAGTAGGTAATCTTAGACGTGTAATTTTCGATTATTAATAATGAGATTGGAGTTTAGTATGTTTCGTTTATCTATAGGTGCTACCTTAATAGCACTAGCATTTTTTGCAAATACAGCCATGGCTAGTCATGACAACCTTAAGCCAAAGTCACACGATAGCCTAGGTAAAGCAGTAAAGGCAGCGCTAGCTTCACACGATGGCTCAATCGTTAAAGTTGAATTCAAAGCTGAAGGTAAAAATGGCGTGTATGAATTTGATATTGAATCAGCAGATGGCACATCATGGGATATTGAAGTAGATGCTAAGACAGCTAAAGTAACTGAAGTTGAGCAAGAAGTTAAAGCTGACGATGCTAAATTTAAAGCGGCCGCTAAGGTAACTGAAGCTGCAGCTAAAGCAACGGCACTGACTGCTCATCCTGGCACAGTGGTTGAGACTGAATATGAAATTGAAGCAGACGGCAAGGCTTCTTACGAGTTTGACATTACATCTGCTGACGGCAAAGAGTATAAAGTTGAAGTCGATGCGACAACAGGTAAAATTGTTGAAGACAATGAAGAGCTTTACCAAATTGGTAAAGAGTAATTTTTAGCAAAATGTAGTTAAAATTTACTAAGCTGTAAAATAGAAAAAGCGCCTTAGGCGCTTTTTCTTGGATTTAATTAGGTACTTAATTATAGTGTTAATGAATCACAGAATATCTGTTGAGCAATGGAGTAAACTAAGTGGCTTAGTCATGGTATTGGCACTACATGGCGTACTGCTATATGCGGCGATGAGCTACAAACTGATTCCTCCGCCTCAAGAAGCCGTCACCTTGTTTGTCAATTTAATCAATCCACCAAAAAAAGTAGAGCCCCCACCAGAACCACCAAAGCCACCTCCTAAAAAAGTGACCTTGGTAAAACCGCAACCGGTCTTGCAACCTAAACCTGAACCCGTGTTAGTGTCAAATGCGCCTGTGGTTGCAGTGAATGAACCGGTAGCGCTACCGCCGCCTGTCATTCCAGTGCCGCTAGTACCTGATGAGCCTCCGGCAAAACCAGCAACGGTGACATTATCATCAGAGCTATCAGTATCTTGCCCGCAACGCGCTATGCCCAATTACCCGGCAGCATCAAGGCGGTTAAATGAGCACGGCCTACTGGTACTCAGGGTGGAGCTAGATGAAACTGGGCATATTACTGCTGCGCGGGTAGAGACCAGCTCAGGCTATAGACGCTTAGATGAAGCGGGCTTAGCGATTGTTAAAACTTGGCATTGTAATGCCGCAACACGAGAAGGTAAGGCGGTACGCGCTGTGGCCTTACAACCATTTGATTTTATTTTAGAAGGACGTTGATATGTCACAAGAATTAGGCTTAGCCCATTTTATAGCGCAAGTCGATACGGTAGGTAGAGTGGTATTAGTCTTTTTGCTCATCTTATCCATTGTCAGTTGGTATTTAATTTTTACTAAAGGCCTCGCTAATTGGTTAGAGGCACGTCGTGCTAAGCAGTTTCTGGATGAGTTTTGGAAAAATGATACGACGGATAAATTTGTGGCGCATTTGCAGCATACTAAACCAGACAATGCCTTTGCTAACTTAGCGACTGAAGGTTTAGCCGCATTGCGTAATGCGAGTCGTCATGGCGCGGGAAAGCTGGTTGCTGCTGGTGGTATGTCGGAGTTTATGACACGTGCCTTGCGTAACGGCATAGATCAAGAGACCGCACGTACGGAGAACGGCTTAACCATACTTGCCTCTGCTGGCTCAGCGTCGCCCTACATTGGCTTATTTGGAACGGTGTGGGCTATTTATCATGCCTTGGTGCAAATTGGGCTGTCGGGTCAAGGTACCCTGGATAAAGTAGCCGGCCCTGTGGGTGAGGCATTAATTATGACAGCGATAGGTTTAGCAGTAGCAATTCCTGCTGTATTCGCTTATAACGCATTTAACCGCCATAACCGATTGTGGTTAGTTAAGCTGGATGCGTTTGCCCATGATTTATTTGTAATGCTGACTGTAGATTATGTGCTGGAAGAAAGAAATAAACCAACCCTTAAATCCGTGAGTGATGCATCATGAGTTTTGGTAGTTTTAATACACAGCAACATGCCGTCAAGGCGGAAATTAATGTGGTCCCACTCGTGGACGTCATGTTGGTGTTACTGGTGATATTTATTATTACCGCTCCGCTACTCACACACTCTGTAAAAGTAGATTTACCTAAAGCGACAAGTAATCCCAATATCACTAAACCCGATCATGTAGAACTTGGCATTAAAGAGGATGGTAGCTTATTTTGGAATGGTGAACGCGTAACGAAAGAAACCTTAGCTGCGCGTTTTGCCATTGAAGCAAAAAAAGCTCCTCAACCTGAAGTGCATATCAAAGCAGATAAGCTCACGCATTACGATCATGTAGCTCAAGTCATGTCCACTGCCGCAAAAACTGGTCTAGTGAAGATAGGTTTTGTGACGGATCCTACAATAGGAAAGTAATGCGAAAGCACTTATTGAGTTGCAGTATCTAAACTCCCCATGCTTTTAGGATAAGTGACGATCCCCCAAGGTAATTGCTTATTTTCAATTTGCTTTGTTACTTCTAGCTTTTCAGTATTAACCACAAAAATTGCATCCGATTTGCCACAGGCCAATAAAATTTCCTTGTCATCTGGCGTGAAGCTAAAGTGCCAACAACGGTTTCCTGTTGGAATATCTTTGATTTTTTCATAAGTTTTAGCATCATAAACTTCTAATGTTTTTGCTTTATTAGCAGCTACAAAAATACGCTCACCTTTGCGGTCATAAGCAATCCCATAAGGCGCTGCGCCAGTATCAACAGCGCGCAACACTTTAAATTTTTGATTCATTACAATGAATTTATTCCCGTACTCCAGCGTGGCTAAGTAAGTTTTACCATCAGGGGACACTTTAATGCCGCGTGGCCGGTCTCCGTATTGATGAGTTTTGATGGTTTTTAATAACTTGCCAGTTTTTAAGTTGTGCACGGTGACAGTATTGTCAGCTTCATTCGTGATGACTAATTGCTTGCCATCTTTACTAAATTCAATCCCTTCAGTTTCTGGTCCACCAGTAATTTCACGCACTTTTTTACCTAACTTCAAATCGATTACACCAATACGTGCGGGCTCTTTGTCATCATCTTCATCTTCTTTAGCTGCGGCAACGGCTTCCGCAGAACCTGGCACTGGCGGTGGGCCACCTTTAGAGCTGGGTTCATAAGACACAAAAGCATAATTACCTTTAACTCTTACAAACTCAGGATTTACTCCTACCTTAATTTGATTCAATACTTCGTTTGTTGCGGTATCAATAATTGAGACGCTGCCGTTTTCACGGGTGGCAACAACCATCAGTTTGCCATCATCAGTAATCGCTATTCCTCTTGGCTCTTGGCCTTTTGCATCGATATTTGACAGTGTGGTTAATGTGTTTAAATCAATGATAGACACACCACCTTTTTGATTAGAAACATAGGCTTTTCCACGATCTTCAGCATTAGCATTAACGCCTATAGCCATGCTTGCTATTGCAACCATTAGTAAACTAGTTAATTTCATTGTGACTTCTCCTTAAATAATGATTACCGAGAGTTGCTGGTAGTTTTTTTGCATGGTACTGAATGAAGTGATAGCTAGCGAATGTGCCCAATACTGGAATTAACAGTGTTTTATAAACTAAGTTGTGTGGGATTTTCTCGATTCTAGAGGCTAGTTGATCTAGCTTTGCAAGCAATAATGCCCACAGATAAATAAATAGGAATGTTGTGATGACTACATATATTAGTACATTGATATATCGGTGAAGAATCATCATCAAAAGCATAAAGACTAAGTTAGCAAACCATAAATAAAAAAAACTGCGAGAGTCTTCAATAAGCTCTTCTAGATGAGTCTTTTGACTTTTTATAGCAGGGCCTGAGTTTAGTTCTGGAAATGATTTTTCTGAGACCATTAATATAAATGCTATCGATAGAGTAATTTATTAAACTTGATTGGTTGTATGGGTTGAAACAAAAGGTGCCCGAAGGCACCTTTTGAGTTTAGAGCATGCAAATCAATATAACTTTGTTAGGAACCTATCCAGTCTACGGCACACACAACCCTTATAATTATGTAACAGTAAAAAGTCCTAGTAATAGTACTCCTTGCTGTTATATATGCGATAAACGTGCCAAGTAGAAATATCACTCATATTTTATATTCAACTAATTGAATGTAAACATATTTATTTTTATATGCTACATGCGCTATTGAGTTGATTTATTTAAAATGGTTGGTTGTAATCAACCTCAAAGGGCGTATATAACCACCAACTTTAAATAATTGAAGTTAAATTCAAGCTTGCAGTAATTTAGGTCGCTGGATTAACAAAACATCTTTAAGGCGCTGAATGCCTGTGCGAATTTCATATTCGTTTAAGTGTGCAAAGCCAAGCCGAATAGCTTGTACTTTTTGATTTTCAGCTGAAAAATCAGAAACGGGGGTAATGCTAATTCTTTCTGCTATAGCATTCTGCATAAGTGCTTCCATGTTAATAGATGGGTTGATGTCTAGCCATAAGCTCAGACCGCTATTTGCTTTTTTACAACTGACAAATTCACTCAATTCATTAAGTATAAGCTGGGAGATCAGTGCTCTGCGTTCTTGGTAAATTTTTAATGTGCGTAAATGATGCCTTTTAATCTCGCCAGTATGCAGCAATTCAGCGATTGCCAGTTCGCTTACCATGTCACCTTGGCGATCTATTAAATTGACATAATTTGTACAGCGATTAATAGTTTCTTTGGGCGCTACAATATAGCCTATGCGGAAGCTAGGGGCTAATATCTGCGATAATGAGCCAACATAAATGACATGATTAGATGTTTGTTCGCTAGCAATTGGAAGTGCCACTTCTTCTGTGAAATTGAATTCATGACCACTATCATCTTCAATAATAAAAAAATTATATTGTTCGGCAAGTGCTAGTAGTTGTTTTCTACGTGTTAGTGACATAGTTACCGTTGTCGGTATTTGGTGGTGTGGTGTCACATACACTGCGCGAATTTTATATTGAATACACAGTAGCTCAAGGTTAACGACATCAATACCTTCATCATCGTGTGCAACATGCAAAATATGTGCGCCGCAACTTTTAAAAGCATCGCGTGCCAGCGGGTTGCTTAATTCCTCTAGTGCTACATAATCGCCACTTTCAATAAAAACTTTGGCCGCTAAAAAGATACCCATTTGGCTACCACGCACAATACAAATATTTTCAATATTTGCATGAAGCCCTCTTTCAATATTAAGCATTTGTAAGATAGCTTGTCTTAGAATAAGTGTGCCTTTAGGGTCGCCGTAGATTAATTTATTATTTCTTGCTGACGTAATAAGTGCATGACGCATTGCACGTGACAGCATTTCAAATGGGATCAATCTCGTATCAGGTAGGTCGGCAGTAAAATCAATGACGTGATGCGCTTGTCGTTTATTTTGAATGGACGTCACGTCTTTGAGCAACGGATAAATCAGGTTTTGTTGATTGTTTGGTGCGGGTATATTGCCATGATTAATGGCAAGCATGCGAGACGAAATGAAAGTACCACGTTTACTTTCGCTAATTAACCAGCCTTGAGCGATCAGTTCATCGTAAGCCTGAATGACTGTTTTACGGTTAACATTGATTCTATTGGCAAGAATACGTGTTCCTGGTAGTGCTGTGCCTGCTGTAAAGCGACCGCTTTGGATATCTGCGATGATTTTTTTTGCGATTTGCACATGAATGGCAATACCAGATTCACGCACAATATCAATACTGAGTTCCCAAGGTCTAAGCATACATCTCCTGTCCAGCCAGCTTTTGCTGGCGTAGATTTTCTAAAAAATGGTCTGCAGAAGCTATTTATAAGCGTTTGCATAACGATTAGAAAATTACGGTTGATGGATACTAGGAGAACCCAAGCGTTGGATAATACCAAAATAATTAAGATTTGCTAAATAAATCATCATTAATCATATGGACCAGTACGAATTAACAAACTGGATGGTATTTTCAATCATTTTTATATATACAGTTACATCTGTTTACAAATTGAAACAATTATCTATTGCGCTCTAGCTAATTGGATTGGTTATCTGTCATCCTAGTGCCAGTTTTATGTAAGCAAATCGAGGTGATTTCACTTCAATTTTTTTATACTATCTTTGGAGATAACTATGTTTACAAAAAAACGTGTAATAGGCCTTGCCATTAGTGCGGCCTTTGCGATGCCAATGATTGCATCGGCAGCAGCAGACCAAGAAGCAGCAATGAAAGATTCAAACAACTGGCTACACCCACGCGGTCAACATGACAATCAAGGCTACAGCAAGTTAGCATCAGTAAATAAGGGTAATGTAAAAAACCTTAAAATGGCTTGGACATTTGCAACCGGTGTAAACCGTGGTCACGAAGGTTCGCCAGTTGTTCTTGGCAACATGATGTTTGTCCATACAGCGTTCCCAAACAATGTATATGCGCTTGACTTAAACGACAATCAAAAAATCGTTTGGTCATATTTCCCAAAACAAGATCCATCAGTACAAGCTGTTTTATGTTGCGATAACGTAAACCGCGGTCTTGGTTACGGTGACGGTAAAATCTACCTTCAACAAAATGATGGCAACTTAGTTGCTTTAGATGCTAAAACTGGCGCTAAAGTATGGTCTACATTGGTAAATGATCCAAAAGTTGGCGCTACTAATACTAATGCTCCACACGTAATTAAAGATAAAGTGCTTACAGGTTGTTCAGGTGCTGAGTTCGGTGTACGTTGCTTTATCGCAGCTTATAACATCAAAGACGGCTCATTGGCATGGAAAGCTTACTCAACAGGACCAGATGCTGAAACATTACATGACAAAAATACTAACAGCGAAAACCCACAATACAATGCGCTATCAGTTTACCAAGACGTAAACGGTGGTAATAAAATCGGCGGTTCTTTCAAAAAAATTCCTAATGATCAATTAAAAATAGGCGAGCAAGAGTTAGGTACACGCACATGGTTAAAACCACAAGCAGTTAAAGATGGTTGGCAACATGGTGGTGGCTCTGTATGGGGCTGGTGGCCGTATGATGCACGTACTAATTTAGTGTATTACGGTGCAGGTAACCCATCAGTATGGAATCCAGATGTACGTCCTGGTGATAATAAATGGTCTATGACTGTGACAGCACGTGATTTAAACACGGGTATGGCTAAATGGGCGATGCAAATGACTCCACATGATGAGTGGGATTATGATGGCGTGAATGAAGTCATCTTGTTTGACAATGGTGGCAAAACATATGCATGGCACCATGACCGTAACGGTTTTGCGTACACTTGGAATGCTGCAAACGGTACATTGATTGCTGCTGAAAAAGTACACCCATTTGTAAACTGGGCAACTGGTGTTGATTTGAAAACTGGTGTGCCAGATAAAACAGCTAATGCTTCAACTCACCAAGATTACAATGCTAAAGGCGTTTGCCCTGCTGCATTGGGTACTAAAGACCAACAACCAGCTGCATACTCACCAAAAACTGGTTTAATGTACACACCACTTAACCACGTATGTATGACATACGAGCCAGTTGAGTCTAAATACGTTTCTGGTCAACCATGGGTTGGTGCTACATTGACTATGTTCCCAGGTCCAGACGGTGTGATGGGTGGTTTTGCTGCTTATAATCCAATGACCAACAAAAAAGTTTGGTACAACAAAGAGAAATTCTCAGCATGGAGCGGTGCTTTAACAACGGCTTCAGACTTAGTTTTCTACGGTACATTAGATCGTTGGTTAAAAGCGGTAGATGCACAATCAGGTAAAGAACTTTGGAAATTCCAAGTAGGTTCTGGCGTGATTGGTAACGTATTTACTTACGGCCAAAAAGGTAAACAATACGTTGGCGTGCTATCCGGTATCGGTGGCTGGGCTGGCGTTGCGATGAACCTTGGTATGACTAACCCAACAGACGCTTTAGGTGCTGCGGGTGGTTATGCTGAATTGGTTAAATACAACGCTGCTCCTGGCGGCGGTGCATTAAACGTATTTAGCCTATAATTCATTGTTGAAAAACATGAATGATTAGCTAACGACAAAAGTTGGTTTGTAGTAAAAAACACCTCGCTAAGGCGAGGTGTTTTGTTTTGTGGACGGAATTGGTAAAAAATAAGATTGCTTAGAGCTACGCAGACAATAGTAAATACAGGCTATCTAACAATAACGTAGCGAAGCGACTTGAATCTATTAAAAATCAGTGAATACTATAATTGTAAAGTGAATGTCTCTTAATGGCCCGTTGCTGTCTTTAGCCATTTTTCTTCATAGCGGCTGCTTATTCTTTCAAAGCAGACAATGACCGTCACTTAATCGACCCCCGTTCATGTAACACGGGGGGCTATAAATACACTAATAATAAATAATACTAATATGATTGTGAGAATGGAGGCACGGCAGCGCCAGCGACGCGCGACCATTCACACAATAATTATGTAATTCATTTGACATTCTTTTGAAATATAATTATATTACCTGTAAGTTAATTAAATTACAGGTTGATAATTATGAAAACACAACATTTGCATGATATGTGGTCAAGTCCAGACAATAGTCGCCTAGTCTCTAAGCAGTTCTCTTTCCGTTTGCCCGTACATAT
>Ga0265593_1001516_pt1 | contig 10744 bp, 14 predicted proteins | sample saktaG_8_FD_190136 | JGI IMG/M metagenome (GOLD analysis project Ga0265593, IMG submission 190136) | Saline water microbial communities from Sakinaw Lake, British Columbia, Canada - sak_2011_5_24_36m | ecosystem: Environmental > Aquatic > Non-marine Saline and Alkaline > Saline ...
GATAACACAAGAAGTTTAATTTTTACAGTGCCTTTTGAGGCTGATATACAGAATAATCCTGGAGGATTAAGCCTTTATTCTGCACTGATTGACTATGCTAAGGGGCATAGTAAAAAGCTTGCGTGGAATCTTGATAGCTCTAGCTTTAGCTTTAGACCCATTCTTAAAAAGAACTTATACGATTCATTTGGCACAGACGAAGAAGATGAATTACGGCTATTACTCGCTGATAAAACATCGATTGATGAAATAAGCAAAACCTTTATTGATTTTGTTCAGTCTAAAGTTGATTTTATAGACTTTTCAGGTGCTACAGCAAATGATATTCATATCCTTATGCCTTTTGATTTTGGCTATGTCTATACGCGTGCTAAGACCATTTTAGAGCAAGCTAGTGAGCCGAAAGCAGGCGAAAAAGAGCCAGAATTACCCGTTACGACTACAGAAGAAGAGGCCGCCGTTAAGTTTGGTGAGTCAGGTGGCAATCCGGATGATATAGTGGCGATTGTTGGTGATACTTATAACTGGAAGGATGAGATAAAAAGCTCTGCACAAAAAATCGGTGAGAAATATAAATATGACGGCACCAACAAATCCTGGAATGTTAAGCGGAAAAGCTGGACAGCATTTTTATCAAAGTACCCTAAAGCAGCCAGCGACCTTAAAATAATCCCCGCAACCGTAGCGAGACTATAAAATGTTATACACAGAATATAAATACGATCCTGAATGGGTAGCAGCAGATTTAGCGACTAAACAAGCCAACATCAAGGCTAATCTAAGCGAGGGTGTAAACCTACTTAAAAACGGCCTTAAAGTGATTGCGGGGCGTTTAGACAAAGACCCAATGCGTTACAGGGACTATGGTCCCTATTGGTGGGCTATTAAGTCTCTGCTTAAGATGAATGGCGTAAAGCTAGGCAGTAATGACAATCCATTGATGAAAGCAGAATACAAAGGCACTAAGCCCGTAGAAACGCTAATCATGGCCGAAGCCTTTAGGGATGACTACCTAAAGACCTACCTAAGATATAGCAATCAATTTGTACTTGATGGTGAATCAGGCGATTTGATTGAAATTGTCGATGGGGATATGGAGGGGCTTTAAAATCACCTTTTGCGATAGGCATAAAAAAACCCCAGCACCTTTTTTAAAAGGTTACTGGGGTTTAATTTTAAAGGCTGGAAACTTAAAAAGTTCCGCAGTTTATTATTTCATTGCTTGCTGTAGCCGTACCGTGTGCATAATTATAATGCAGTTGATAGCCGTCGTAAGCGTTTGTGCTAATGCCAATCACCTTATTGTAAACGGTTGGGTCAATTTCTAGCAATATAACATTATTGCTGTCTCTCACCACGCAGTTCCAGACTAACGCATTTTGTGGGACATGGTTTGCTGTCACTTGACCACTGACTATTGTTTTCCATTCTTTTTCAAAGATTAATTCATCTTTGCTGGTCTTCCAAATCAAAAACCACTTATTCAGTGCTTCGGACCATTGATAACAAGCCTCGCCTAGTCCTACGTTAATATCCGCGATTGCGTCTAAAACAGTCACTTGCATACCGTTAAAGCGCGAAACAATGTTATCTCTATCAGCAACGGTGGTAACTGTTTTGTTGCCCGTATTTGCTATTAAAACTGCCATAATGCACTCCGTATAAAATGCCGTAACACATCAAATAATGTTACGGCAAGACTTGAATGTGCTGATTAAACGTTAATGTACAAATATTGAATTTGTACAGACTTGCCGTCCCAGTCACCAGCAGCATCTGTTGAAACAATGAACGTTTTACCGTTTACATCGGTGCCGTCAACAGAAATTGGTGCGTCCCATGCTACGCCGTTTGTATCGATATGACGTACAGTTGCAAAGTTCATAATGCCGTTGATGCCAGACTTAGGTGCTTTAGTTAACACGATTTTGCTACTTGATACCATCAAGCTTTCAAACATCGGTAATGAACCGCCTTGAGTTGCCGCATTATCAGCATAAGCTTTTAAAGCAATATCAAGGGCAGAATCAGCAGCAGTACGGTCAGCAACTTCTTGACCTAAATTAGTAGTTAAAACCAACTCAGCCGCAACTGCACGACTAACTTCACTTGCTAAATCGGTGCGTAAAACTAACTCAGCATCCGTAGCACGATTAACTTCAGTAGTTAAACCAGTTGAAGCTGTTGAAGATAAAGAAGTAATAGCACCGTTTAAGGTACTGTCAGCAGCTTGGAAAGCAGCAACAACTTCAGTTAAAGAATCAAGAGCAGCACCATCAACGTTAGACAATACGTTGTTGATTTGAGCTTGTAAACCTGCATCGCCAGCAATACGGGCAGCTTCTTCAGCATCAACGTCAGCAATACGAGCGGCTAATTCAGTTGCTAAATCATTGCGTAAAACAAGCTCTGCTGCACGCGCCGCAGCAGCTTCAGTAGCTAAGTTGTTAGTCAATAACAGTTCAGCGGCACGAGCAGTTGAGGCTTCAGAAACTAGGTTGTTAGTTAATACTAATTCAGCAGCTTGAGCGCGTGCTAATTCAGTTGCATCAGAAGCTTGCAAGGTTGCTAAGTCACTTACTAAGCCATAAATAGTAGATTTGTTACGAATAATAACAGCCATTTTAATACTCCAAATTTTAAAAACAACGGTTTTACTTAGTCCGATAACTGAGAATATTTAAAAAATGTTAATACGTTCTTGATTGATTGGCTTCTCTTACTAACGCTTTGACGCAATCGTAATAATCTTTATGATTATTGACGTAATTTTTAGATAAGAGCACTAAAGTTGATTTATCAATGTTTAAAATAGTTAATTTTCCGTTATCCATCTTATAGCAATAGCCATGCTCTTTAATTAGCCAAGCTCCAAAATAAAAGTCTCTGATAATCATGTTAATTTGTTAGATAAGATAAAACTGCGTACCCTATAGCTTCGCTGTCAAAAACGGCATAGGCTTGATTATCACTCCAGCTTATCTTTACATCGTCATGCCACGTTGTCACATTATTAATCCCATAAACAATGGCTTGATTTAACATTACTGATGATAAGGGTGCTTTATCTAACACAGCTCTATTATCAATAATTAGTAGCAATGGCGTGGTGTAAAGACTAATAGCCATTTCGAAGGCGAGTATATAACCGCGTTTCATTTAAAGTTTCTGCGTTTTCCTGATTTGAAATTTTTGGAAGTTTTGCAGACTTAAAAAAATCAATGTCATTTCTTAGTTGTTGAGCCGGGTATTTTGCAACACTAAGCGCGGCACTTGACGCGCTATCTAACGTTTTTTGATTAATTAATAATGAGAACAACTCTTCTTTATCCACGTTAGCTTGTTTTAAGCTTTCAAGCGTCATGCAATGCGCGTTGTTTAAATGCTTAATAACCGCCAACGCACCATCTAATTGATCGTTATAATCTAATATCGCGATATTATCTAAGCTGATACCGTTTGTCACAAAACAATTTGACACAGCGTCAAAAGTGATCTGATAGCCTCGGTTAGTTGAGTAATTAGGTTCTAAAACATAGTCAAAACCAAAAAAATTTGGCGTTGATTCGTCGATAGCTGAAGAAAAACCACCCGTGCGACTGCTAAACAATTGCGCGGCAATCTGTCCAGGCTTCGTTTTTAAAAATTCAGCTTTGTGCGTAATTGTGCCGTCATCCTTGGCTGTTAAGAGCGTAGTGACTAGAGCTGGCTGCAATGCGCCGTCTTCATTTCCCTCGCATGGGTTTAGTCCATATTTAACCCGTGGCCAATGACCATAATAGCCCAGCATGTCGCGGTGTTTAACCCGTTCTTGTGTCTCTGGGCTATTAATAGTTTCCGCCATTTTTTGTAAATGAAAATGCCGCTCTTTACCGCGATACTGACGACCTCGGGTTTTCAGATTGTAAGTAATAAGCGGCGTTTCCATGATCATGCCTTTTAGTAAGTTCCGCCGTTGAAAATAATGCCATTAATCGTGCCGCCTGTGATGGTCACAGCCGCTGCACTTTGCGTTGACATCGTGCCAAGTTCTGAAGCATTTGCTTTCAAATTTAAAGCAGTTTGTGTTGCCGTTGAAATTGGTTTTAACAAATCAGTCGTATTATCGACATTACTTAAACCTACCATTGCTTGTGTAATGCCGCCAACTGTACCCGTGAAAGTAGGCGATGCAATCGGAGCTTTCAACGATACGGCTGTTGTCAACGCGCTTGCTGCACTTTCGTCAGAGGCTAATTGCGCCGCAATTTCAACCAACGTATCTAGTGCCGTTGGAGCTGCACCAACCACCGCCTGAATGCGTGTATCAGTTTCAGTTTTCGTGTAAGTGGTAGCTAAGTTAGCAGGTGTAAAACCCAACGCTGTTGTTACCGCGCTTGAATTGATAACAGGAACAGAAATAACACCCGTTCCGTCAATCGTTACGCCTGTACCTTGCTTAACACCACCCAAAGCCGAAGAGGTTGCAATCGGTAAGGCATATAAATTCGCCCCAGTTGCTACGCCATCTAATTTAGTTTTATCTGCGGCTGTCATAAAGCCATTCGCAGACGTTGTTACTGCCGCATGTTCTGCGCTGCCCGAACCGATATGCGCCATAGGCACACCCATTTCAATAACCGCGCCCGCACTGTTTTTACTGAATAATTTTTTATCAGTGGTATTCAGTGCGATTTCTGCTTCAAGTAAATCAGTTGCTAAAGGGATTTTTCCCGCGACTGATGCATTTTTAATAACTAATACATTGCTCATAAATAATAGCTCCAATAATCATCAGCTTTGCTGGAAAAAATATAAAAATTACAACCCTAAAGCCGCTTTTTGTTCCATGCCCGCTAACACACATTCTTCAACATAGGCTTTCCATGTCTCAGTAGTTACGGAAGGCGCAAGACGCAAGGCTTTAATTTCATCGTCTGCGGAGTATTTAAGACGAATATTTTCGACAACTTGGTCGTTAATACGCTTAAATAGTTTGCAGTTGGCTTTAATGTCTGCTTTTAACGCCTCGGTTAGCGTAACCACTTTTACCGATGCAGCAATTTCACCAGGCTGCTGGGGTAACACTGCTGTGTCAGGCATAGACACATAAGTGATTCCGCCTAAGACGCAAAGCTCTTGACCAACAAATGTATGTGTTTCGAGGTCAAAAGGCAGTAGTAAGTTAATGGTACGAATGTCATCTTGATGTTTTGTGTAGCTGTATAATTTAGCCATGTCGCTGCTCCTTAGAAGCTGTTGTTAAAAAATAAAATTAAATTGCGTTGTGAATGCGTGTTTTTTGCATGTCCAATAATGGAGACTGCTGACTCAATATTTTGTTTTTTTAATGATGTTCTAAAATTAAATAAACTTCTTTTTCTAATAAATCGCTTGCTAGACCATGTTCTATACCCTACAAAATTAACGCCTTTAGTTGTTTTTGCTAGAGTTGATTTAGACAATTCTAAATTAAGCGTTGTATTGATAAAATTAACTATTTTTTCTTTATATTCAATTGCTTGATTCTTTGTTAAATTGAACAAAATAAAATCATCAACATATCTGCAATACAAGTTAACTTTTAGCTCTCGTTTTATAAAATGATCTAAAGGATTTAAATAAACAAGTGCGTAAAGTTGCGATAAAAGATTGCCTATTGGTATGCCAACTGGATCGCCGTAATCAGTAAACATCATCATAATCGTTACCAATTTCTTATCTTTTATCTTTTTCTTAATTTGTTCATTCAAAATAGTTCTATCAATTCGATAAAAAAACTTCCTAATATCCAACTTTAAGGTGTAACTGTCTTTAGCTGACTTCTGTAACGCATTTTGCGCATAATCTGCTGCTTTATGTGTTCCTTTGCCTTGTCTACACGCATACGACTGATCTATAAATGATCGTTCAAAAATAGCGTTTACTGCATTAAATATTGCGTGCTGTACTACGCAATCCCTAAAAGCAGGTGCATAGATAATGCGTCGTTTAGGCTCGTATACTTCAAACGAATAATAGGGTCTTGGTGTATAACGATTATTCTGTAATTCATCGTATAGCGTATCAATTTGAGAGCCTAAATTCTTTTCAAAATTAAAACATGCGCGTTTTTTACGTTTATGTTTTGCTGCATCGTAAAACGCTTGTAATAACGCATCTTTAGTAAAAGCTTTATTAAATAAATTACCGATTCGTTTCATTAATAATTACCCTTGATGTTCGAGTCTTTTGTAAAAAGACTATTTCTACTAAAAAAGAGTAAGCATACCGATTTCGCTGTTATTTTTATAACACACCGGAAAACATCTCCCTTGGCTCCACCTTACCTAAACAGCAGATTTCGAGGTTTTACCGAGTCCGCGCGACAGCCAACGTTGTTATTCGAGTTACCGCGCACATTGTTCAGATTAAGCCCCCACAGCCCAGCAAGGACACCATTAGTCCAATCACCACCAGAAATGGCACATGTTAAGATGTTTCCCGTTTTGATCTATCTGCAACAATCCATCCGCCAATCATTCGTCCTAATTCATCAACTAGCTTAGAGAGTGTTAAATATCTTTTTTCTAAACTTTTTTCTTCATTTGACTTGCCATCTTTGAACTTAAAATAGCCTAGCTCGTAAGCTAGGCGACATAACATTCTTAATTGCTCATGACGTATATCAAGTTGAGTTAACGTCGTCTTTTTATGATAACGTTTTTGACACTCAATAATTAACGCATACACGTCATAAGCAGCCGTTCTGATTTGCAACGATAAACCGTATTTTTCATGAGCCGGAAAATGATTTAAATAAATATTCATTAATTTGGCAAACTCGATAAATTTACGGTCTAACGTTGCCTCTGAATGTATGGACATTGCTATCGCAATGTCTATCAGAGATACAAGGCCGCGCGACAGCCAACGTAGTTAGTCGAGTAACCGCGCCCAGAGGTCAGACTAAGCCCCCACAGCCCAGCACGGACACCATAAGCCCAACCACCACCAGAAATGGCACACGCCTCATTAACCCTATAATCCCATAGCCCATCACCACCAAATTCATTGGTATTTTCTGCTTTTAAAGGAAGTCCAGCGCCTGTTGCTAACCAAGCGTTACCCGCTGTTGCTCCATCGAATACTTGACTTGTCGAGCCAAACTGTTTAATTGAGGAAGATGCTGTTAGTGCCCCATAAGTAGCGCCTATATTGCTGTATAAGTTGCTAATTCCTGCCGCACCCCATAAATCGGTGGCTAACGTATTACCGTTAGTGCAGGCCTCAATATTTGAGCTAGAGTTTAATAAATAAAAATTTGTTCCGTCCGATGTTAGACCAATGCCGATTTCCCACAGACCTCCGTTTAAGTCTGCAATGCCATTGTTTTGACCGTTATGTGTTGTTTTTGCAAAGAAATTAGCAGAGCCAGTTTTACTGCAATTGTAATAACCATCGCTTATAAATGCCAAGCTATTGTCATTAATATCACCTAAAGCGTCGTTATTACACCCTTTGGGGAAATTAGTTAGTTTTGCTGAGTCATACCAGGCGCAATAAGTGTTGCTGCTTGCTGCTTGTCCGTGAGCTAGGCTTAATAATGCCAAGCCTTTTTGAGTAAAAATGCTGTTGCAGTGGAATTTACTTCCGCGTGATTTAGCAACATCTACGGCACCATAGCAAGCATTAGCTGCTCCCACTAAACTAAAAGGGTTGTGATCACTGCTACTTGATAAGGGATTGCCATTTTTTAAACTTGAAGCAATAACCGCATTTGGGTTTTTAGATACTTTGTACTTGTCTACAAAAATACCAGCCTGCACATTACCTGCGTTATAAAACATTCTGTGCAAAGCATAGCCTGCTGCATTAGCAGTTGTAACACTAGAAAAGTCAGATAATGATTTAATGCTTACATTATTTACAGTTAACTTGTAAACAAAGGCAGGAATCCAAACCATAATCGAACCGTCTGTATAGCTATAATTGCCATAATTATCAGAGGACGGGTCTCTAGTCCCAAATAATTCGCTCATGCCGCTAGGTAATGCAGGGCAAATGCCCACGCCAAAGCCTTGCTGCCCAGCAAGGCCGATAGTATTAATATTGCCTGTCATGCCATTGCCGACTGCAATCCCTGTAGGGAAGTAAACCGGTGCGTTGTCTTTACCGGTAACTGTACGTGTAATTAAATTGCTCATTGTATGATCCAGTTTGAGTTTAAGTTAAGAGTGATAGTGACGTTTTCTGCAATCGTGACTGGTCCTACAGAGGATGAATTAAGACCAGTGTCTAAAGTAAAATCTTCGTAAATCGTTGAGGGGTTAGTAATAAATGCACTATTTTCAGTGCTTGTTAAAAGCACGATTTCATTGTAAAGATTTTTAGTATATATTTTTTTATCAGTGACATTTATCGCCAGCTCTCCAACCGCTATATCATTGATTAAAGGGATTTTTCCATGCTCCCCGGAGTGCTTTAAAATAAAACTGTTCATTAGTAAGTTCCTGAGTTAAAAGTTGCTGTAGCTAAAATAGTATTAACTTCTTGCTTTGTGTATGTATCATCCAGATGCCTGCCTGACACCATAATGTGCTGAATCACTACCTGAGCCACTGTAGCTTCGATCATCACATTGATATTTCCGTTAATAGGTATGTCATACCCAAACTCAACAAATCCAGCAGGGATGTTTGAGACTGAATTAACGCCGCCCTCCTCCATTAAAGTGCGCCCTACCTCATGCCATGCTTGCTCACCTGAAGCACGATAAGAGAGTTTAATAACGCCGGTATTCGCTGTATGTCTAAGCACAACCTGCCCAGCTTTTGCACCGATATTGATGGTTTTTGACATCCATATCGATCCAACTTTAGCCACTGCGTTATTTGCGCCGCTTATGGATAAATTGTGTTGATGTAAGCTTGCACTAACGCCCCAAGTTTTATCCAGCGTGCCAAAAATAGTCACCCTATTGTCTGATAAAATCTGTTTTATATGAATAAGTTTTGTCGTGACTGCATCACTTAATACAAAATAATCATTAACACGCATACTGGCTGTTGATTGCACATCAAGCGAATCATCACCCGATATACCTGCTATTACAGCAATAGGCTGTTGATTGATCAGCGTGTACCCTTCTGAAAAAAACTCAACGTTGATGCGATCATAACGACGGTTCCAATCTAACATCATGGCGTTTTTAAGTGCCAAAATGCTATTTGCATCAACGTTTAAAACTGAGCTTTCAACAGCTTCTAAGCGCCCATTAAGCGCAGTCGTTAACGCGGGTAAATTTTGATGCGAAATAAGTGTGGCTTCAGAAACTTGTTGCCTGGAATTTAAATCAGTAAAGTTTTGATCAATTTCTGTGTACCGGGTGTTCCACAATGTAGGCGTGGCATCAGGTTCATTATTTGGAATCGGTGTAATAGTTGTATGGGGTATTGTTGCCATGATTAAAATCTCAATTTGATGGTGATTTCATAACGCTCATCTGATTCTTTTATTTTTGGCGAAAACGTTTTATAGCCCACAAGCTTTCCGTCTTCATCAAACAATCCAGCCTCTGAAATATATGCGCCGTTTAATTCAGTTGGTTCAATTTCGCCTCTTCCAGTCACTGACAGCGTGTCTTCTTGCCTGATTTCTGCTAAATTTTTACGCAACAGCTCATTTACTAAGCCAATACGCTCAGGTGACGGTGAGACTGGGTGTAAATTTACTGAATCATGACCCCCATCACCAAAAGCCATAAATCTTATTGCTGTAGTTTTAGCTCCACCTGCCATTTGTGCGGCTAATCGTGATCTGAAGGCATTTACGGTTATTGCTTCCGCCATAATCAATACTCATTTAGAAATTAGAATGGCTGTATTATTTAATTTAAAAAAAATTCTTTTTGTTAGATTTTCCTATTTTGGTCGATTAGTTTTGTAATCGCGCATACCCGCCGCTCACAATATGCGCTAAGCGGTTGTCACTTAGGTTTTGACCAATTTCAGCAGCAGGCAAATTAACAGCTATGGGCGTTTTGGAAGCTAAATTAGTAGGCATAGAAACGCTTGGCGCGTCGGCAAAAACAGGAATACCAGGCATTTGGGGTGAAGGAACTAACGCCGAGGAGGTAGTAATGGGCAACGCGGTATTTAATAAACTGCTAAAAGAATTGTTTGCGGTTTGCTTTGCTAACGTAGCAGCAATGTCTAGTTTTGGATTGACAGCTTTTGCTATTGACTCCGTGCTATTAACACTTTGATTATTACCGGCTTTAAATTCAGTTTGCAGCCTATCAAGCTCATTCAGTTGGGATTCAAGTGAAGGGTTACTTGAAGCGGTTTTTGCTTTGCCGTCTTGACTTAATTTGCCTTGTGCAATGTCACTGGCAAAGTCTTGATTTAAATTAGATTGTGATGCTGTATTATTTTGGGTATTAAAAACACCTGTTTTAGCATAGCTTTCTAGCATAGGGCTTGCGTTAGTTGTTTGATTGTTTGATGACGTAGTGCTATTTGCTATTGACTCCGTGCTATTAACACTTTGATTATTACCGGCTTTAAATTCAGTTTGCAGCCTATCAAGCTCATTCAGTTGGGATTCAAGTGAAGGGTTACTTGAAGCGGTTTTTGCTTTGCCGTCTTGACTTAATTTGCCTTGTGCAATGTCACTGGCAAAGTCTTGATTTAAATTAGATTGTGATGCTGTATTATTTTGGGTATTAAAAACACCTGTTTTAGCATAGCTTTCTAGCATAGGGCTTGCGTTAGTTGTTTGATTG
>Ga0265593_1001517_pt1 | contig 10741 bp, 11 predicted proteins | sample saktaG_8_FD_190136 | JGI IMG/M metagenome (GOLD analysis project Ga0265593, IMG submission 190136) | Saline water microbial communities from Sakinaw Lake, British Columbia, Canada - sak_2011_5_24_36m | ecosystem: Environmental > Aquatic > Non-marine Saline and Alkaline > Saline ...
AGTAGTAGATATTAAATACGACCCAGCCCGTTGGTTAGGCTCGAAAATTCGTAGGCGTGACGGTATCGTTTAATACATGAAATTACTGATTCGTTGGGGCGCCCTTACGGCCGCCTTTTGGGTTGCTACTGCTTTGATACCAGGAATTGATGTTAAAGGCGGATTCACAACGTACTTGTGGGTTGCACTTCTATTTGGCTTACTTAACGCAACTTTAGGATCGCTGCTTAAAATTCTCACACTGCCGGCAGTGATTCTAACTCTAGGTCTTTTTCTTGTAGTTGTTAACGCCGCAATATTAATGCTCGTTGCTCGATGGAGTGAGAAGCTAGATGTGAACAACTTCTGGTCAGCGGTTTTTGCAGCAGTTATTATTAGCGTTATTACGCGCCTAATTTCGGGGGTTACTAAGAAAGCCCTGCCGCTCTGAAATCCCTGCTTTTAGTTTCAATCGGTGGTGTTGCTGGAACACTGGTTCGCTATGGCTTGGGATTAGCGATTACTGATGACCGCACAGGCACCTTAACCGCCAACATGATTGGCGTGGCACTTGCTAGCGCACTCCTTGTATTAATGGAGCGTCGTGGAGCGACAGAGCTCCGGCATTTGTTGCTTCCGGGTTTCTGCGCAGGGCTTACTACTTTTTCTGCAGTAACCGCGCAATCACTTGAGCCACGTGATGGGGGATTGCTATTTCTCCTACAGAACTTAATATTCTCATTAGTGATCGTAGTAGTTGTGCTTCCATTAGCTAGAAGAATCATCCCGGTACGCTCGTGAATACTTTATACGTAATTCTAGGCGCCGCCATTGGTGCACCTGCCCGATTTGCCATTGATCAATACATCCTTAGATTCACCCGGAAGCCTTATGGCATTTTCCTAGTAAATATCCTTGGTTCCTTCTTGCTCGGTTTAACTTTTAAGAGCAGCGAACATACGCATGACTTATTAGCCATTGGATTTGCAGGAGCCTTCACAACGTGGTCGACCTTCATGCTCGATGTTTTCTTGGCCTATGAGCTGCGACGATATAAAGAGGCTGCGCTTAACTTAACTCTCTCTTTAGGCTTTGGAATACTTGCAGCTTGGCTCGGATTGTCTCTGGCGGGCTAAATAGTTCAAGCAAAAACCATTGACGGGGCAAAACCATAGACTTACCCTTTTCTAGTGCGAGCTCGACAAAAAACCATAGTTGTCTCTGTTATCTCGCTCGTGCTCATGAGTTTCAATCACCCAAGTTTTTCAGCCGCGCCTAAAGCAGGCGCTGCATGTGCAAAGGCTGGATTAACTGCGACCGCAAGTGGATTAAAATTCACATGCATTAAGAGCGGCAAGAAGCTTGTTTGGAATAAGGGTGTCAAAGTTGTAAGCGCAACACCAACTGCGACACCAACGCCAACTGTGACACCAACGCCAACTGTGACACCAACTGCCACACCAACACCTAAACCATCGGAGACAAGCGCTGGTCAGATACAACCAAACGGCAAGTGCGCAGTAGAGGGCGCGAAGGAGCCACTCAATGGTGGCCAAATGATCTGTCAAAACGGAACATGGCAACCATTTAATAGTGGAACAACAGGAGGAACAACACCGACAACATCTGCACCAGCTACCACGGTATGGGGATATCTATCATCACTGACAAGTGGAAATGGCTTAGGCAACATCTCTGATGCATCACTTGTTCAAGAGCCAGGCGGAAAGATCCGTATGTACTTTAAGAATGGAAACGACAGCGATGCGCATCTAACTGGTTTTGATAATTACATCCACTCAGCTGTCTCTACCGATAGTGGTGTGACATGGACAGTAGAGCCAGGAGTCCGAATGGCAGTTACATCGCCGGTAGAAGTTTTATCTAAGGCGGGCGGTGGTTATCAAGCATGGGGATGGGCTCATGCGCCGGGTGCAGATTCAATGTATTACGCCGAATCAACTGATGGATTAACTTTTACACAAATTACAGTCGGCGGGTTGGATCTTGCAACATGTAAAACAACGGCGGGAACAAATATCGGTCCATTGGGTGATCCTGCGATTGTTCACTTGCCAGATGGAACGTGGCTATTACATGCTCAAGGTTACGGAGTTGGAAACACTGGTCCTGAATTCGCTCGCTGGGCATGCGTTGCAACCTCATCCGATGGCAAAACATGGACCGCAGCTCAGGCCCGCTCATATGGTGGAACCACCGATGTGGAGACAAATCCAAATATCTATCTCAATAAAGATGGAAAAGTGGAATGGGATTGGCCTACATCATTAGGAATTATGGCAAAGATCGGTGATGGAACAACTTTTGGGGCAGCGACACAATACATAAAAGCTGGTGACCCCGATCGGTTAGATCTAGCTAACGGCACCGAACTTATGGCATTTGGTGGCTTCGATAATCGCACAGGCGGGGTTATTTTCATCGCAAAGAAGTATACGAACTCGTACACAATTACTCGAGATCGAGGAAATCCTCCCGATCCACTTGGGCCAGATGTAAATACAGTATGGACGGTCGCTGGTTCCTCGCAAAGCCAGATTAATGTCTTTAACTTCTGTTTAAATAAAAGCGTTAAAGATATAGCGGGTGCAACTGTTACCTATGAAACAACAGGGGGCACAGTAAAAGTCACAGCTCGCGATCCCAACAGTAAGCACAGCTGCTTTGGAGTTCTAGTTGGTAGCGAAAAAATTATTGGCTAGCGAAGTGAGGCCATCCATGCTTCGATCTCATCGGGGTGACGCGGCATATTTTCGCTTAAATTAAAACAGCCAGTCTCAGTGACTAATACATCATCTTCGATACGAATTCCGATTCCTCTATATTCGGGTGCAAAGAGCTCGTCATCGGGTTGGATATATAGACCTGGCTCAACCGTTAAAACCATTCCGGCCTCTAACTTAGCCTCGGTGTACTGGTCTTTGCGTGCTTGCGCGCAATCGTGAACATCTAATCCCAACATATGGCTGACTCCATGCAAGGTCCAACGCTTATGAAGACCAAATTCTGGACGCATTGATTCCTCTGCGCTGATCGTTAAGACGCCCATATCAACTAGACCTTGGGCTAAAACCGTTTGACAGGCCTTGTTAATTTCAAGGAAATCAACACCGGGGCGGATGGCCGCAAACCCAGCTTTCTGCGCTTCATAAACCAACATATAAAGAACGCGTTGGGCTGGAGAGAATTTTCCACTAATCGGTAACGTGCGCGTGATATCGGCGGTGTAATAAGAATCTAACTCAACACCGGCATCGAGTAATAAAAGTTCACCATTTTTAACAGCGCCATCGTTGCGTGTCCAGTGCAATATGCAGGCATGCGAACCAGCGGCTGAAATAGTGTCATAGCCAAGCTCGTTACCTTCAATTCGTGCACGGCCATAGAAGGCGGCTTCAACCACGCGTTCACCACGAGGTGTTACAACGGCGGCTGGCAACGCACGGATTGCATCGTTAAATCCGCGATGTGTGACATCGACAGATTTTTGTAACTCATTGATTTCATACTCATCTTTAATGAGGCGAGCAACTGAAACAAAGTTTTCTAACTCGCCACCACGCGGATTCTTCTTTATGGTTGAATCGACGAGGGCATCAAAACCGCTCAAGGCAACGGCAGGCGTTCCATCCTTAAGAAGTGATTTAAGATCTTCAACTTTACGTACTTCAATACCAAAACGAAGTGATGCCTCATCGGTTGTATACCGACGTCCTACCCACAGTTCGCCATACTTGCGATCGTTGTAAAAAGCACTTGTATCGCGCGTTGATCGCGGTTGAATATACAAAATCGAATCATGCCCATCGCCATTTGGCTCCATGATCAGAACGGCATCCGATGTAACTTCTTCGCCTTGAACGCCGGTGTAATAGACGAAAGCGCTATGGGGACGGAAACGGTAATCAGTGTCATTACTGCGCACTTTGGAGTTTCCACTAGGGATCACAATACGTAGACCAGTAAATGCCTCAGAGAGTTTGCTTCGACGAGCAGAACAGAAGGGAATGACGGCATCCTGCGTTATTCCATCCAAAGGTGAAGGCGCCCAGCCTGTTTTCATAAATTCGGCATAGATATCTGAGGGCGGCACGTCATATACGCGACGGCTTTCTACGGGCAAATCAGCTGATTCCATGGGGCAAGCCTACAAGGCTCGAGAATTGGTAGCCATCCCAGCACACGCTAAACTCACACCTGTACAAGGAGACGTCGCATAGCCCGGTCGAGTGCGCCTCACTGCTAACGAGGTAAGGTTTAATCGCCTTCAGGAGTTCAAATCTCCTCGTCTCCGCACAATAAACGATTGAGGAGATGGCAATGCCATTGTTCAAGATTGCGATTATCGGAGCAGGGCCAGCTGGCTACTTTGCGGCGCAAGCATTACAGAATTTACAAAACGAAGAGCGCAGCTTTGCAATCGACATGATTGAACGCCTACCGACACCATGGGGTTTAGTTCGAAGCGGTGTCGCGCCAGATCATCCAAAGATTAAAACCGTTGCTAAAGTATTTGAAAAAATTGCAGCAGATCCTAACTTTCGCTTATTTGCCAATGTTGAAATCGGTGCAGCGATAACCGTTGTGCAACTGGCAGAAAAATACGATGCCGTAATTATTGCAACAGGGTCATCTTTAGGGAAGAAACTTGGGATCCCTGGCGAAGATTTATACGGCTCGATGTCGGCGGCAGATTTTGTGCCTTGGTATAACGCCCACCCAGATTTTGCAGATTTAGATGTTCCGCTTGATTGCGATACGGCCGTAGTAATTGGCGCAGGTAACGTAGCAATGGATGTTGCGCGCATGTTGGCCCTTGAGCCAAGCGAGTTAGATTCAACCGATACCGCCGATCATGCAATCGCAGCCTTTAAGAAGAGCTCGGTGCGCGATGTTTACATTAGCGCTCGCCGCGGCCCAGAGCATGCCGCCTTCACTGCCCCAGAGTTACGCGAGTTACCAAAGCTTGAGCACACCAATGTCATCATGGCCCGTAGCGATATCGAAGCCGCGATTGCGCGCGCAGGAGATGCCCCTGAAAAGGATGTGAAGAGCAATTTAGAGGCGATGCTTTTGATTGCAGATTCTCAAAAGACCGAGCACGAGAGAACAATGCATTTTCTTTTCCAGCATACGCCTAAGCAAATCTTGGGCACCCAGCGCGTTGAAGGCATTGTGTACTCAACAGCCACTGGGGATGTAACATTCAAATGCGGCTTAGTGATTACGGCAATTGGTTATCAGGCCGCCAGTATTGAGGGTGTTCCGTACGAAAATGGCAAAGTTGTTAACATTGATGGTCGCGTTAAAGAGGGTATGTATGTTGTTGGTTGGGCAAAACGCGGGCCATCAGGAGTCATTGGCACTAATAAATCCGATGCCGCCGCGGTGATTGAACTTCTAGTTGCCGACTTAACGACACCGAAAGAGAACGGTGATATTTCGCAGTTAATTGTCAATGAACAAGTGATCGATCAAACTGCTTGGCAACGTATCAATGAGGCAGAAGTCGCTGCCGGTGAGCCAAAGGGTAAACCTCGGGTTAAGAGTGTTCAACGGGAAGAACTTCTAAAGTTGGCACGTCTGTAATTTTGTTTACCTGTTCGCAACCATGTCGTTGCCAAATCAGGTAAATATTTCAAGCTACCTCTGATTAGATTTAGTCATGAAACAAACCCTCAAATCACGCAAAATTCACGGCTTTGGCGCATTAGCCACGGCCACCGCATTATTAGTATCCCTACTAATTCCTAGTGCTCATGCAGAGACATATTCACTGCCTGGTGCACCTACTGGCGTTACTTCATACATTGGCACTAGCGGCGTAGTCGTTAAGTGGACACCAGCAACGAATGTAACTCCTGCAGTAACTGGCTATGTAGTCTCAGCCGGAGCGGGTTCTTGCCCAATATTTGTTCCAGCAAGTAATCACTCAGTTGTTACAATGCCAGTCGTTGTTGGCCAACCCGCTGGAACGCCAACCGTCCAAGCAGTGAATGCTTATGGTTTCTCAAAACCAGGAACATCTGCCCAGTCCTTTACTGCCGATCAACTAGCCAAGGTTGCATCCGGTAGTAATAAGTCGCTGCAGATTTTGCAGTTCAGCGATTTACACGGTGCGATTGAATCAGGAACCTCATTCGGAACCCCATTGCTAGTAAGTAACTTTGCCGCAGATCGTAAAGCAGCGGCAGCAACAATCACACTTTCATCAGGAGATAACATCGGCGCAGCACCACCGATTTCAACTGAGTTTGAAGAGCTTCCAACAATCGAGTCAATGAACCTTATGAAGGTCGATGTCTCAACATTTGGTAACCACGAACACGACCGCAACCTTGCCCACGTGCAAAAAGTGATTGGCGCATCCGACTTCCAGTGGGTCGTATCAAACTACGGTGATGAGTCACTCGCAGTTTTGAAATCTGGTGATAAAGCAGCAAAGACTTACACAATTATCGATCGCGGTGGATTGAAGATCGGTGTAGTTGGAGCAAATACTCCAGAGACAATCGAGCAGGTCTTCCCAGGAAACCTTGATTACAAGGATTCTGCAGGGGCCAAGAAGACAATCCAGATCGATCCAGGCGTAATAGGAGTCAACAAGGCGATTGTTGCGGCGAAGGCGGCCGGGGCTGAAATCGTCGTTGTTCTTATTCACCAAGGCTGGACTGAGAACTCTGATGGTGTTGCAAAGGGTCTCTATAACAACCTTGCGGCCCAGATTAAGGGAGCGGCGGCTATCTACGGTGGCCACAGCCACCAAACTTTCTCAACTGTGATTCCTGCTTCAGCTCGCGCACAAGCACCGGTCCTACTTGGTGAAGTCCGTAACGCAGGCGTTGAGTACACACGTGCACAAATCTGCATGAAGAACGGAAGAGTTGTTGGTACATCACTTCAACATGTTCTTAAAGCCGCTGCGCCAACAATTAACACTGGTGTAGTCAGCACAGTAACAACGGCCGATGCAGCAGGTGCTGCTCTTGTTAAGAAATACAAGGATCAGTTAACAGGAAAGCTCGATGTGAAAATCGGTCAAGTATCAGCTGTATTCCCACGCGGCGGTTCACCTGCTGTAGAGCGCTCTGGTGAGAACCCAATGGGTGACTACATCGCAGATCTTCTTCGCGCGAAGTACAAGACTGATTTTGCCATCTCTAACGGAGGCGGAATCCGCGATACTTTCCCAGCTAAGAACTATATTCCAGCAAATACCGCACTTGTTCGCACAGGTTCTGGTCCGCTAGATGTAACTCTCGGCGATGCATTCACTGTCTATCCATTCGGTAACCAGGTCGCAACGACCGTTGTATCTGGTGCAAACCTCTGGAAAGCACTTGAGAATGGTGTTGGCGGCAACTATCCAGCCGATGGTCGCTTCCCACAAGTATCAGGTATGAAGTTCACCTTCGATTCCTCCAAGCCACTTGGTTCACGCATCGTTACTGTGACTAAGAGCGATGGAACTGCAATCGCTAAGGACTCAACCGAGTACACACTTACAACTCTCGACTACATGATTTACGGTGGAGATGGATATGTCGATGTCTTCTCACCTGCAAAAGCCAAGGTTTTTGGCGCTCTACTTGATGTATTTGTAGATGCGTTAAAGGCCGATATGGCTGCTGGCAAAGTTACCCAGCTTCCTGTCCTTGATGGGCGCGTGAAGAAGGTTAACTAAATAACTACTAATCACAAGGGGCGTCGGTTAACTCCGGCGCCCTTTGTGCTTTATTTAATTCGCGCGCTCTTCTCCCAGAGAATTTCCGCCATCGATAACTATCGTCTGACCTGTTATATATGAAGCTTCGGGACTGGCTAACCACGTAATTGCGCTTGCAACTTCTTCAGGAGTACCTCTTCGTCCAACTGGAGTTGCATTACCCTGATTAATTTCATGCTCTGAATTTGTTGTACTTGAAATCCAGCCAGGAGCTACGGCGTTTACCGTTATTGGAAGGTGTGCGAGATCAAGTGCTAAAGCCTTTGTGAAACCGGTAAGTGCGCTCTTTGCAGATGCATAAGCCAGAGTACTTCTCATCACCATAATTGGGCCAGTAGAACTAGAAACCATCACGATTCGACCAGCAGCACTCAACTTGATCGCGGGTAGAAATCCCTGTGTTAGCAGCATTGTCGTATCAACATTTCTTGCAAATGCTTTATGCCAACCATCGAGTGTGTAATCTTCAATCGCACCATCTTCACCATCTGAATAGTTAGAGACACAGGCCATACCCGCATTGTTAACAAGGACATCTAGAGTTGAGAATCTGCTCAAGAAATCCGCCACTACTTTTTCTACCGCTTGTGGCGTAGATAAATCTGCAACGATTCCGAAGGCTTCGATATTCAAAGCCTCTAACTCATTGACTCGATCGAAAATTCGATCTGTGGTTGACGTGATTCCAACTTTGTATCCCAAAGCACCAAAGGCTTTAGCGGTCGCGAAACCAATCCCGGTAGAGCTTCCTGCCCCACTAATAAATACAGTTCTGCCGCTTTTCATAGTCATATTCGCCCTTAAAACTTGTAATTCATGAGGCACCCAACCTAACCCATGAATGAGGCGGCTAGATTTTGGCAGGATATGAAAAGAAGGTAAGATGCGCAGGCTGTACAAAACTAAATAGGCGCGAGTAGCTCAACGGATAGAGCATCTGACTACGGATCAGAAGGTTGGGGGTTCGAATCCCTTCTCGCGCACTGTTCGACCTCTCTTGCCTTTCACTTGAGGGGTCGAACTTCTTTTATACCTCTTTAACCAAGGTTCGCCAGATTGAAAGACAGCCAATGTAAGCAGGGAAGCCAAGAAGAATGATGACTTCCAGAAGATTGGCATGAGAGCCCGCTTCGCTTGAATATCTCCATGACAATATTGTTAAATCAAGAAGATAAATAACGGTAAGTGGGAGAGTGAGATTACGCATCCAGCCCACTCGGACCAAGTGTGGAATTTTAATATTAGTTAATTGAAGCGCACATAGAAAAATTGAAGAGATCATCACGGTTGTCGGTGAAGCATCGAGGATTAAAAAAGTTGGAACAACTAAGTTCCATACAGCCGGAAATCCGTTAAACCAGTGATCGTCAGTCTCTTGGTCGGTGCGTGCAAACCACAGCGCTGAAGTAATAAAGATGGCACCCGCGACCCAGACTTCATAATGGGCGGGGAGTAGCTCCAAGCGAGCAAGTAGTGCAACTGGGACAACAACGCAGGTTAAATAATCGACCACTAAGTCTAAAATATGTCCATCAATGCGTGGCGCGTGAATTGTTACATCAAGTTTTCGGGCGATGGGACCATCGAGACCATCAAGAACTTGGCAGGCAATGAGCCATAACAATGCCTGACGCCATTGACCATTAAAGACCGCCTGCAGAGCCACAAGACCTGCCGCCGCCCCGCTTGCAGTTAATACATGCAAGACGTAGCCAGCACGTTTAGAAGTTTGAGGCATTAATGCAGTAGTCATCTAAGCCACTTTAGTCTAAAACGAAGTAAAGCCATATTCTATTCACCTATGAATCCACGGATGAATGCGAGCATTCTGCGCGACAAAAGGACGCATTACGCGTGGTTGATACTTGTGCTTTCTTGGGCAAGCTTTCGTGCCATCGCGATTAATAAATTTTTTGGTGATCACAACGTCAATGCTTGGGGATATTTAATTGTTGACCTTGCATCATCTATTCCATATGCGCTCTATTCGGCACGAGCCGTGGTTAATTTCTTGGATAGAGATTGGGTAGTTTTTCGTCGGAATGTGATTTTGGCGGCGATTTTCTTCTATATTCCAGATATCTACGTTTTTATCTTTGCCCGTACCGTTCCGACGTCTCTTTATGTCGGATTCGGTATATCAATCACTTTCTTTTCTACTTTGGCGCTTCTAAGCTTAAAAAGAGATGCGTCGAAATCTAAATAGACGTTGATTAATTAAGGCGTCCGAGGCCATATAAGTATTGAAGATTCACCCGTACATCATCTGGATTCTCTGGCCTGGAATTCTTTGCCATTTCTTTGTGTAGACAACCGCGATGATTTTCGTGTTCCATCTTTCTCATCTCTTTTCTAATTTCTCACTAGATTAAAATCGCCACTGATTGTGGAGGTAGTAATAGTTACTACCTTGTTGCTACCTGCTGATGAATCACTATCGCCATCAAGTGAAATTTCAGAGTTCAATTCACCGCTGACTGAGTTTCCATCCACTTCAACATCTAGATCTGGAGCAACATGGACCTTTATGTCGCCACTAATACTCTTTAACTTGTAATCACAGGCCGAGAAAGTATGAGTCGCGATATCACCTGAAACAGTCTTAACGACACATGTTGTTGCTGGATTTTGACTAATCACAACGTCACCCGATATTGATCCAATCTTTAGACTAGCTAGAGCTTGTCTAACGTCAATATCACCGGAGACAGTTTTTATTTCGACTTTAGAGGTACGGGGAAGCGATATTTCTGCTGAGAGATCTGACAACCAGTCATCGCTGATGCCCCAAAATTTGCGTCCCTTTTTGTAGAAGCGCACATTGAGCTCTCCCACCTCGGCACTAATTTCAACTAATGCCGCCTCTTCCAAAGCTTTCTTTGATTTGGAAAGGATTTTGACGTGACACCTACCATCAAGTGATTCAGAGATTGTCACCGTACTTGTCATAGTTGTCACAAAGACTTCAGGGCTCTCGATCTCAAAACTCTCTTCCCTTGCAATGTAAAGCGTTTT